>VYKZ01000266.1_pt1 | contig 9862 bp, 10 predicted proteins | sample 5114421 | NCBI WGS metagenome assembly VYKZ01 (sample SAMN12291788, study PRJNA351875) | freshwater metagenome | isolation source: freshwater lake | place: USA: Michigan, Gull Lake | collected 2013-08-08 | reverse complement strand
TGCCGTCGGCGCCGTTCATCGTCGTGAACATGGCGTTCGGGGCGACGCGGGCGTCGTTCGTCGCCTTCCTGTTGGGCTGTGCGCTGGGCGTGCTGCCCAAGACGGCGCTGGTGGCCTTCTTCGGCGGGGCGGTGGCGGCGGCGGTCAGCGGCGACGGCGTCTGGACCAGCCTGATCCTGGCGGCGGTCGCGGCGGTGTGGCTGGGCCTGATGCTGGCGGTGCGCGAATGGGTGAAGCGGCGCGAGGCGCGTCGCGACTGAAAGGTTTGTGATCGGACGCGGCCGGTCCATATGAGCGGCGTCCCTTGCACAAGGAGCCCGCCGCCATGTCCGTGACCCTGTTCATCTCGCCCGGCGCCTGCGCCATGGCCTCGCACGTCGCCCTGCTGGAGGCGGGCATCGATCACGAAACGCAGGTGATCGACCTGCGCACCGGCCAGCAGCGGACGCCCGAGTATCTGGCAGTCAATCCGGCAGGGGTGACCCCCGCGATGAAGACCGATCAGGGGGTCATCACCCAGAACGCCGCCATCCTCGCCTGGGCGGCGCAGACGCGGCCGGACAAGGCGCTGGCTCCCGTCGACGATCCGTTCGCCTTCGCCCGGTTCAACGCCTTCAACGGCTGGCTGGCGTCGTCGCTGCACCCGGCGCTGGGCAAGGTGCTGTTCAGCCGGCCGCCGCTGGAGGGCGCGGCGAAGGATCAGGCCGTCGAGTTCGCCCTGTCGAAACTGGAGCTGGCCGAATCGCATCTGGTCGAGGGGCCGTGGGTGTTCGGCGAAACCTGGACTCTGTCCGACGGCTATCTGATGGTGTTCGAGCGCTGGGCGCGGCAGGCGGGGCTGCTGGCCAAATCCCGGTTCCCGAAGCTGAACGCCCATCTGGACCTGGTCCAGACGCGCGAGGCGGTGCAGGCCATGCTGACGTCCGAGGGCCTGCAAGCCGTCTGAACCCGGTTTACTTCGCGCGGCGGTCGTGGCCTTGTTTCGGCGAGGCCAGTTCGGCCCGGAGTGTCGCGTCATGGACGTGTCGGTCTATCGCGACGAGCATCATCGCATCCTGAAGCGCGCCGCCGAGCTGCTGACCGCGTGCGAGCGGATCACCAGCAGCGCGGATCTGGACGAGGCGCGCGCGGCGATGAGGCGGCTGGACGCCGTGCTGCGCCACCACCTGACGCGCGAGGACGACGAACTGTATCGGCCGCTGGCGGCCTCGGCCGACCCCGAGGTGCGGGCCACGGCGGCGCAGGCCATGGAGGACATGGGCGGGCTGGCGCAGGCCTGGATCGTGCTGGCGGACCAGTGCGACAAAGCACGGTTTCCGCAGGATCGCGACCGGGTTTCGTCCGGATGCCGGACGCTGCTCAAGGCCCTCGCCGAGCGCGTCCGCTGGGAGAACGAAGTGCTTTATCCCATGGCCGAACGCCTGCACGCGGGATCGTCCGGAAACTGAGCGCGGCCCGGCGCGACGGGGGTTGTAATCGCCCCCGCACACGGGCAAACGGGCCGTCGGTCGGCTCGACGAAATCGATCAGGACGGATCGCGCGTGGGGATGCGCGCGGGACGGGGCGTCGTCGAAGCGGATCGAGAACGCTGACCGCCCCTGAAAAGGCCCCAATCCGAACGGTATCCCACGCCCATGCACCTTTTCGGCATGATTTCGAACGACATCGCCATCGACCTCGGCACGGCGAACACCCTGATCTACATGAAGGGCAAGGGCATCGTCCTGAACGAGCCCTCGGTCGTGGCGCTGAGGAACGTCGGTGGGCGGAAGATCGTGCACGCCGTGGGCATCGAGGCCAAGCAGATGCTGGGCCGCACGCCGGGCCACATGGAGGCGATCCGCCCCATGCGCGACGGCGTGATCGCCGACTTCGAAGTCGCCGAGGAGATGATCAAGCACTTCATCCGCAAGGTTCACAACCGCAAGGGCTTCGTGAACCCGAAGGTCATCGTGTGCGTGCCCTCTGGCGCCACGGCGGTGGAGCGCCGCGCCATCAACGACAGCTGCCTGAACGCCTCGGCGCGTCGCGTGGGCCTGATCGACGAGCCCATGGCGGCCGCGATCGGCGCGGGCCTGCCGATCCATGAACCCACCGGCTCCATGGTCGTGGACATCGGCGGCGGCACCACCGAGGTGGCCGTGCTGTCGCTGTCGGGCATCGTCTATTCGCGCTCGGTCCGCGTCGGCGGCGACAAGATGGACGAGGCGATCATCAGCTACATGCGCCGCAACCATAACCTGCTGATCGGCGAGACCACCGCCGAGCGGATCAAGAAGGACATCGGCACCGCGCGCATCCCGGCCGACGGCGAGGGCCTGTCGATCGAGGTCAAGGGCCGCGACCTGATGCAGGGCGTGCCGCGCGAGGTCCGCATGTCGGAGCGCCAGGCCGCCGAGGCCCTGGCCGAGCCGGTGTCGCAGATCATCGACGCCGTGAAGGTCGCGCTGGAAGCCACGCCGCCCGAACTGGCCGCGGACATCGCCGACAAGGGCATCATGCTGACCGGCGGCGGCGCGCTGCTGCGCGGCCTGGACGCCGAGATCCGCGATCACACCGGCCTGCCGGTGTCGGTGGCGGACGATCCGCTGTCGTGCGTCGCCATCGGCTGTGGCCGGGTGCTGGAGCATCCGCGCTGGATGAAGGGCGTGCTGGAATCCTCCCTGTAGGACCGCTCGCGGATTATTCATGCAGAGCCCCGTTCCGGCCCGTTCCCAAGGGGCACGGATTTTGCGATAGCCCTTGGAAAATCGGCCCTGACCGGCCGATTCCCGACACTCCCTGCGGAAGGCGCGCCGTGGCGTATCGCGACGGACCGTTCGAAAATCTGAAGGTGCCGGCCCTGGTCGGCGCTGCGGCGGTCGCGCTGATCGCCGTGATCGCCGCCGTCCTGCTGCTGATCGCCGACCGCCGGGCCGAGGCCAGCCCGCTGGCCCCCGTCCGCGCGGGCGCGGAGGCGACGCTGGGGCCGGTCAACGGCGTCTTCGCCTATCCGGTCCGCTGGGTCGGCGCGGTCAGCGACTGGATCGGCGGCTATTTCTTCGCGGTGTCGGAGAACCGGCGGCTGAAGCGCGAGATCGCCGAGCTGCAGGCCGTTCGCGACGCCAACATCGCCTTGGCCAACGTCAACCGCCGCTATGAGACCCTGCTGGGAATCCGGGTGCAGCCCGACGTGCCGATGGAGACCGCGCGGTCGATCTCGGACGCTCGCGGGCCTTTCGCCAACGCCCGCCTGATCGACAAGGGATCGTCGGCTGGCGTGAAGATCGGCAACCCCGTCATCAACGAGCATGGCCTGGTCGGGCGCGTCAGCGGCACGGCGCCGAACGTGAGCCGGGTCGTTCTGCTGACCGACGTGTCCAGCCAGGTGCCCGTGCTGATCGACCGGTCGGACGCCCGCGCCATCCTGAGCGGCGACGGCAGCGGCAATCCGCGGCTGGAGTACGTTCGGGGCGAGGACGCGCTGAAGGTCGGCGACCGCGTGCTGAGCTCCGGCGACGGCGGCGGCATGCCGCGCGGCCTGCCGGTCGGCGTGGTGGCGCGGGGGGTGGACGGATCCTGGCGGGTCAAGCTGTTCAGCGATCGGGGCGCGATCGACTTCGTCCGCGTGCTGAGGTTCGAGGATTTCGGCCAGCTGGTCACGCCGGAGGCGCTGAACGCCCCGCCGCTGGCCGCGCTGGATTCGACGCCGGCCGCCCGGCCGCCGGAGCCCGCTCCCCAGCCGGCGCCGCAAGCCCCGGCTCCGAATGCGACGACCGCGGGAGCGACGGAGTGAGACGCGCGTCGGTCGCCGTGCGCTCGGGCGGGACCATGGACTGGATCGGCTGGCCCGCGCTGATGGCGGCGGGCGCCACCCTGCTGCTGGCCACGCCGGTGGAGGTGTTCGGGCTGCAGCTGCCGGAGCCCATCCTGCCGCTGCTGCTGGCCTTCGCCTGGCCGCTGATCCGGCCGTCGATCGTCGCGCCGGCCGTGCTGTTCGGCCTGGGGCTGGTTCTGGACGTGCTGCTGTACCAGCCGCTGGGCCTGTGGCCGCTGTGTCTGCTGGCGCCGTACGGCGTGGTGCTGGCGGCGCGGTCGTTCCTGGCCGGACAGGAGACGCGGGTGCTGTTCTTCTGGTTCTGCCTGACCAGCGGTTTCGCCTTCTTGCTGGCCTATCTGATCGTCATGCTGACGGGCGGTCGGGCGCCCAGCCTGCTGGCGCTTCTGGGCCAGGTGATCCCGACCCTGTTGCTGTTTCCCCTGTCGAACGCGCTGATCCAGCGGTTCGACGACGTCGATGCGCGGTTCAGATAGTCGGATGAGCTCGGAACCCTCCATCTTCTTCAGCGACCCGAACGAGCGGCAGGGCTCGTTCCTGAGGCGCACCCTGGTGATGGGCGGCCTGACCACGCTGGGCATCGTCGGGCTGAGCCTGCGGCTGGGCCAGCTTCAGGTGGTTCAGGCCCAGGAGTTCGCCACCCTGGCGGCCGAGAACCAGTTCAACTATCGCCTCGTCCCGCCGCCGCGCGGCCTGATCAAGGACCGCAACGGCGTGGTGATCGCCGGCAACCGGCCCAGCTTCCGCGTGCTGGTCGTGCGTGACGAGACCAAGGACCTGGACCAGACGCTGGACCTGCTGGGCCGCCTGCTGCCCGACACGGTCGAGCGTCGGCGCGGGATCATCCGGGACGTCAACGCCGCGCCGCGCTTCACCCCCGTGCCGGTCAAGAGCGACCTGACCTGGGAGGAGTTCGCGCGGGTCAACCTGTACGCCAACGAGCTGCCCGGCGTGATGGCCGACATGCATGAGGCGCGCTTCTATCCCCACGGGGGGGCCTTCGCCCATGTGGTCGGCTACGTCGCCAAGGCGAACGCGCGGGACGTGGAGGCCTATCGCGAGAAGGACGAGGAGGTCCCTCCCCTGCTGTTCAACCCCAGCTTCCGCATCGGACGGCAGGGGGTGGAGCGCTCGCTGGAAGAGACCCTGCGGGGCGAGCCCGGCGGCAACCGGGTGGAGGTCGACGCGCGCGGCCGGGTGGTCGGCGAAGACGCGGCCAACTCCCGCCCCGCCGTGCCGGGCAAGGAAGTTGTTCTGACGCTGGACGCCGACGTCCAGAACAAGGCTCTGGAGGTGTTCGGCGAGGAGTCGGGCGGCGCGGTGGTGATGGACGTCCGCAACGGCGACATCCTGTGCATGGTGTCGGCGCCGTCGTTCGATCCGAACCTGTTCGTGTCGGGCGTGCCCAGCCCGGTCTATCGCGCCTGGGCCGACTATGAGCGGCGGCCGCTGACCGACAAGTCGATCAACGGCGTGTTCGCGCCGGGATCGACCTTCAAGCCGGTGACGGGGCTGGCCGCGCTGATCCGCGGCGCGAACCCCGACCGGCGGATCACCTGCACCGGCGGCTTCTACCTGGGGCGGCGCTTCGCCTGCCACGCCACGCACGGCTCGCAGGACATGCGGGACGCCATCAAGAATTCCTGCAACGTCTACTTCATGCAGCTGGCGGTCGAGATGGGCCCCGACGCCATCGCCGAGGTGGCGCGGACCATGGGCTTCGGACAGACCTTCGATCTGGGCATCGGCAACCAGAATGCGGGGCTGGTGCCCGACACCGAGTGGCGTCGACGCAATCCGGTGCGTGGGGACGGCAAGTGGTATCCGGGCGAAACGCCCAGCTATGCGATCGGCCAGGGCGCCCTGACCGTCAACGCCCTGCAGCTGGCCGTCTACACGGCGCGGCTGGCCAACGGGCGCAAGGCGGTGCAGCCGCGGCTGATCAAGTCGATCGCCGGCGTGGAGCAGCCGCCGCCGGGCCAGGTGCGCGACCTGCCCTATGATCCCGCGCTGTTGGCGATCCTGCGCGAGGGGATGAACCGGGTGACCGACGTCGGCGGCACGGGCTTCCGAAACAGCCAGCTGGGCCTGGGCGCGGTGCGCATGGCGGGCAAGACCGGCACGGCGCAGGTGCGGAACTACGGCTCCGGCTCGCGCAAGTCGAACGTCTGGTCCCAGAAGGACCACAACCTGTTCATCGCCTATGCGCCCATCGACAATCCGCGATACGCCGTGTCTGTCATCGTGCAGCACGGCGGCATGGGCGGCGGCACGGCGGGCGCGCCACGGGCGCGCGAGATCATGAAGGTCGCCCTGCTGAAGGACCCGGAAATCCGCGCCCGCATCGAGCAGGAAGGCTTCGCCGAGACCGAGGACCCGGGCTCGCACGAGGCCAACGCCCTGGGCGCCGCGCAGCCGACCGCGACGACGCCTCCTGTCGAAGCGTCCGCAGCCCCCGCGACGGAGGCGCCGGAATGACCGCCTCGGCCCTGACCCGCCCCGGCGAACGCGACCGCCTGTCGGTCAAGATCGGCGAGATCGACTGGACCTTCGTCCTCCTGACCTGCGTCGTCGCGGGCGCCAGCGTGGCGATGCTGTACTCCATCGCCGGCGGCCACTGGCAGCCGTGGGCCGCCGATCAGCTGACGCGATTCGTCTTCATGCTGGTGGTCATGCTGGGGCTGGCGCTGGTGCACCCCAAGTGGTGGTTCCGCGCGGCCTATCCGATGTACGGCGTGCTGCTGGTGCTGGTGCTGATGATCGAGCTGACGCCGCTGGGCTACGTCGCCGGCGGCGCAAGGAACTGGCTGAACCTGGGCTTCATCCGCATCCAGCCGGCCGAGTTCGTGAAGATCGGTCTCGTCCTGGCGCTGGCCCGCTGGTACCACAACCACACGGCGCAGGAGGCGCGGTTCAGCTGGAAGCTGATCTTCCCCGCCGCCATGATCGGCATTCCCTTCCTGCTGGTCGCCAAGCAGCCCGACTTGGGTTCGGCGATGATCATCGGCCTTACCGGCGCCGTGGTCATGTTCCTGGCCGGGCTGAGCTGGAAGGTGGTGGCGACCGGCGCCGCCGCCGCCGTCGCGGTAATCCCGCCCTTCGTCATGTTCGGCATGAAGGAGTATCAGCGGAACCGCGTGCTGACCTTCCTGGACCCGGCGTCCGACCCCTCGGGCACGGGCTACAACATCATCCAGTCGAAGATCGCGCTGGGCTCCGGCGGCTTTCTGGGGCGCGGCTACGGCTTGGGCAGCCAGAGCCAGCTGGAGTTCCTGCCGGAGCGGCAGACCGACTTCATCTTCTCCACCGTGGCGGAGGAGTTCGGCTTCATCGGCTCGTTCTCGCTGCTGGTCTGCTACGCGGCGATCATCCTGATCGGCTTCCGCATCGCGTCCCTGTCGCACAGCCATTTCGGGCGGATCGCGGCCAGCGGCATGATGGCCTTCTTCGCCCTGTTCGTGCTGATCAACGGGGCGATGGTGATGGGGCTGGCGCCCGTGGTCGGCGTGCCCATGCCGCTGCTGTCCTATGGCGGGTCGTCGATGATGACGATCATGATCGGCTTCGGTCTGGTGCTGTCCACGCGGGTGCACCGCTATTCGGAACTGCCCAAGGGCCACGGGCTTTTCTGAGCATGAGCCAGGCCAAGCCCGTCGTCGCCCCGCCCGACATGTTCGCCGACTGCGGCGACGCCCCCTGCCCCGAACCCGTCCTGCCCGGCGCGCCGCCCGAGCGGATCCGCGCCATGACCGACGGCGTCCGCATGCGCGACAACCCGGCCGAATGGGCCTTCGTGCGGCTGTCAAAGCTGATCGACGACTTCGAGAAGGGCCTGAACCCGGACGAGGAGGTCGGGGCGACGGTCGTCGGCCTGCCGGGCGACACGACGCTGAAGTTCGACGAGGTCGGCTTCTGGGGGCCCGACCTGCTGCTGTTCAGCGGCAAGAACGCCGACGGCAAGCCGGTGCGCGTGATCCAGCACTACGAGGCGCTGAACGTCACGCTGAGCGCGACCAAGAAGCCCGAGGAGCGCGAGGCGCGGCGCATCGGCTTTCAGCTGTCGGAACTGGTCGAGAAGACCAATCCGCCCGCGAAGTCATAGGCGCGCGCGGGCGGCGTCGAGCTTCTTCTTCAGGTCGGCGCGGGCCTTGCGGTGTGCGTCGCGCAGGGCCGCCGCGCGGTCGTCCAGCGCCTGACGCTCGGCGTCGAGCCTGGCCAGATCGGCCTCGTGGCGGGACTCGAGCGCGTCGAGATCCGCCTCCAGCTTCTCGATCCTCCTGAGGTCGGCGGCGGAGGGCCCCTTCGGCTTGGCCGCGGCCCTGGGCTTAGTTTTCGCCTTGGGACGCGCCTCGACCTCGCCGACGTCGATCGCCTCGCCGCGCTGGATGACCTGGCCGGGGTTCGCCAGGGCGGCGTCGGCGTCGGGCGAGCCGGGATCCTCGGCGGCCAGACCGGTCTTGAACAGGTCCTGCGACACGCCCCACGCCTCCAGCGCCCTGGGCATGGACGACGTGGCCACGGTGAAGCGGTGGAAGCCGTTGGACCAGCTGAAGACCTTCAGCTTCGCCATTGGCTCAGAGGTCTGCCGCCCAGTCGGTGGCGCGGACCAGACTGTCGACGATGCCCGGCTCGGTCGAGGCGTGGCCGGCGTCCGGAATGACGTCCAGCTTGGCCTCCGGCCAGGCGCGGTGCAGGGCCCAGGCGCCCGAGATCGGCGTGACGACGTCGAAGCGGCCCTGGGCGATCCACGCGGGGATGTGCCGGATGCGGCCGATGTTCTTCAGCAGCCAGCCTTCTTCGGGAAAGAAGCCGCCATTCATGAAGTACCAGCATTCGATGCGGGCGAAGGCGACGGCGAACTCGGGGTCGGCGAACTTGTCTGGCCGGGCGGCGGGCCCCTCGACGCTGACGGTCTCGCCCTCCCAGCTGGACCAGGCGACGGCGCACCGCTCGCGCTCGGTCTTGTCCGGGCCGGTCAGGCGTTTGTAGTAGGCGCCCATCAGGTCGTGGCGCTCATCCTGCGGAATGGGCTCGACGAACCGCTCCCAGGCGTCCGGGAAGATGTTCGACGCGCCCTCCTGATAGAACCAGCGCAGTTCCGGCTTCGTCAGCAGGAAGATGCCGCGCAGCAGCAGCGATTGCACCCGCTCCGGGTGGGTGATGGCGTAGGCCATGGCCAGCGTCGACCCCCAGCTGCCGCCGAACACGGCCCAGCGGTCGATGCCCAGCAGCTCGCGCAGGCGCTCGATGTCCTCGATCAGCGTCCAGGTCGTGTTGTCGTCGAGGGAGGCGTTGGGCCGCGACCTGCCGCAGCCGCGCTGGTCGAACAGCACGATCCGCCACTTCTTCGGGTCGAAGAAGCGCCGCATGCCGGGGTTCACCGCGCCGCCGGGGCCGCCGTGCAGCACAACGACCGGGCGGCCTTGGGGATTGCCGCACTCCTCGTACCAGACCTCGTGCGGGCCGCCGGTCGACATCCAGCCGGAGGCGAAGGGGTCGATCTCGGGATACAGGTCGCGTCTGGGACTCGCGGGGGTCGGAAAGGCCATGGAAATCCTGATTTTTCGAACTGATGGCCGAACGACCGTTACCAGATTGTGACCGCTTTGCGGCGTCGCGGCCAAGCTTGGCCTTTACGGGAAAGGCGCGGTTCGGCCAAGGCGCGAGACGCCGGGTCGGCGGCACGCTAGACCGCCGCCATGGCCGAGTCTGCCGTCGTTCCGCACCGAGCCGCCGCCCTGCGGCTTTCGATCGGCTATGTGTTGCTGTTCGGCGTCACCGGGGTCAGCCTGCCCTACGCCGGTCTGTGGATGACCGACCGCGGTCTGACCGGGGCCGAGATCGGGGTCATCCTGGCGGCGCCCATGCTGGCGCGACTGATTACCGGGCCCGTGCTGGCGGTGTGGGCCGACGGCTTCGCGCGACGGCGGTCGCCCATGGCGCTGCTGGCTGCGGCGGCGGCGGCCGGATACGGCGGGGCGCTGATCGTCGACGGGTTCGCGGCCTGGATGCTGTGCTGGTTCGTCGGCGCGACGGCGGCGGCG
>VYKZ01000264.1_pt1 | contig 9918 bp, 12 predicted proteins | sample 5114421 | NCBI WGS metagenome assembly VYKZ01 (sample SAMN12291788, study PRJNA351875) | freshwater metagenome | isolation source: freshwater lake | place: USA: Michigan, Gull Lake | collected 2013-08-08 | reverse complement strand
ATCGTCGGTCGGTGGCGGCGCGGACATCGACGCCAATGCGGTTCGTGCGTGTGCCTCGAACAGATCGAGCGCCTCTCGCTCCTCCTTCGATCGTCCCGCCTTAGTGGTACTCCAGTGGCCACCCAGGTCGAAGGCACGGCAGCCGCGTTCGAGCGCATCGAGCGTGCGTGGCGCGTCCGCCGCGACAGCCAGTACCGCGCGCGCCTTTTTTAAATCGATCTCGACGCCGGCATTGCGTGCATCGACCACCAGCCGCGCAAGTTGACCGATGGTTTTGCCAAGCGGGCTTTTGGCACTCTTTGCGAGCCCAGCACTAGTCTTGCTCTGCAGGTCGATGCGGCTGGAATCGGCCTGGTCCAGCCGGATGTCGTCGAGCCCGTCGCCGGTTTCGAGCTGGATCGAGACCGGCAACGCGTTGTTGGCGAGACCGAAACGCCCACCGACTGGCATGCGCGCCAGCATATGGGCGGCAAGCCAAGTGCCGACCTCGGCCTGGAAGTCGATCCCGGCTTCCGTTGCCCGCCCACCCGCCTTCATTCTAGGTGTCGGTGGCGTTTCGCTAGCCAATTGCGCCCCGCTAAAATTAAAGCGCCATCTAAGGTGCTGATGGAAAAGACAAAATCTGCAACGTGGCGACCTGCGTAGAGTCAGGCAGCCCCTTGCTCGTATAGTGATGGGCGCCAGCCGGAGCCTGCCCTACGAGCGCCATATCCGTCGATAGTGCGCCGATGTCCGCTTCAAGATACCCCAGCCTGAAAGCCACCCGAACGCTCTCGGAGGCTTATCAGACGTTTCGATGAGGGTAAAAGCCTATCCGACGGCAGACGTCCCGCGCGTGCGCTATGGGCCCCCGAAGGCTACGGTGGCTCACGTCGCCCCTCGCACCGGCCGCCCTCTGTTGAAGCCTTGCGAGTCCCAGCGTTTCCAATGCTGACAATGCACGGCAGCAGGCGACGTGATCCGCTGATCCTGCCTTGACCTTCCCTCTGCAGGCCTCCGAGTCTCCGGGTCCCGCAACTGAGCGATGCCTGTGAGAATCTACGTCGTATCCGATCTTCATCTCGAGACGGGGCCCTCGTGGTCAATTCCCGAACAGCTGCCTGATTTCGATGTCGCGGTGATCGCTGGTGACCTCCACTGCCCGGTAGCTCGATCCATTGAGCAGATCGCTTCCGCTCCCGTGTTGCAGGGCAAGCCAGTCGTGTTTGTGCCGGGAAATCACGAGTTTGATGGAGGCGTTTTGCAGGATGTGCTCGCGGACGGCTTAGGACGCGCGGTGGCATCCAACTGCTTCACAGGCGGTCAGTCACCATCAACGGCGTCCGCTTCGTCGGCGCTACCCTCTGGACCGACTACGAGCTTAACGGAACCACCCGCGCCAGCATGATCCTCGCCGGTCAAGAGATGCCTGATCACAAGGCCATCCGGTTTCGCGAGCCGTCCGGCCATATCAGCCGCTTCATGCCCTGGCACACGCGGCGAGAGCACAAGCTGGACCGCGCCTTCATCGAGGCTGAGCTTGCCTCGCCGTTCGAGGGGCCAACCGTGGTCGTCACCCATCATCTGCCATCACGACATTCGATAGCGACGCGTTTTGTCGGCAACCCGCTTAACCCCGCCTTCGCCTCAGAACTGGCGCCGCCAATAGTGGCCTTTCAGCCGGCCCTGTGGGTGCACGGACATACTCATCACTCGAATGATTATCGCATCGGCGAAACCAGGATCTTATCCAATCCCAAAGGCTACGGCCCATTCGAGGGGAAGCCGCGAACTGAAAACCCGGGCTTTGATCCGGCTATGATCATCGAGGTTTAGATATCCGAGTTTCGTGCTGATCCTGCCGGGCTATCGGCGCCATCGGATGAGACGCGCCTCAGCTCAATCGCCGCGGTTTTTCGGCTATTCGCTTGTGGCCGGAGGATCTTGCCGAGCACTTTGGGCGACCACCTGGAGGGAGCCATCGGGCAACCGGCGCTGCAACGCTTTGGCCTCCGCCCAGGGCGCGTGCAGCCAGGCCTCGCGCTCCTCTGCGGTGGTCAGGATGACCGGCATCGCCTTAGGATGGATTGCGCCAACTTCCACGTTGGGCTCGGTCGTGAGGAAGGCATAGAGGTCAGCGGTCACCTCGCCCTCCTTCACCTTCCGGACGCTCGTCCAGTTCGTCCAGATCCCAGCGAAAAAGGCGAGGGGACGGCCTTCGTTGAAGGCAAACCACGCTGGCCCTTTGATCGCGGCGTCCCACTCCGAGAAGCTGGTGAATGGCACTAGGCAGCGATGCTTGACGCCCGTCCACCGTCGCCAATGCGGCGAGGCGAGGTTCCGCACGTTGGTCACACCGGGATCGGTCTTCTTGCCCTCTAGAGCGAAGACCGGAGAAGGCATGCCCCAGCGGGCCATCGCAAGTTCGCGCCCGCCATTGCCATTGCGAACGATGGGAGCGGCGTAGTCCGGAAAGATGCCCGGCATAGGCGGCAGATTGCCCGTGCGATCCATCATCGCCCCGGCAAGTTCAAGGATTGCCTGCTGGCCTTTTGTGAGGCTGTACAGATTGCACATGGCTCATCCTCCCGCAGCCGCATGCCCGTCCACAAGGGGATTGCGTGATCCTGGTGCATTGGAACATAACAGGAACATATGCGGGGAGGACGACATGGCCAAGGCGGTTCCAAATCAGGCAGACAACGAGCCGGACGGCGTCATCATCAGCGAGAATGACGTCGATGCCGCCATCGCAGAGGCTGGGGGAGACCCGCGGGAGGTTGTGCGTGCCTTGCTCCACGACATCGCCATTCTCGCGTTGGACCACGCGCGAAGCGTGAGCACCGGTTACCGGCGGCAGCGGATGTTTGGCTCGATCGACCTCCTGAAGCTGCCGTGACCCACTGTGCCGCCGAAGCTCACGATCTCGCTTCTGCGATCCGAGGGGGTTCGCGGCGCCTGGGTCCACTGCATGAACATGCGGTGCCGGAACTATGCCTACATCACCTGGGAGCGAATGCGGGTGCTGGGAACCGAAGAGGTTCGCGATTTGGAAATCCGAGGCCGTCTTAGATGCTCCGTCTGCGGCTCACGCGAGGTGCGGATCAGACCGTACTGGACGCAGCCGCCCGGATGACGTCGATGTCGCCATCCCAACGGTAGCCCTTGTGACGCGACCAATTCATCTCTCTGAGTTCACTCGCCGACAGGTGCCGCTTTCGCCTTATGCTCGCGTTCCAGGTGGTCGGCGATGTTCAGCCAGAAACGATAGGCATCAATGTCCTCGCCATGCTTGGCGCCGTGCGACGCAATCCTACGGATCTTCGGAAGCAGGCTTGGATCGGACCGCACGGCATCGCGTAACTCTAGCCAAGCGGGAAGCCCTCCATAACCGATCACGTCGTCGATCTTGGCAAGCGTCCAACCCTTAGGGGCAATGTGGCGATGGGTCATAGCCTGCCCAAACTGTAGTGCGGTGCAATTCGTCGGTGCCGGTCATTGTGCTCTGCAGAAATACTGAAATCCTAGCGGTGTGGCGGTGATCATTCGACCGTCTATGAGACGTGTGGGGGAGGGCCTCGGCAAAACTGCCTCAGGCCTCTTCGGACGTCTCATAAGGCGTCTCGAAATCGGCGTCTCGTTTCCTCACGCGCCCCCTGAGAATAGAGACACGCGCTTGTTCGTCGTTTTGCTCGTCAGGGCTCCCTCCTACTTGGACGTTGTAGTCTTCAACAGACCCGGGGCGGTTCACCTCACGTTGCCTCAGGATGTCCGGGCGGTTTTGCTCCGCGGCGTGCGCCGTCATTTTGTGCGTGACGGCGTGGCATTTTAAGAAGCGCTGGATCGCGCCGAAGCCGAACACCAGGCCCTTTTCGTCACGCAGTATGGGCACGCACTTCATCGATCGTACGGTCACGCTCCGGGCCGAGAGCCGCGAGTATCGCCTCCTTGTGTGCGTTGACGTGATGAGATCTCTGATCCCCGCCCATGGCCCTGGGCCGGGCGTCGCCTCGCTCGCGCTCCAAAGCGCGCCAGCGGCTGATGCTCGCTGCGCTCACGGCAAAACGCCCGCCCGCGGCACCATGCGACAGCCCTTCGGCGACCGCGGCCAGAACCCTGCGACGAAAATCAAACGAAAGCGAAGCTGCCATCACTGTTGGCCTCCGCCCGGCAGGAAGATTGCATCACTTCACAGCCGATTTGGAAACCCTCTGGAGTCAACCAGTATAATCCCAGTACTAGCCTTTCGCTTCTTGTCTAATTCGACTACAAAACGTCAATGCATTCCGCGTCGCGACTAAAAAAGCATTCCGCATCATTACCCGATCTCTTGCGAGTCTCACTTTCGCGACATGTGTCTTATTCAACGCGATAACTTCCTCAGGCACAACTCTGCGCAACTTGCATTGAGCGATGTCTGCGCCCCAGCGTCGAGCAGCCTCGGCACCAAGACCGAACACAAGCCCCCCTCCCGCTGTAGTCAATGAGCATTGTTGTCCCAACATATCCGCACCCTCTGCAACTTCGAAAAAATCAAACGGCACGAGTTCGAACAACCTATTGTCGATAGTTGCGCCCGCTGCGCGAAGGTCCATCACGCCTTGCCTATATCTAGCCGTCGTGTCGCTAGGCTCAGGCTTTGAACGGACAACGCGCGCCTCAAATTCGCGAACAAATCTGCAAACTCCACCAAGTGATGCTTGTGCTTTCGAAACGCATCCATGCCCTTCCGTTGTAGCCGCGAAATCGCGCATTGCTTTGTCGGCAGCAAGAAACTCGTCGAAGTCCGCTCGAATTTTCAACGGCAGAGATGCCGGACCATTTGGCTCGCTCCACCGCGAGAACCATTGGAAATAAGCATCCAGCGCCGCAAGTAAGCGTGTGTCTCGTTCTCCTACCATTGCCATGCAATACGCCTCGCATTGCAGGCACATAGCCACAATGGGGAGCGAAATTTCGTTGTTGTAACCAAACAGCACCGATCTTGCTTCGCGCAAATCAGCGATGATGGCTTGAATCTCTTGTTTGTTTTGAGAGCTCGCGTAGTCGATTCCCCTGGCGTTCAAATCAAGATGATATGTCTTAATTACTTCGGAGTATCTGGACATCGCGCCAGAAATTCGCCCCTTGAACTCCTCGACAACAATGGCCTCAGGTAAAATCTTTAGTGCAGCTCCGATTTCGCTCAACCGAAACAAAACCTGTTCCATAGACCGTTGAACTACCGCAACTTGAGATGAAATAGAGATAAGCATTTGAGTGTTAATTGAAAGGAGCTTTCCCGTTGGGTCAGACCGGTCACTCATCATTCCCGAGATGGCGGATACCATTTGAATGACAGCGAACCCAACACCCATCTCGGCCTGAGCGAAGGCAGGCGCTGCGCAAAAGCCAAATTTTCCGGCCAACGGGGTGAGCAATGACTGCCCCGCTTTCTTCAGAAAGACTCTACGAGTTGCGATATTCGCCATTGCTTGTTCTCATCGCAATTCAAGGTTGATCGGTGGCCTATCCTGCTGTGGAATTCGCACGCCCTGCGACTCCCATGCTTGTCTCAGTCGAATTTCGGTTTGTTCTAATGGGCCAAGTAAAACCCTAATTTGGCTTGCACGGCTCGTCAAAATTTCGCCATTTCGAGTGATCTCTGTGGAAGTGTGGTCCATCAACGCACCGCCGCTGATCTGTGGCTTGCCTGCAGTTCCAACCGGACCCTGATTGCTCACTACATTACCAGCCTGAATAGCTACGTTCATGAAACTGGTCAGCGAATTGACGATCCTCATCGAGTCGGCAAACCGATTAGCTCTCTCAGCCGCCGTTAGTGCTCGTTGATACTCCATGTACAGCTCGTTGACTTTCCCCTGCTGCAATTTCATTTCTCTGTTTAATTGCTCGATCTTCAGACGGGTGTCTTGATCAGCGACTTCGACTTGCCGACGTTGATACAGATCGTGCCAGTATTCGGCACGCTGAACAGAGGCTTCCAGGGACGAAGGGTCGGCACGTTCAAATACTGCAAGTCGTTGCCGCCTAATTGCTTCTTCCTGAGCGTTCTTTGCAATGACTCTGCTAAATTCAGGCGTCATCACTGTCGCCTTCATTGCTGTACCGTCGGGCCTAATCCAAACATAGAATGACCGGTTTTTCATCGCCGCCGGTACCGGATTGGCAATTCTCGGAGTCCGCATCATTTCCGCCAGGGAATCTACCGGTTCTCTGCCAGGGCCGACCAGCGAAACGAGTTGGCCGCCAGGCACGTGGAGCGTGTCTCCCTCCCCAGAGAAAATGTTCACTTCAATCAAATAGCCTAGTTGTTTTCCCTGAATTGCGTCGGATATCTTCGGTGATAGCGCGTTAATGTCCGTGCTAAGTCGCGTTTGGAGCGCATCATCCCGAAATTTGATAGATGCGAACTGCAGAATTGTAATCGCCAAAGGCGTGTTAGCCAGATCAAATACGGGATTTGTGCCGAGATCGACATCTGGTATTGTAATTGTATTGTCGGCGCGTGCAATGTTCACTAATAACAATGCGGCAAACGATAGGCTTAATGCCGACGTCACCAGCCCTCGTTTGATGTCTCTGACGCCCGCATTTTTCGCCATTTCGTCCGAGCACTGTGGCAGCCCAAGAACTGGCCAGTCCTGCGCTGGGCGTCGAAAGGGAGAACTGATCATGCCGTTGTCTCCGACTAAGGTATGCTAATCTCACTGCTGCGGAGGGTCTAGAGGGCCATTCGATCAGGCTGCATTGGTCTGCTGCCGGTTTCGTGGACGCGCAGTTAAGCTAACCCACCTTCTGCTCGAACTCCATCGGACTGACGTAGCCTAGGGTCGAGTGCCTGCGGACCGCGTTGTAGAACCTCTCGATGTAGTCGAGCACGTCCGCCCGGGCCTCTTTGCGCGTGCGGTAGACCTTACCTCTGATGCGCTCATTCTTCAGCGACGAGAAGAAGCTTTCCATGGCGGCATTGTCCCAGGCGTTGCCAGAGCGGCCCGCGAGCAAGCAACGCCATTGTCGGCCATCAGCTACTGGAACTGCTCGCTGGCGTATTGGCTGCACTGGTCGGAGTGATGCAGGAGTGCATCGGGCTTGCCGCGGCGCCAGATCGCCATGACGAGCGCGTCGGTAACGAGCTGCGCGGTCATCTCGGCTTTCATGGACCAGCCGACGACGCGGCGCGAGAACAGGTCGATGACTGCTGCCTAAGAGAGCCAGCCCTCGGCAGTCCAGACATAGGTGAAGTCGGCGATCCAGCGCTGGTTCGGCCGATCGGCGCTGAACTCCCGGTCGAGCGTGTTCGGCGCGATCATCGAGCGCTGGCCGTCATCCTTCGGCAGCCCGCGTCTGCGTGGCCTTGCACGAAGCGCTTGTGCCCGCATCAGCCGCTCGATGCGATGAAGCGCGCAGTCAATCCCTTCCGCCAGCACGTCCCGCCAGACGCGCCTTGCACCACAGGTGCGCGCTGAGCCGATGAAGCTCGCCCGCACCTTGGCGCCGATCTTCTCATCCTCCAGGCTGCGCTGGCTGGGCTTCCGGCTGAGCCAGGCATGGAAGCCCGACCGCGACATCTTGGTCGCGAGGGCCGCTTTGTCCTGAGGCAGCAAGCGCGCGTAGTGGTTCTGCAACATTACAGGCGCGTCCTGGATTCGCCTGCTCGTAGGACCCCGTTTGCTGTAGGCGCTCAATGCGATCTTCCCTACACTATGACTGTTGAAATCAATCCGTGTGCGAATGACATTGTTCGCTCGGCGCGCTAAAGCCATTGCAACCAGGCCGGGTGCGGATCCAGAGATTGATGCCGGTAGTCTTTGTCCACGTCTCCGACATCCACTTCGGACAGGAGCGTGACCACGTCGTCCACATTCACGACGATGTGAAGAGGGAGCTCATCGCTGATGCCGCGGCGGTCGTGGCGGCCCTGCCGTCCAAGTCCGCGCATGGCATCCTCGTGACGGGCGACATTGCTTACGCCGGCAAGGCGGAAGAGTACGAGCAAGCGGGAAAGTGGCTCGACAGCCTCGCCGCGTCGATCGGCTGCCCGAGCCACCGGGTCAGGATGATCCCGGGGAACCACGATGTCGACCGCGAAAGGCTCTCCAGAGGCGGTCGTCAGCTTTTAGACTTCATCAGAGCGGGCGGGGCGGCCGAATACGAGGAGGTGATGTCGAACGCGAACGACCGCGCGACCCTTTTCGCCCGCTTTGAGAACTACCGTCGGTTCAGCATCGGATACGATTGCGGACTTGACGAGGAGGCGAAGTACTCGACGGACCTTCGTTTCGAGGTTGGGCCGGACCGCTGGATCCGGATCGTGCGGCTGAACTCGTCGCTTCTCTGTCATGGAAAGGAGCGCGACGATCCCCCGGAGCTGGTCATCGGCCACCGCCAGTTCTCGATCCCGCGGAACAACGGTGAGGAAAATGTGGTCCTCGCGCACCATCCGCTTCATTGGTACAAGGATGCCGAGGAGTTCCAACGTTACGTGCGTAGCCGCGCGCGCGTCTTCATCACCGGTCACGAACACGACCCCAAGGTGGGGATAGACAACGTTGAGGAAGGCTGCGATGTGATGATGCTCGCGTCCGGCGCCGCCGTTCCTTTTCAGTCTACCGAGACCTATACCCACACCTACAACGTCGTCGAGTTCGACTGGGACGAGGGCACGGACAGCCTCGTCGTCACGATCCATCCACGAGCCTGGAATCCCGAACGGACGCGCTTCGAGGCCGACAACAAGCGGCTCGGTGGCTGCAGCCCGCGCTTCACGCTTGGCTCTCCTAATTTTAGAAAGCAAGGCTCCGTCCCGGTCGCTACCGCACAAACTCACGGCGAGAGCGTCGGTGCCGAGCCGGTTGTCGAGCTGGTCCTCACCGAGGAGGCGGAGACAGGCTTGGGAGAGAAAGCGCTTATGCCGCCGGACGCCGAAGGCTACGAGTTCGCGCTGTTGCGGTTCTTCCGCGATCTCTACGAGAGCGAGCGGCTGCGCATCCTAGTCGAGCTCGAAGCCCTGCCGAGGGAATCCAACGAGCGGATGACACAGGGATTGGAACGTAGGCTGTTCGACTGGCTCGCCCGCCGGGGCAAGCTACCCGAGACGGTCGCAATGATCGACAGGCTCATAGGTGAACGAGAGAAGAAGGACGGGTGATGGACAACCTTCCAATGCACATGAGGATCTCGACGCTCACGCCATCGAACGAGCAAGTCGATGCAAGTCGGGCGACCATCGCCAAGCTATCAGCGGCATGGGGCAAAATCACCGATTTAAGCGCCCTCCTCACTAAAGTCGGGATGGTGGCGGACGCGCTGGGCGGCGACGGCACGCCACACCGTGATCTCGGCAAGGAGGTGCAAGCGGCGCTGCAGAAGCATGCTTCCGCATACCTCTACGACGAGAGACCGTTAGACGTGGGCATCTGCGCGGGCATGGCAGTGCTGTCGATCCTTCGCAGCACCCCGCCGGGCACTCAAGGCTTCACTACCTCTGACGTATTTTCAACCGCCATGTGGGCAGCTCTCTCCTTCCAACCGCAGCTCGCCGAAGCCAAACGTGAGATGCTGCGAAGCGAGGTCTTGACCGAAGCGCGAGACCGCAGCCGAGCGTCCGCAGAGAAGGCCCGGGAGCGCATCGACGTCTCCGACCTCGGCGAGCTTATCGTGACCATCCCGGAAGGCGAGAAGCCCACAACCAACTTCAGGAAGGCGACCGCCGCGACGATCGACGCGCTCCGGCGCAACGCCGCGCTCGACCGCGAGGAGATCGATTTTCTTTGGTGGGTGCAGCTTGACCGAAGTCGGCTCCTCGGCCGCGCGACGAGCGTCATGAACGAGCCATTGCGCCTAGTCGCACTGGCGATTGAGGCGGCGGTGCATCTTCAGCGGCTGCCGGCGGACCTACATTACGAGTTGGTGCTCCGCACCGTCGACAACGACCCG
>VYKZ01000446.1_pt1 | contig 10100 bp, 9 predicted proteins | sample 5114421 | NCBI WGS metagenome assembly VYKZ01 (sample SAMN12291788, study PRJNA351875) | freshwater metagenome | isolation source: freshwater lake | place: USA: Michigan, Gull Lake | collected 2013-08-08 | reverse complement strand
AAGTCCCGGAATTTTCCCCCTGATCACTCCCATGCCTGGTACTTTTTGATTGACAAAAAGTCTAAAAGTCTTACCCAACAAGGTTTTTAGATTTATTCAGCAGACCCTAATTAGTTATCAGTTAACTAATAACTTATACTAAATCCAGTTATTAAAGACTGATTATCTATTCCTCCTTTTGCATGAGTGCCTCTTGCATGAGTGCCTATCCTCATAAGTAGCCTATACTCAACGGATTTAGTATTAGTCACTCACCAAATAAAGACTACTTCATATTATCCTAAATCCTGTTTAAAAGGGATAGGAGATTAGCCAGAGATTGGCACTGCCGGATAAGGATAACTGCTTGCCCAAGTCATCAAAAATCGGGATGAATAGTTCTAGTCCAGTTTTTTCTTAATAAAAGCCACTATTTGAGACATTTGTTTCTTCATAGTTTCCATTTCTGTTTGCATTTGGGCAATTTGGGACTGGAGAGTCTGAATATCGGTGCTATAATCCCCGGTGAGTTGCTCTAGTTTCGGGCTAAAAACTTTTGGTTTGGGGGAATATTGTTTGGCCTTAGCCATCGCTTCTTTAATCGCTTGTACCAATTGTTTTTGGTCGAAAGGCTTCTCAATAAAGGCAAAATGCTGGAAAGGTTCGGGGATTTTCTCTACTACCTCCTCTTTCCGTCCCGACATTAACACTAGGGGGATACTTTTGAGATTATCTTCGGTTTGGATTTGCTGAAACACCTCCCAACCGCTCATTTTCGGGAGAAGGAAGTCCAAAATAATCAAATTCGGGTTTTCGGTACGGATGAGATTATAACCCTCTAATCCGTCTTTAGCTTCGAGAAATTCAAAGTTACCCTCTGGTAACATATCGCGAACGTGCATCCTGATCACTTTACTGTCATCGATAACGAGAATTTTATGATTTGACACGATAGACACCTTAGAAAAGAGACAATAGATAAGCTGGATGATTCGAGGGGGTATTAGGGGAAACTTTCGCCATAGGGATTGGAGATTACCAAAAAACCCTTAGAAACTAACATACATCATAAAGAAAAAACCTCGGTTAATGTCCGAGGCTGCTGTTGTAGGAGAACTCAATGCAAAACCAAAGGAAGATACCAAAACCAAAGAGGTTTTTATCGGTAAATCACCCTTATTGTCCCATTGTAACCCCTGTTTAAGCGTATCGGGATGAACTAGCACTTTTGAGGGCTAAATAACCTAAACCGAGACATAAAAGCGCATTTAGTCCCAAAAATGCCTGAGCGATCGTACCGGAACCTAACCAGATCAGAGTAGGATGGATAACAGCACTGATACCTAAAGTCACCGCCATAGCTAAAGATACCCCCACCGCTAACCATTTTGCTTGGGGATGACTCAAAAGCAGAGCAATCAGGACAAAGGGCAGGATAACACTGGCAAAAAGCGGATTAAGGGCAGAACTTCCCTGAATAACACCTCCTAGGTCGGAAAGAGAACTCCCCATCACTCGGAAAGGCCATTGGGGTAAATCGAAGATATAAAGACCTCTGAGGAAAAATAAGCCAGAACTGCCAAAAATTAGACCAGCATTCAAAAATCCGTTCCAGGAGAAGGGAAAATAACTTCTCAGCCACCAAGCAAGAAGATAAGAACCCAAAACCATGGCCATTTTGGGCAAAACCGCCACCGCGCCGCCATCAATCCAGAAACGGGGATTGAGATAACCGTTATCGCGCAACCAACGCCAAAAATCCCGGAAAGTAATCTGTCCTTTCAGGGCCAATTGTAGGGCATTGCCCGCGTCTAATTGTCCGGCCCCAAAATGATTAAAGGGATCATCATTGATCTTACGGGCCGACTGCTGCAAAACCTCTAAAACTGCATTGGGTTCTTTAATTCCCGCAGCCTTGATTAAAGCTACCACCCCGGCAACGTGAGGGGCCGCCATGCTGGTTCCCTGAAAACCGAGGAACGCCGGTTCCCCCCCCTTAGCCGGATCGATGGTTTCTTGGATAATTTTACCCGTATCGGAGCCGCCTGGGGCAGCAATATCGATTCCGGCCCCGAAATTAGAATAGGGGGCTTTATTTCCGGAGGCATCTACCGCAGAAACGCCGATAACGTGCGGAAAACGGGCGGGATAGGCGGCGGAATTATCATCGGCATTACCGGCAGCGGCGACGATTACCACACCTTTACTATAGGCATATTCGATCGCCTCTTTCATTACTTGGGTTTCGCCTCCACCCCCTAAACTCATATTGATGACATCGGCTTTATTATCGACGGCAAAACGGATCGCTTCGGCAATATCTCCCACGGTTCCCCCACCCGTCCCGGAAAGCACCTTGAGGGGCATAATTTTGGCTTTGTAGGCGATGCCGGCCACCCCGTAGTTATTATTGGTCGATTGGGCAATTGTTCCCGCTACATGGGTTCCGTGACCGTTATCGTCCTCGGCATTGCCGCGATCGTTGACGAAGTCGTAGCCTTCGACAAACTCGGTTTCTCGCAGATCGGGAACTATTGATACACCTGTATCAATAACGGCGACGGTGATCCCTTCACCGTGATTTTCTTCCCAAGCGCGTTCGATGTTAATTCCCCTCAGGTTCCACTGTTTGCTATAGTCGGGGTCATTGGGGGCGATAAAAGCATGATAAATATAATCGGGTTCGATCGATTCGGTGTATTTTTTTAGGTCGGAATTGCGGAGATTTTTCAGGAGTTTGCTATCTCCATCGATAATGTAAAGATGTTCATCGATGGAAAAGATACTATTTAAACTGGTGGGTTTTCCCGCTTTTTTGTTGATAGCATTTAACTGCTCATCGAGGACGCTGACGGGGATATCGTCTTTAAAGTCGATCAAAATTGATTGATATTCGCCCCGATTTGCTAATCCAGTAAAGTTAAAGAGAGCAAATCCTAGACCGATAATGAATAGGGTTAACAATAAAAGTTTTTTCATAGATTTCCTAAGAATTGATCATTGCCAGCCAAGGTTTTTTTAGTTTTGATGAGAAAATCTGAGCGAAGTTCCCCTATTTTTGTCTCGATTGAGGAGAGGACTAACCGGTTACAAAAAAGTCACCTGTTGTTTATTTTAAGCTCGATCGCCGATCGCTGTTAATTGCCGACTGGCAAAAATAGCTTCGTAGTGGCGATAATGTTTAAATTCCAAGAGATTATAGAAAGGATCCTCCAGGAAAAAGGTTTTATGTTCGGTTATCTCCCCAGTAAAGCGAGTTTTTGGTTCTAGATAAAATTTTAGTTGATTGACCCGTGCTTTGACCAGAAGATTGTCCCAATCGCTGGCAGCGGGGAGAATGAGACCAAAATGGCGAGGATAAATGCTATTTTGGGGAGTAAGAGGCATTTCGGTGACGTGAGCGACTACCTGATGACCGGAGAAATTTAAGATAATCGCTTTCTCGGTTTCCCTTCCCGCTAAACAACCTAAACCATCACAGTAAAAGCTTTTAGCACTGGACACATCGGTAATCGGAATAGCGAGATGAAAAATTGCAGGTTGATTCATGGTAATCGATTTTATCCGCGCTCTACTAGGTTCTATTGTAGCGATCGAGGGGCAACTGTTACAGGAATTTTTTTTAAAATTGGCAATTACCTAAAGTTTGCAGAATAAATCTAAAAACCTTGTTGGATAATATCTTTAGGCTTTTTTGACATCAAAAAGTGCTGGCCTTTGCAGTAATCGGGGGGGAAAATTAGGCACTTTTTCCCTGAAAATTAGGTAATTGACCCCCTGAAAATGGGTAAAACCCCACACCCCACACCCCACACCCCACCTAAAGACTTTGTGCGATTCTAAAACCAGCGTGTTGATAAAAATTCCGGCGAAACCAATTGCGATAGTAGGGTAGGATTTCTGTGCCGTTAGTCACCCAAGCTCCTCCTAACATCATTTTATGTTGACTATTAAAGAAAGGAGTGGAATTGTCAGCATAGAGGTAATGGGGTTGAAAGTCAGTTAAGGGATTAAAATCATCTTCTAGCCATTCCCAGACGTTACCGCGTAAATCATAAATTTCTGAGTTATTGCCAGCATTTTTTAACATTCCTACGGGAGTGGGAGAACAGAATTTTAAATTGAGGTTATAGTCCTCAAAGTTATCGTTTTCTAGGGTATAACATCGATTTTTTTGACTGCCATAGGTGGCTAAATTCCACTCAGCTTCCGTCATTAAACGTATTCCTTGACCTTGAAAACGACAGTAGGCGATCGCTTCATAATAGTTCACTTCTACCGGCCAATCAAGAGGTAAATCGAGAGCATCAAACATGGCTCGATATTGATAATTTCCTCGCTCATCTACCAGCCAAAATTTAGGATATTTGACTCGATAATGATTTTTCCATTGCCAAGCTTCCTCATCCCAATAACTGGGATTTTCGTAGCCACCATTATCGACAAATTCTTTAAATTCTCCGTTGGTAATCATATATTTACTCACCAGAAAATTGTTAACTTGAACTTGCCGATAACCATACTCATTATCCCAACCATAAATAGGAGAATCTTGGGGTTTACCAATTTCCACTATTCCCCCAGAAACCTCCACCATTTGATTAGGATAAGCTTGACCAAAAGAAGGGGCATAATGCCACCCTTGAGGACGTTGCAGACGCTCTAAGGGCAGTTGTCTGAGTAACATTGAAGATGTTTCAAAGTGAACACGCTGATGCTCAATTCCCATTATTAATGACCAGAGAGAATGCTGAGGATGAATAGGAAGATTAAGGGGGATATTTTTAATTATTTCGACCACAATTTCATAGACTTGTTGCCGATATTCCCAAACCTTAGCCACCTCGGGCCACTGAATATGGGCGATAGCAGAGTTTAATTCTTCGGGAGTTCCTGGATCTACTCCCACTCCAAACAATAATTCGTAGTCAGGATTAGGGCTTTTTTTTAATAGGTTAACCAGCTGCAATTTATTAAGATAAAAAGCGGCAGCATGACCTAAATAAAAAATGAGGGGATTTCTTAAATCGTCAGGGTTACAATAAAAAGCTTCTTCTTTGATGATGCTTTTTAACAGCCTATCTTCTAATTGCCAAGCATTTTCAAAATAGTCCAGTAGATTTTCTCGACTACAGTTATTTAGAGATATAGGAGCCTGTGCTTGAATAGTTTCCATGTTTTTATGCCTCTATTACTGATGATAATGTTTTCGTTATTTACAGGGATAACTGACAGAGAATTAACCCGAATAAATTTTCAGGATCGGTGAAAACCCTAAGGGTTTTTAATCCCTTTGATTCTAGGTCTTTTTGCATAGTTTCTAGGTTAAATTTACGCGAGATTTCTGTCAAAATACTTTCTGATGCTTGAAAATTAACTGTTAAATCGATTTTTTTAAGATGAACAGGGTGAGTTTTTTGAGAAATTAAATACATTTCAATTTGGTATTTGTCTTGATTATAGATAGCTTGATGACTAAATAAATCTAGGTTAAAATCAGCTTGAAAACGCCAATTTAAATGGGAAAGCATATTTAAATTAAAAGCGGCTGTCACCCCTTGTGCATCATTATAAGCTGCTTCTAAAATTGCCGATGGTTTTTGGAGATCAATCCCTAATAAAAAATAATCTCCAGCTTTGAGGACAGTGGTAATTTTTGCTAAGAATTTATCACATTCATCGGCGGAAAAATTACCGATCGAACTTCCCAAGAAAAAAATCATTCTGGTATTATCGGAAGCGTTTTGATAATAGGCTAAGGCCTGTTCATAGGTTCCAATTAACCCCTGAATGGGTAAATTAGGATATTCTTTTTGTAATTCTATGGCACTAGCTTGGAGAATAGTTTCACTAACATCGATAGGTACATATTTAGAGGATTTTTGCTGCTGATAATAAGCGTCCAATAACAGACGAGTTTTAGTGGAACTACCACTGCCTAATTCTATCAATTCGCAGGCTCCTGTATAGGCGACAATTTCTTGGGCATATTCTTGAATAATAGCCGCTTCTGTCCTAGTGGGATAGTATTCTGGCAATTGACAGATTGCTTCAAAAAGTTGGGAACCTTGCCGATCATAAAAATATTTAGATGGTAAACTTTTGGGGGTTTTAGTTAATCCTTCAATCACATCTTTTCCCTCATCTTTAACTATATTTTGACTGGTGGTAAAGGTAGCTAAATACTCAATTTGTAATAGTTCTTGGTTCGGTGGGTTAAGTTGCATAGATTCTCCGATTATTCTCAAGTTTTTTGATTGTTCTCGATCGATACCGAGGATGAAATCCACTTTGACAGCTTGAATGCTGGCAGAGATTATCATTCCCTGGTAATCTTACCACTAAAACGCCGCAAAATTTACCTCTTGTCTAGATAGACAAAGTTTATGGATCGTCAATAAAAGCTGTTAAATCCATCGAGATGGGTGCTGATATTATCCAAGCAAAATTATCGGTTCAATTAATCAGTAAAGATTGCATTTCCTCTAAGGTAAGATTTTCTTGGATATAGCGAGGATTAAGGGTGCTGCGGGTAAGGGAACTAGAAAAACCTTTAAAAATAGAGATTTCTTCCTCCTCCCCATCCACAGCAATAGTCACTAATAAAACCTCTTGGGGATTTTTGAGGGTGTATTGTTCGAGTTGTTTACCAATATTCATAGAAAAATGGCTAATTATCGATAGCTAAAGCTCTACTATTGTAAAGCTGAACGTCCCTGTTTGCCAAGGCGAATAAGAAGAAAATGGGCAAAATAGAGAGTATAAAAAGAGAGACCAACTAAACCAAAAAAGCCCAAAACATTAGCGGTAGCTTCTGAATGAAAAATCTCGCGAAACTGCCAAGGTGCTTCCTGCCAAACTTGACAATAGGGAGAATTTAGCAATTCCCCTGACATAGCACAGGAGAGAAAAGGTAAGGTAGAAATCGCACCCAAAGGACAATAAATCGTTACTGCCCAACGCCAAGCAGTGGTGACAAATTTAATTGGACTGGAGGGTAAATCTTTAATTTCATCGTTAATATCCACCCAAAACCAGAGGGAAATCGGGATTAAAATCTTAGCTAAAAAACTGGTGACAAAACCAATCGGCCAGGCAGCGATCATTAAATATACAGTAATTAATAAAAGACTAGCCACTCGCCAATAGATAATAAACAATTTTTGTAATGATTCGATTTTTGCAAATAAAGACCAAATTAACAAAATTGCCGGAATAATCACCGTAAATAGGACGGCTAAACGATAATCTATCCAAACGAGAGGACGAAACCAAAGTTGATTCATAAACTATTCAGACATAATTACACTGTCAATATTTTACTGTCTTCGGACGCAGGAGCCAAAATCGGCCACAGCTTGACCAACAAACAAAAAAACGAGGGGCGATCCCTTTATAGCTGAGATCGCCCTAAAGCTAGGATTCTACTGTGAGGAGAGAAAAAACCGCTGCCTGACTGCATTAATCTTCATAAATGCGACACTCGGCGGCATCGGGATTAGAATCACAATAATTTTCGAAGTAGGTTTTTTGGGGGTGGTCCTGACGTTGGTGAGCGGCTTCTGCTTGTAATTCTTCCACCGCATCCCAAGCGGCGGCGCATTCGCCAGAGGTGGCACCTTCCGTACTACAGACGGTTCTGGCGTTTTCTAGCTCTTCTTGAATTTTATCTTGGATATTGCTCATGATTCCTCTGGAATTGATCTATTGACACTTTAACAATTATACAGTCACCTTCTCAAGCCACAGGATCGGTTATCCCACTCGATCGCCTTTCCTGTTCTATTAAGCCGATCTTAGCGCAATTTTTGGCGAATTTAACATCAAGATTTCCTGACCGGGCCAATTTTTAGCCTACATTCCGCACTGGAGAAATGCCAGAGGGATTTCTCCCCGGCATAGACAGCGAGCAGAACCATATATCGACTTATTTAGGCCGTCTTACACCAAATCCGTTTTTAATAGTGTGATTAACTGCCAAGTTATCGATTGTTTTTCCCCGCTCCAGTGCTTTGGCGCTCACCTACTCTCCTATACCTTTTACCTGGGTTGCAGGGACAGCAGTACGCGCATTTATGGCTGTATATAGCGTTTCTGATTCACAAGAGGTACATTCCCGATCCTGAACAGCTTAATCAGCAAAGGTTTAAGTGTGCCGCACAGATGCGAGAAACGCTATAATTCACGTTGATATTATTAATAATAAAATCTGAGTGCAGCAGGACGGCAGCAGCGATCGCTGATAAATTGGTAGCTAGGGGAGTTCCCAAACAAGACATCGTTTTAGCTTACCATGGGCCCCATGTGCGACAATATACCGAGTTTGCCCTTGGCTAAAACCATTAATTGATGACCTTGCCCATACAAGTTTTACCCCAAGACGTAATCGATTTAATTGCCGCAGGAGAGGTAATCGACTCTTTAGGCGCTGTGGTGCGAGAATTAGTCGAAAATGCCATTGATGCGGGGGCAGATAGGATTAGCATCGATATATCTCCCCAAAACTGGCGAATACAAGTATCGGATAACGGCAGGGGAATGTCTAGAGAAGATTTGCAACTGTGTAGCTATGCCCACAGTACCAGCAAAATCCGCCAACGGGACGATCTTTGGCAGATTACCAGTCTCGGATTTCGTGGTGAAGCTTTGCACAGTATCGCACAGGTGGCGCATCTGCGGGTTGCCAGTCGCCATGACGATGATTTAGGTTGTTATTGTCTTTACAATCACCAAGGCGAGCCGGGTAATTTAGAAACGATTCCTATAGCTATCGGTACTATCGTCACGGTAGAGAATCTCTTTGGTAACTTTCCCGTGCGTCGTCAAGCTTTACCGTCAATTAACAAACAATTAAAGGATATACAGACTTTAATTCATAATTTTGCTCTCTGTCATCCCCAAATTACTTGGCAGGTTTTTCAAGATCATCAAGATTGGTTACGCATTAGTCCGGGTAAGGATGCCAGTCAAATATTACCCCAATTAGTTAAATCTCTGCATTTTAACGATTTAGCATCCCTAAAACTTGACTTAACGACTCCTGACGCAGAATCTGCTCAAATTGAATTAGTCATTGGTTTGCCCGATCGCATTTCTCGCCATCAACCAGATTGGGTTAGAATTGCTGTTAATGGGCGAATGGTGCGCTCATCGGAGTTAGAACAGGCAATATTTGAAGTTTTCGCTCGCACAGTCCCTAAAGATCGCTATCCCGTTTGTTTTCTCCATCTACATCTTAACCCTCGTTCGATCGATTGGAATCGTCACCCAGCTAAAGCGGAAATATACCTGCATAACCTCATTTTTTGGCAAGAACAGATAATTTCAGCCATAGACAAGGCGTTAGGACTAAATCCCGAACATATACCCGAAAAAGCGCAAAATCAGCGCGTCAGTCAAATTCTCAAGGCTGCCGAAGAAAAAAGCACCTATACAATAGGGGAGAAATACCCGAAAAATCGGCTGGAATTAAAGGCAGTAGCCCAAATTCACCAAACTTACATAGTTGCCGAACATCCTCACGGATTATGGTTAGTCGAACAACATATTGCCCATGAGCGGGTTTTGTACGAACGTTTAGAGGATAACTGGGAAATCGTGCCGTTAGATACTCCGATCATCTTAAATCAGTTAACTACTCGACAAATCGAACAATTACAACGTTTAGGATTAGAAATTGCTAGTTTTGGCGATCGCTCTTGGGCGATTCGTAGTATTCCTGTTCTACTAAAAGAACGCGAGGATCGGGCTGATGCTTTACTAGAATTAAGTTTAGGGGGGGATTTACAAACCGCTCAGGTTGCTACCGCTTGCCGGAGTGCTATCCGCAACGGTACAGCTTTAAGTTTAAAAGAAATGCAGAATTTACTCGATGATTGGCAAAATACCCGTAATCCCCGCACCTGTCCCCACGGAAGACCGATTTACTTATCCTTAGAAGAAACCTCGCTTGCTCGCTTCTTCCGTCGTCATTGGGTTATCGGCAAAAGTCACGGCATTTAATCAGTTAAGCTTTTACGCATTTAAGTTACATTGACAGCATTACCCTTATTTTTCAGTTTTCTACTCCATTTAATAATCAATCCCCCTTCATTTAAAAGCTGATTGACTACTTTTTCCAG
>VYKZ01000707.1_pt1 | contig 10199 bp, 9 predicted proteins | sample 5114421 | NCBI WGS metagenome assembly VYKZ01 (sample SAMN12291788, study PRJNA351875) | freshwater metagenome | isolation source: freshwater lake | place: USA: Michigan, Gull Lake | collected 2013-08-08 | reverse complement strand
ACTAGATCCTCAAAGTTCACTGATTCCCCTTCAACTAACGAATTGGCAATTTACGGATAATCAATTAGAATTTAATGCTTTAATAAATCTTGACAATAATCCTCAAGGAATTGGCGTTTATCGCTTAATTTTTGATGTGTTTTCCGAAAAATTTCTGGCTCATCAAGACCGTATCAAGCCCCGTCTTGGTGGAAAAATTGGAGTCTTGGCGAAAACGAAATTTTTGCAGGAGATAGAACTTATAATTTACAACCCTTTTTATATAATCTAGGAGATACGACTTTTAGAATTATTGAAAATAAGCCAAATGTTGCCCTTGGCCGTCCTTGCTTTATTATCCACAAAAAGTAGGAATTTGTGAATTAACTGACGGGGGAATAAAAAAGCTGAAAGGTTTGTGTAATCTAGTATTAAAGCAGAGACTACTTTTCCCTTCGCTGGGGAAATAACATTATTCTAGAGGCGAATTGCATTCGCCCTCTTTTAATAACTTCTGCTGATCACCATAAGTGGGAGAGAGTCTCAAATATGAGATGTACCCAACGACCATTCTCTGGGATAAGATTGATATTCGGCACTTTTTAATGACTTGTCTGAAGTTCTTTGCTAATCTATCTTATAAAGCAACAGGTCTATTAAATCTTGTCTCGGCTAGGGCAATAGTTGTGATAGCTTCGGTAATAGCACTCGACATAAAAATTAGCTCACCAATCTAGATAAAATTTCTCGATGAATTAAAGCTCGATCGATTAAAAAATGTTTGCGATCGCTGGTTAATCCCTCTCCATTGGCATAAAAATTAATCCAAGTGGTACTAATATCATTAACTGCCTCTGGTAACTGATCTAATTCCCAACCCGGCATCGGTACTTCGGCAATTAATCGCGACACTTTCGGATCATAACTAAGGGCAAAACAACGACAATCTTCTGCCGCGGCCATAATTAAACTATGAAAGCGCATTCCGATCACCATTTCTACCCCACGAAATAAGCCTTTTAACTGTCTTGGATCCTCTAAAGTAATGATTTGATAATTTTCCCTTAATTGACGGGCTACAGCTTCACAGAGGGGCAAATCCCGCGACTTTTGAAAAGGGACTAAGAGAATAAACGCCCCCGTGCTGGTTTGTAAATCAATTAAAGCTCGGGTTAATTTATCTAATTTTGCCGGGGTTAATAGGGGATGGGGACGTAAATTGACGGCGATTCTTGGGGCGGGTAAATCCGATAATCCCTTGACTGATTGAGCGTCTAAAGCCCATACTGGATCGGGGGCAACAATGGGATGAATACCCCAATTGGCGACTAAATGAGCCGAAGTATCATCGCGCACAGTAACTAAACTACATTTTTGTAAAACTTTTTTGGTTAACCAACGGGTAAAAGGTCTATTTAATGGTCCAATTCCCTGGCCCCAAGCAATAGTTTTTAAGCCCAATAATTGAGCAAGAGCCATTAAACCACCGTAATAAATTGGACTGGCAAAACTGGTGACATCCTGCATTAAACTGCCGCCACCCCAGATAAATATATCCGCTTTTTTCATAGTTTGAAAAACTTGCCACCAATCCCTACTAGGACAGGTTTCCACTCCATAACGTTGACTGGTTTCTCTGGGATTATTTGACAAAACAATAGGTTTAATTGCTGAGGGCAACATCTGCAATAGAGACACTAATAATGCCTCATCTCCTCCGTTTCCTCTCCCATAATATCCACAAATTACTGCACGCATATATTCAGTTATCAGTTATCAGTTATCAGTTATCAGTTATCAGTTATCAGTTATCAGTTATCAGTTGTGATAATTTTTGCTTATGGAATCCTGAAGTGCTTATTGGACAAGACTTTTAGGACTATTTTGCGGATATTCTATCAGTATAGACCTCGTTTCCACACAGAAACCAGAAGAGCCTTGCCTGTTGTCTGTTCCAGTGTTTTCTTGAAAGTAGGTTTTCCCTTTTGGCTTTTTCCTTGAAAAATGTCTCTTAGTTTCTTAAGTTATGCTGTCAGCTACAAGTTAGCAGTGACCAGTTTTATTGGATTCAGTTATCAGTTTATCTCTTTTCTTATTCCCACTCATAACTAATAGCTTAAACCTGATCACTGTTTACTGATAACTGATCACTGATTTAGTCGTCCATTTGCCAGGGTTCGGTGATGTTTTTTTCATCGAGGATATTTTTGGCTCTTAAAATCAAGACTAATTGACCTAAGATGGTGACATCGGGGGGACTATCAAACCATTGTAAAGAGACGGAATTATCTCTCTCTACCAGATAATAATTGTTCACGTCCCATTCGGCCAAAACTCGATCGATCACTAATAAAACTTCTTCGGATCTGGTGGCAATCGATCGAGGTAATTGATCGCTAGGCCATAAAATAGCTACAGGATCGATCGCTTTGAGAATTGCTTGCCAACCGGGGAGAGGCACAATCGTTTGTTTATCCCCCACCGTTACCAGTCGAAAAGGTTCCTCGACGCTCAAACTTTCTGTGTGTTTTATATCAGTTACCGTCACCGGAAATCTTCCTACTAAAGGAATAATTCTGGCTAATTCGTCCTCATCCTGTAAACGATGGACGGGTAGCAGGGGAGCGCTACGGGAGGGAGTAACGGTAAAATCTTGCAGTAAAGACTCGATCGCCTGTCTGGCCGAGTCAGAATGGGCAAATTTCAACCCTTTAGCGATTAATTTCGCTCTTTCGGCTAAATCTCGCTTTTGTTTGCCCCGTTTCCAACACTGATAAGCGATCGCATCTCCAGGATGACGAGTAAATTCACTGGGAATCTGGGATAAACGGGAAAAATCTTGGATAGCTTTGGCGATATCGTGTGCTTCACCCACCTCAATCCTTTTTTCTGCCGCTAATTTCGCTGCCCCTAGTCTTTGTTCTTGGTTGAGAATCCTTAATTCGTATAGCACATCACTGCGCGGCCCGATGTAGTAACTTAATAAATCTTCAGCTGCCCCCGCTTTGATTAAACTCTCAAAAACTTGGGCAGCGACAATAATTAAATTTTGTTGGGCATTTTGAAAACCCGTTTGTTCAAAGATTAACTGGGAATCGTAGCCAGCTTTTTGCAGTTTTTGACATTTTTGCCCCCAATTCACCCAATTTCCTTCCTTATGAAGCAGCGAGCGCATTAATTCGGTCGCTTCCGTTTCGCTGATTCGATCATCTGTACTGCGAGGCTGTTCTGTCATAGACAACTTGATCAAGCTACAATAACTAAAATTTATCTAATCCCTCAAAAATCTTCAAGAGCAATTAAGGTTAACAGGATAGACTAGATAGTAACAGGATAGCTGACAATCACCCCCTTCGTACCTGTTAGGGCAAGTTTATCTTCAATGTCTAGATTAAGAGTTAATGGAAGCATTCCCCCCTCGTCCCCAACTAACCCCGGTCAAAGGACGATGAAAACCAAGCGTCACCCCAAAGATAGCGCCTTGGGTTTAGTCTCTACCCTCAGCTTTCCGGCGATCGTCGGGACGGCGGATATGATGCTAAAATCAGCAGAAGTTACCCTCGTGGGTTACGAAAAAATTGGCGGTGGTCACTGTACAGCGATCGTGCGTGGTAATATTGCCGATGTGCGGTTAGCAGTGGAAGAAGGGGCAAAAACCGCCGCACAGTTCGGACAATTGGTATCTAAATCGGTTATTCCGCGACCGATGCCCAATTTAGAGGTAATTTTCCCAATTGGTAGCCGTTTAGCCGAAATTGCCCAAAGTCAACGGGGTTTCAGCAAACTGAGCAATATGTCGATCGGTCTCTTGGAAACCCGCGGTTTTCCTGCTATGGTGGGGGCAGCCGATGCAATGTTGAAATCGGCCGATGTGCAGTTAGCTTCCTACGAAACAATTGGGGATGGTTTGTGTACGGCCATTATCCGGGGTTCCGTCGCTAATGTGGCCGTGGCCATTGATGCGGGAATGCGGGAAGCGGAGAAAATCGGTGAACTGCACGCGGTGATGATTATTCCCCGTTTATTGGAAGATTTAGAACATACCCTACCGGTAGCCAGCTACTGGTTAGAAACCCCCGAACCTTTACCGATGTTGTTACCCAATACCGTCCGGGAAAAACAACGGGAATTAGTCGCTTTACCGGAATTGGAAAAAACCAAAATACCGATTCGTCGCCAAGAAATGCAGGAAAAAGTTTTAGAAGAAGTGATTCCCGTGGAAGTTATCACCGATGAGGACAGTTATTAATTTTTATTTTCAACTTTGCTCCTGTGCTGCCAAAAGTACAGGAGCAAAAGGTTGAATTAGGGTTTGCTGAAAGTTTCCGTATAATCTTTCGTTATAGATACATTGCCTGTAGCAGAAAGTGGAAGATTTAAGTAAAGAAAAGGCATAATATGACTAAAAAGAATCAATCAAAAAGATTAACGAATCAACATAAAGAGTCTAAAGGTGTGGTTGGTATATTTGGAGATGAAGCAAAATCACACGACATAACTGTTGGAAAAATTTCACTTTTTGTAATTGAACAGCTTGAAAAGGAGTTTCCTCAATTATCTTTTCAATACAAAACGAGCATAAAAAAAGAAGAAAGAAAATTGACCCAGCATTAGGACAAACACTTTTTGTATCAAATTCAAGTATTATACCCGATGGTGGAATAATAGAAGTAAAAGATGATAACGGTAATTGGAGAATCGTTTTAGTTTCGGAAGCTAAACATCAGGGGAAAGACATTGAAAACATCAAAGCAGGAAAACTTGTAGGAGCAAAAAATGATCAAGATTTGATGGCTGCCGGTAATGCGATAGAAAGATACCATAAAAACATATCTGAAATCGCTAATTTGATGTTATCTGAATCTCATTTTCCATATGTATTATTTTGGGAAGGCTCAAATTTTTTAACAGAAACTATTTCAATTAAAAGACCCGATGGAAGGGTTGTAACGCTTGAATACAATTCAGGAACGCTAAATAGATTAGATAGGTTAACTTCTGCAAATTATGGAATGCCCATTAATACCAATTTGTGTAAAAATAAGTTTGTCAAGCATAAAGATAAAACAATTATGCTTCAAGCAACTTCTATATACACACAAGGAAATGGCGGAAAATGGGATGTCAAAAAAATGTTTGACATTATGCTTGAAATTTCTAAAACCTCTCTTCAAGTATTAGGCAGTGAGATATTTAATCAGATAACCAAAAGTAAATAACTAAAACAAAGATTTATTAAATCAAAATAGGTTTAAAATGGCAAGAAATGCAACAAATGAATTATTACAAAAAGCTAAAAAATCAAAAAGTGACGAGTTTTATACACAGCTTTCAGATATAGAAAGCGAATTACAGCATTATAAAAGTCATTTTGAAAATCAAGTAGTTTATTGCAATTGCGATGATCCCCGAATTAGTAACTTTTTTAATTATTTTACCTCAAATTTCAATGAATTAGGTCTTAAAAAAATAATAACATCTTGTTATAGAGAGCAAGTAAAAAATTTATTTAATACAGAAGAAGATGAAAAAGGTTTTTTCTTTGAATATACAGGTACAGAAGGCGAAAAAAACAAACCAACGTCAACTGACCTAGTTTACTTTAATGGAGATGGTGATTTTCGTAGTTCGGAAAGCATTGAACTATTAAAGCAGTCCGATATTGTTGTTACCAATCCCCCATTTTCATTATTCAGAGAGTATGTAGCTCAATTGGTTAAATACGATAAAAAGTTTTTGATAATTGGAAATATTAATGCAATAACCTATAAAGAAATTTTCAAACTTATTAAAGAAAACAAGGCGTGGTTAGGAATAAATCTTGGTAGAGGTATTTCAGGTTTTATTGTACCTGAACACTATGAACTATATGGAACAGAAACTCGAATAGATAACTCTGGTAATAGAATAATCTCACCAAACAATTGTTTATGGCTTACTAATTTAGATAATTTTAAGCGGCACGAAGATATAGAACTTACAAAAAGATATTTTGGCAACGAAGTTCAATATCCAAAATATGACAATTATGATGGAATTAATATTAATAAAACACAAGAAATACCAATAGACTATAAGGGATATATGGGAGTGCCAATAACATTTTTGCATAAATTTAATCCCGACCAATTTGAAATAATTAAATTCAGGAAAGGGAATGATGATAAAGATTTATCAGTAAATGGGAAATGTCCTTATTTTAGAATACTAATCAAGAATAAACGAATACAAACTGAATATATTGATTTAACTGACAAAGAAAGATAATGTATGACAAATCGTTGTACCTGACATTTTTCCGCTACGATCCAAAATATAGCGATCGCAATCTTGTAGGGTGCGCTCCCTCATTTATGCAAGTGAGTAATTATGCTTGTCGCTAAAACTGACTTTTGGCAAGGCTTTCAAAATAGCTTGACATAAAACTTAATTTAGGAGTTACAAAGGTGAGATGCTCCCCTCCCTAATGACTGAACGTAGGAATATTCTCAAAAGTCAAGCCGATATAATGCTCTCTCACTATCAACAAGATTCTGAATGGCAGCAGTTAATGGCAGGTGACATCATTGACTATTAACCCTGAGCTGCCAAAACGTGGAGAAATTTGGTTAGTCAACTTCGATCCTACTGTTGGTGCAGAAATCAAAAAGGTGCGTCCTGCTGTCGTCATCAGTTCCGATTCAGTAGGAAAGCTTCCTATCAAGCTTATTGCTCCTATTACAGACTGGAAAACATATTTTTCAAGAGGGGTGGATTGACAAAGGTTTATTCGTAAATTAGGAAGCGTTTCTGAAATTACAATGCTGGAAATTGTAGCCTCCATTGCTACTGTAATCGAATTTGAGGTCTAACAAATCATTGCACCCGACCAACAAAAAGCCACTGATGCTGGAAAATAGACCAAAATGGCGTGTGAATTCAGCCGGTAGGGTGCGTTCCCTAATGTGGCTCCTGCTACTCCAGCGATCAATTTTGGGGAACGCACCATGCACATTGATTGAAACTGTGGGTTAAAGTGCGATGTGGGCTAATCTGGCTAACAAGCTTTTGGGCGTGATATAGGGAAAAGTTCTGGCGATTGCGCCTAAATGGGGTAATATGCCGAAAGTTGACCCATATCTTTACTCTGGAGAGTGTTATGCAAAAAGTTGACCTATAATATGTAGTTAGATTTCCAACAAACACACTTATGAGATAGAAATGAGCAAAAAAAGGGCGGAGAGTAGATCAAGATACTATATCAGGGAGCAAGCTCAAAAGCGTGGCTGGAACTTACAACATCCTAGCAGAGGCGGAAACTGCCTTGAAGAGCAAGAAATCATAAATCATTTTCCTGATATTGGCCTTGGATTAGAACGACCTGATTTTTTGTTCTCAGTAAATGGTATCCCTACAGTGGTCATAGAAGCCAAAAATACCGCTGACAAAATAGATCAAGCTATCAGTGAAGCAATTGGATATGCTGAAACCATAAACTCAAATAGCAAATATGAAATAAAGATTGCTGTTGGTGCCGCAGGAGAAGAAACTCATGGTTTCGCTGTTGAAGTACGTTATCTCAAAAGTAACGAATGGAAACCGCTTATTTCCAATGGGTTTGAAATAACAACAATACCATCTAAAAGAGAAGTTGATACTGCCCTACTTGCTGATAATGCCACAACAAATGTTGAGGTTCCCTCTGTTTTAGAATTTATCGACGCAGCCATTGAATTAAGCAACATTTTGAGAAAAGCCAAAGTTGAAGCACCATTAAGACCAAAAGTTATTGGTGCTTTGACATTAGCTCTCTATCAAGGAGACGTTGATAAATCACCGGATGATTCATTATCCAGTATCAATATGTTACTTGAGGCTGCAATAGAAGAATCTGTTGACTTATCTCCAGATAAGAAAACAAGGCTTGCTGAATCACTTAAATTGCTTGGAGCAGATTATGAACGGTTAAATCCGTATATAGCAAAGATTGTTCATCTTTTGAGAGGCTTGAACATACGTGCTGTTTTACAGACAGATACAGATTTTCTTGGATTGTTTTATGAGGCATTTTTACGATACGGTTATGATAATAATGCGCTAGGTATTGTTTTCACACCACGACATATTACAAGATTTTGTGCTGAGCTAATTGAAGTAAATCCAACTGACAAAGTTATTGACATTGCATGTGGTACGGGAGGTTTTCTTGTTGCCGCATTTGATATGATGATGTCAAAAGCGCATGGGACTAAGGCTATACAAAAAGTCAAAAGAAGTCTTTATGGATTTGATACAAATCCAACTATATGGGCATTAGCAACATTAAATATGTTCTTCAGAGGAGATGGAAAAACCCATATTGAAAATCAAAGTTGTTTTGATGAATCTTCTAAGAGAAGCATTGAGGATAAGTTTAATAAGGCGTTTCTTAATCCACCTTTTTCACAAGAAGGAGAGCCAGAACGAGATTTTATTGATTTGTCTATGGCTTCGCTGGAGCCGGAAGGCGTGTTAGCAGTTGTAGTTAAAGCGGGTATTTTTGCCGACGATGACAATAAAATATGGAGAAGAGAGTTTACCAGAAATCACACAGTATTAGGAATGATTAGTCTTCCAGAGGATTTGTTTTACCCTACTGCCGCACCAACTTCTATTCTTCTTGCAAAAGCACATATTCCACACCCTAATAATGAACAAGTATTTATGTCGAGGATTTGGAATGATGGATTTGAAAAACTAAAAGGAAAAAGGGTTGAAATTGATGGAAGTCAGCTTCCAGATACAGTTGATTGTTTTAAGTCTTTTCTGGTCGGAGAAGCTATAGTTAGTGATAACTGCACAATTATTCCCTCATCAAATATTCTTGATGGCAATGAATGGAGTCCTCAACAGTGGTTGCCTCAACCAATTGAAACAGAAGAGGCGTTAAAAAAATATGAAGATAATGTTAGGTTGTCTTTGTATCGCGCAGTAGCAGCAATACCAGATTTATCTGAAGTAGTATTAGATAGCTTTACAAGTGATTGGAATGAATTTGAAGATTATGAATGCGGACTGACCGCTAATGTAAATATCTTCTTTGATGTGAAAAATGGCAAATCAACTGGTGAAAAAAATTATCGTGAGGGTGATGTACCATACATCTCAAGCGGAGATTTGACAAATAGTATAATACGTCTAGTAGCTAGTGAACAAAGTGAATTATTTGAAGAAGGAGGAATAACTGTAACCGCATTTGGCCAAGCTTATGTTCAACCTTGGCCGTTTATGGCCAGAGGAAATGGGGGTAGCTCAGTAAGGGTTCTGATTCCAAAATACAAAATGAGCTTTAATGAATTGGTTTGGTTCGCCTCACAAATAAACGCACAAAGATGGCGATTCTTTTACGGTCGAATGTCTATTAAATCAAGACTAGAACGATTAGAAATAACCAGCCCTCAAGACCGCATTCTCGACACAGGAAAAAATATAAAGGAGAAAATCATTGAGTTTAAAGAAGGTTTATATAGGCTCAGTGGTGCATAAAAAATCTAACAATCGCATACACTCAGCTGTAGTGCGATGCCGAAGGCACTGCGTAGCAAATCGCTATCGCCGTAGAGTGCGTTCCCTAAGGTGGTTCCTACTGCTCCAGGGCTCGATTTTGGGGAACGCACCATGCACATTGATTGGAACTGTGGGTTTAAGTGCGGTCGCCGATCTTAATAAGCTACATTAACAACAATACTTAAAGAGAAGGCTTAAAATGGTTAAATCAACTTTGTACACGACAGCAAAAGTCCTACCGGGAAATAGAATTGAAATTGAATCTCCAGATCTGACTGTAGGACAAACTGTTGAGGTAGTTATTTTGCTTGAAGAAGTTAGTTCTGATTCTTCTACCACCGCAGATATCTCTCCATCCTTAAAACAGCGTCTTGCTCTTCTGAAGTTACCAATGACTGAACGTAGGAATATTCTCAAAAGTCAAGCCGATATAATGCTCTCTCACTATCAACAAGATTCTGAATGGCAGGAGTTAATGGCAGGTGACATCATTGACTATTAACCCTGAGCTGCCAAAACGTGGAGAAATTTGGTTAGTCAACTTCGATCCTACTGTTGGTGCAGAAATCAAAAAGGTGCGTGGGAGCAAGTCAAAGCTGAAGAACAAATCAACTACTTGACAAAAGCATCAATTGGGTATGGGATAGAGAAAAGAGTGGGGAAAAGACAAAAATGACTCCAGAGCAACAACAAGA
>VYKZ01000253.1_pt1 | contig 10340 bp, 8 predicted proteins | sample 5114421 | NCBI WGS metagenome assembly VYKZ01 (sample SAMN12291788, study PRJNA351875) | freshwater metagenome | isolation source: freshwater lake | place: USA: Michigan, Gull Lake | collected 2013-08-08 | reverse complement strand
CCCGCGCCGACCTCGCCGGCCGACGGCAACGCGTTGACGGCGACCGGTCTCGGACCGCTGCGCATCGGCATGACGCGCGCCGAGGTGGTCGCCGCCTGGGGCGACGACGCGAACCCGGACGCCGTCGGCGGCGCCGACCCCGCCCAGTGCGACGAGTTTCGCCCGGCTCGCGCGCCGGAAGGCACTCTGGTGATGATCGAGAACGACCGCCTGACGCGCATCTCGCTGATCCGGGGTTCGACGCTGAAATCCGATCGCGGATTCGGACTGGGCGACGAGGCGTCGGCGGTGAAGACCGCCTATGGCCCCGCCGTCGTGGCCAGCCCGCACAAGTACAGCTCGGCCCCGGCGGAGTACGTCACGGTCTGGACCCCGCCGACGTCGGGCGCGGCCTATGTTCAGGACCCGAACGCTCGCGGTCTGGTCTACGAGATCGGCATGGACGGGCGCGTCTCCGCGATCCGGGGCGGCGGTCCGTCGATCCAGTACGTCGAAGGCTGTTCCTGACGCGGGCCGGTGGCGCATGCGGAGGGTCTGCGTTACACCGCGCGGACCTTTCAGCCACCGGACCTTCCCATGACCGACATCGCCGACATCGTCGCCCGCCAGATCCTCGATTCCCGCGGCAATCCGACGGTCGAGGTGGACGTGATCCTGGACGACGGCAGCTTCGGCCGCGCGGCGGTGCCCTCCGGCGCCTCGACCGGCGCCCATGAGGCGGTCGAGCTGCGCGACGGCGACAAGGATCTGTGGGGCGGCAAGGGCGTCCAGAAGGCGGTCGACGCCGTCAACGGCGAGATCTTCGACGCCCTGTCGGGCATGGACGCCGAGGACCAGCGCCGCATCGACGAGGCGCTGATCCAGCTGGACGGCACCGAGAACAAGGGCCGCCTGGGCGCCAACGCCATCCTGGGCGTGTCGCTGGCCTGCGCCAAGGCCAGCGCCATCTCGGCCGGCCTGCCGCTGCACCGCTACGTCGGCGGCATCTCGGCCCGCATCCTGCCGACGCCGATGATGAACATCATCAACGGCGGCGCCCATGCCGACAATCCGATCGACATCCAGGAGTTCATGATCCTGCCGACCGGCGCGGAGAGCTTCTCCGAGAGCCTGCGCATGGGCACGGAAATCTTCCACGCGCTGAAGAAGGCCCTGAAGGACGCGGGCCATAACACCAACGTCGGCGACGAGGGCGGCTTCGCCCCGAACCTCGCCTCGGCGCAAGAGGCGCTGGAGTTCATCACCAAGGCGGGGCAGGCGGCGGGCTATCTGGCCGGCGAAGACTTCCATCTGGGCCTGGACGTCGCGGCCACCGAGTTCTTCAAGGACGGCAAATACGTGATGGCGGGCGAGGGCAAGTCCTTCGACCACGAGGGCATGGTCGGCTATCTGGCCGACCTGTGCGAGCGCTTCCCGATCGTCTCGATCGAGGACGGCTGCGCCGAAGACGACTTCGATGGCTGGAAGGCCCTGACCGAGCGCCTGGGCGACCGCGTCCAGCTGGTCGGCGACGACCTGTTCGTCACCAATCCGGTGCGTCTGGCGGCCGGCATCGGCGAAGGCCTGGCCAACTCGATCCTGATCAAAGTCAATCAGATCGGGACCTTGTCTGAGACGCTGGATGCGGTCGACATGGCGCATCGCGCCGGATACACGGCCGTCATGAGCCACCGCTCGGGCGAGACCGAGGACTCGACGATTGCCGACCTGGCCGTGGCCACCAACTGCGGGCAGATCAAGACCGGCTCGCTGGCCCGCTCGGACCGCACCGCCAAGTACAATCAGCTGCTGCGCATCGAGGAGATGCTTGGCGACCAGGGTCAGTACTACGGCGACGGCATGCTGCTGCGCTAGTTTCTGCGGCCAAGCTACGGTTCGTTAGGCATTTTCGGTCATACCTGAGCAGGGAATCCCCCGCGCTCAGAAGGAGCGTCCGAGTTGCTGGACCGAATGAAGCCGTATCGCGTGACCGTCGCCCTGTTCCTGGCGGTCGTCTACCTGTCCATACAGGCGTTGACCGGGCAGCTGGGCCTGCTGTCGGCGCATGCGCGCGCCGACGCCCTTGCGGCCAGGGAAGCCGAGGCCGTGCGGCTGGAGCAGGAGCGCGCCGATCTGGAAGTTCGCGTGCGGCATCTGAGCGACGACAACCTGTCGCGCGACCTTCTGGAAGAGCGGGCGAGGGCGCTTCTGGGCTACTCCGATCCGCGCGACGTGGTGGTCGAGGTTCAGGCCCCGGCGCCCGCGAAGGGCCAGCGCCGCGCCGCCGCCTGAACTGTTGTTACAGCGCGTGATCCCGGCTTTGCCTTTCCGGAACCAAGGCTGCTAAAGCCCCTTTCCGTAAAGTCAGAAGGCCCCGGCCCTGGGGTCCAGCCGGGAGATGGCGGATGGCGAAAGCCCCCTCCGAAAAGACTGCCGCGAAGAAGCTTCCCAACGCGCCGCAGGCGTCGAAAGAGGACCTTCTCCGCTTCTATCGCGAGATGCTGCTGATCCGCCGCTTCGAGGAGCGCGCCGGCCAGCTGTACGGAATGGGTCTGATCGGCGGCTTCTGTCACCTGTACATCGGTCAGGAGGCCGTGGCGGTGGGCGTTCAGGAGAGCGTCAAGCAGGGCCACGACAAGATCATCACCGGCTACCGCGACCACGGCCACATGCTGGCCGCCGGCATGGACCCGAAGGAGGTCATGGCCGAGTTGACCGGCCGCATCGGCGGCTCGTCCAAGGGCAAGGGCGGGTCGATGCACATGTTCGACGTGCCGACCGGCTTCTACGGCGGCCACGGCATCGTGGGCGCCCAGGTCGCGCTGGGCACCGGCCTGGCGTTTGCGGGCAAGTACCGCGGCGACGATTCGGTCAGCTTCATCTATTTCGGCGACGGCGCGGCCAACCAGGGCCAGGTGTACGAGAGCTTCAACATGGCCCAGCTGTGGAAGCTGCCGGCCATCTTCATCATCGAGAACAACCAGTACGCCATGGGCACCTCGATCGAGCGCGCCTCGGCGACGACCGAGCTGTACATGCGCGGCGCCAGCTTCGGCATCCCCGGCGAGCAAGTCGACGGCATGGACGTGCTGGCCGTTCGCGACGCCACGGCGCGGGCCGTGAAGCGCGCCCGCGAAGGCGGCGGCCCCTTCATCCTGGAAGTGAAGACCTACCGCTATCGCGGCCACTCCATGTCCGACCCGGCCAAATACCGGACCAAGGAAGAGGTCGACGAGGTCAAGACGACCCGCGACCCGATCGAGCACGTGAAGAAGCTGCTCGACCAGGCCAAGGCGACCGAGGACGAGATCAAGGCCATCGACGCCGAGATCAAGGCGATCGTGGCCGAGGCCGTGCAGTTCGCCCAGGAAAGCCCGGAGCCGGACCCGTCCGAGCTCTACACCGACGTTTACGTGGAGGCCTGACCGTTGACCGACATCCTGATGCCGGCGCTGTCCCCCACGATGGAAGAGGGCACGCTGACCAAGTGGCACATCAAGGCGGGCGACACGGTGTCGGCCGGCCAGGTGATCGCCGAGATCGAGACCGACAAGGCGACCATGGAGGTCGAGGCCGTCGACGAGGGCGAGGTGCTGGAAATCCTCGTCGCCGAGGGCAGCGAAAACGTGAAGGTCAACACCCCGATCGCGCGGCTGTCGGGCGACGACGCAGGGGCGTCGGCTCCGAAGTCCGAAGCCGCCGCCGAAGCGCCGAAAGCCACCGCCGAGGGCAAGACGGGCGATCCGGAGAAGGCCCCCACGACCGGCGGCGCGGCCGAGGAGCCGGTCAAGCCGAAGGTCGAGCTCAAGGATCCGGAAATCCCGGCCGACGCCAAGTTGGTGAAGACCACAATCCGCGACGCCCTGCGCGACGCCATGGCCGAGGAGATGCGCCGCGACGAGAGCGTCTTCCTGATGGGCGAGGAAGTCGCCCAGTACCAGGGCGCCTACAAGGTCAGCCGCGAGCTGCTGCAGGAGTTCGGCGAGCGCCGGGTGATCGACACCCCGATCACCGAGTACGGCTTCGCCGGCGTCGGCGTGGGCGCGGCCATGTCGGGGCTAAAGCCGATCGTCGAGTTCATGACGTTCAACTTCGCCATGCAGGCGATCGACCACATCATCAACTCGGCGGCCAAGACGCTGTACATGTCGGGCGGCCAAATCCGCTGTCCGATGGTGTTCCGCGGCCCCAACGGCGCGGCCAGCCGCGTGGCGGCCCAGCACAGCCAGGACTATTCCGCCTGGTACGCCCAGGTGCCCGGCCTGAAGGTCATCGCGCCCTACGACGCCGCCGACGCCAAAGGCCTGCTGAAAGCCGCGATCCGCGATCCGAACCCTGTCGTCTTCCTCGAGCACGAGATGATGTACGGCTTGGAGTTCGACGTGCCCGACGTCGAGGACTGGGTCCTGCCGATCGGCAAGGCCAAGGTCCGGCGCGAGGGGACCGACGTCACCATCACCGCCCACAGCCGCATGGTCGGCTTCGCCCTGCAGGCCGCCGAAAGGCTGGCTGAGGAGGGCATCTCCTGCGAGGTCGTCGATCTGCGCACCCTGCGCCCGCTCGACACCGAAACCATCGTCGAGAGCGTCAAGAAAACCAGCCGTCTGGTCTCGGCCGAGGAGGGCTGGGGTCCGATGGGGGTCGGCGCCGAGGTGGTGGCCCGGGTGATCGAGCACGCCTTCGATTATCTGGACGCCCCGCCGCTGCGCGTGCACCAGGAAGACGTGCCGCTGCCCTACGCCGCCAACCTGGAAGCCCTGTCGCTGCCGGGTGTGGACAAGATCATCGCCGCGGTGAAGCAGGTGACGGCATGAGCGAAGACTTCCTGATGAAGACGCCCGACAGCGTGGCGGCCGATCCCGAGGCGATCGAGCTTCTGCGCATGTGGTGGTCCAAGGACGAGCCGGTGATGTCGGTGAAGCCGGCCTTCAGCGACCCCGGACAGTTCGGACGCCTTCTGGTGATCGCGGCCCGCCACATGGCGCACGGCTACAGGGTGAGGCACGGGCACGACGAGAAGACCGCCTACAACCTGATCCTCAAGGGCATGAGCGACGCGATCCGCGCCGACGACGTCCGCACCGTGGCCGAACCGGACGCCAAGCCGGGGAGCGTGCAATGACCGACATCCTGATGCCGGCGCTGTCGCCGACGATGGAGGAAGGCGTGCTGGCCAAATGGCACGTCAAGGTCGGCGACGTCGTCTCCGCCGGTCAGGTCATCGCCGAGATCGAGACCGACAAGGCGACCATGGAGGTCGAGGCCGTCGACGAGGGCGAAATCATCGACATCCTCGTGGCCGAGGGGAGCGAAGGCGTGAAGGTCAACACGCCGATCGCCCGACTGAAGGACGAGGGCGGCGCCGCCTCTCCGGCGCCCGCCAAGGCTCCGGCGGCGGAGGCTGCCAAGGCCGATACGACCATGCCCGCGCCGGCAGCCGCTGAACCGAAGGCCGAGGCGCCCAAACCCACCCCGGCACCCGCGAAGACCGACGGCAAACGCGTCTTCGCCTCGCCGCTGGCGCGTCGCATCGCGGCCCAGATCGGCGTCGATCTGTCGTCGATCAAGGGCTCCGGTCCGCACGGGCGCATCGTCCGTCGCGACGTCGAGGGTGTGAAGGGCGGAGCAGGGGCCCCGGCCTCTGCCGCCGCGCCGGCCAAGGACACCCCGCGTCAGGTCCTGTCGCTGGAGCAACAGGGAATCCCTGCGGGCAGCTACGACCTCATTCCGCTGGACGGCATGCGTAAGGCGATCGCGCGGCGACTGACCGACAGCTTCCGCGACGTGCCGCATTTCCCGCTGACCATCGACTGCGAGATCGACGGCCTGCTGACAGCGCGCGCCAAGGTCAACGCGATGCTGGAGAAGGACGGCGTCAAGGTTTCGGTCAACGACTTCGTCTTGAAGGCCTCGGCCATGGCGCTGAAGGCGGTGCCGGAGGCGAACGCCAGCTACACGCCCGAGGGCATCGCCATGCACCACAACGCCGACGTGGCGATGGCGGTGGCGATCGACGGCGGTCTGATCACGCCGATCGTCCGCGCCTGCGAGACCAAGTCGCTGCGCCAGATCGCGACCGAGGCCAAGGACCTGGCCAAACGCGCCCGCGACCGCAAGTTGAAGCCCGAGGAGTTCCAGGGCGGCACCTTCAGCGTCTCGAACCTTGGCATGTTCGGCATCAAGGCCTTCGCCTCGATCATCAATGAGCCCCAGGGCGCCATCATGAGCGTGGGGGCAGGGGAGCAGCGCCCCGTGGTCAAGGACGGCCAGCTGGCCGTCGCCACCGTCATGACCGTGACCCTGACCTGCGATCACCGCGTGGTCGACGGCGCGGTCGGCGCCCGCTTCCTGCAGGTCTTCAAGGCGATGATCGAAGACCCCGTGACCATGCTGGCCTGAGGACGAGACCGTGGCTGAATTCGACCTGATCGTCATCGGCTCGGGCCCCGGGGGCTACGTCGCGGCCATCCGCGCCAGCCAGCTGGGCCTTAAGACCGCGATCGTGGAGCGCGAAAACCTGGGCGGCATCTGCCTGAACTGGGGCTGCATCCCGACCAAGGCCTTGCTGAAGTCCGGCGAGAAGTACGAAAGCCTGAGCCATCTCAAGGACTACGGCCTGTCGGCGGACAAGGTCGGCTTCGACTTCGAGGCGATCATCCAGCGGTCGCGCAACGTCGCCAAGCAGCTGAACAGCGGCGTCGGCTTCCTGATGAAGAAGAACAAGATCGAGGTCATCGAGGGCACGGCGAAGCTGGAGAAGGGCAAGGACGCTCCCAAGGTCGTGATCGCGCTGAAGGCCGGCGGGTCGCGCACGGTCGAGGCGAAGTCGGTGATGCTGGCGGTCGGGGCGCGCGCCAAGGCCATCCCGCAGATCGGCCTGGAAGCCGACGGCGACCGCATCTGGGCCTATCGCGAGGCCATGGCGCCGAAGTTCATGCCGAAGTCGATCGTGGTGATCGGGTCGGGCGCCATCGGCATCGAGTTCGGCAGCTTCTATCGCGCCCTGGGCGCCGAGGTGACCGTGGTCGAGGCCGTCGACCGCATCATGCCGGTCGAGGACGAGGAGGTGTCCAAGGCCGCGCAGAAGGCCTTCGAGAAGCGCGGCATGAAGTTCCGCACCGGCTGCAAGGTCACGAAGGTGGCCAAGGACAAGGCCGGCGTGAAGGTGTTCATCGAGGCCGGCGGCAAGGCCGAGACGCTGGAGGCCGAGGTCTGCATCTCGGCCGTCGGCATCACCGCCAACACCGACGGCATCGGCTTGGAGGCGCTGGGCGTGAACATGGACCGCGGCCACATCACCATCGACGGCCACTGCCAGACGAACGTGAAGGGCCTCTACGCCATCGGCGACTGCGCCGGCGCGCCCTGGCTGGCGCACAAGGCCTCGCACGAAGGCATCCACGCCGCCGAGCACATCGCCGGCTTCAAGACGCCGAACGTCCATTCGCCCATCGCCGGCTGCACCTACGCCCAGCCGCAGGTCGCCTCCGTGGGCGTCACCGAACAGCAGGCGAAGGCTGAGAAGCGCGAGGTGAAGATCGGCCGCTTCCCCTTCCGCGTGAACGGCAAGGCGATCGCGTCCGGCGAGACCGAGGGGTTCGTGAAGACGATTTTCGACGCGAAGACGGGCGCCCTGATCGGCGCCCACCTGATCGGCGCGGAGGTCACCGAGATGATCCAGGGCTACGTCACCGCCATCGCCATGGAGGCGACGGAAGAGGACATCCACGGCATCGTCTATCCGCACCCGACCATGTCGGAGGCCATGCACGAGGCGGCGCTGGACGCCTACGGACGGGTGATCCACATCTGACGGCGCAGCCGAACATTACGGAATGGACACCCCTTCGCGCTTGCCCGCACGGCGGCGCTGGCCCTAGTCTCCGGCCCGACGTCGTTCGGAGTTCGTGACTTGCCGCATTTTTTGGGCCTTGCCGCATCGGCCCTCACCCTGATCCTTCACGATCCCCTCGTAACCGCCGCGATCCAGGATCCGCCGGCGTCGCCGCCGATCTTCAACCCCGGCGCTCCCGGCCAGCCTTCGCGCGTCGTGACCGCGGAACAGGCGAGGGAGATGGGGCGGACCAGCTTCATCGACGCCGACGTCCAGTTCATGCGCCACATGATCGTCCACCACGCCCAGGCCGTGGAAATGGTCGAACTGCTGGAGACGCGCGGACAGTCGTCGCAGATCAAGGCGCTGGGCCGGCGCATCGCGATCAGCCAGGCCTCCGAAATGGCGCTGATGACCGGATGGCTGGAGTCGCGGGGACTGCCGATCGAGGCGCACGACCTGCATGCCGGCCACGGCGCCGGCCATGACGCCCATGCCGGCCACGCAGGTCATTCGGCCGCGCGGTCCGAGACGCCGCTGATGCCCGGCATGCTGTCGCCCGCCCAGATGGCGCGGCTGGCCGCGGCGTCCGGACCCGAGTTCGACCGCCTGTTTCTGGAAGGCATGATCCAGCACCATCAGGGCGCGCTCGACATGGTCGACGCCCTGCTCGCCGTGCCGGACGCCGCCCAGGACACGCTGATGAGCGACTTCGTCTCTTCCGTCGTGGGCGACCAGACGGCTGAAATCCTGCGCATGCGCAGCCTTCTCGCGGAATTCTGAACCTTCACTTCAAGGAGCGGCCATGTTCGTTCGAAAGACCCTGCTTTCCTCCGCCGCCGCGCTGGCCGTTCTGGCCTGCGCCGCGACCGCCACTGCCCAGGCCCAGACCCCGACGGTCGCGCCCGACGAGCGGACGGCCCTGTCCGACGGCATCCTAGACGCCGGTCAGGCGGCCAAGGGTCTGGCGCTGGAAAGCGCCACGCCGCCGCCGCCGGGCTTCTTCGACCCGGACATGATCTTCGCTCCGCCGACGACGGCGGAAGAGGGCCAGGCCCTGAACGCACGCATTCAGGCCAGCCCGGACACCTTCAGCCCGCTGGCGCTGTCGAACACCGACATGGCCATGTCGAACGGCCGGCTCTTCGTCGGCAACTTCAACGGCTTCAACGCCTATGACGTGACGGGTGCGGAGCCGAAGCTGATCCTGTCGGTCGTCTGTCCGGGCGGGCAGGGCGACCTGTCGGTGCACGGCAACCTGCTGTTCATGTCGGTGGAGGAGAACCGCGGCCGCGTCGACTGCGGAACCGGCGGGGCAGGGGGCGCGGTCAACGCCGAGCGCTTCCGTGGCGTGCGCATCTTCGACATCTCCGACCTGTCGGCCCCCCGCCAGGTCGCGGCGGTCCAGACCTGCCGCGGCTCGCACACCCACACCTTGGTGCCCAGCAGCGAGGAGAACGTCCTCTACGTCTACAACTCCGGCACCTCCGGCGTGCGCCGCACCGAGGAGCTGTCGATCTGCTCCGGCGGCGCGCCCGGCCGCAACCCCGACACGGCGCTGTTCTCGATCGACGTGATCAAGGTGCCGCTGGACCGGCCCCAGGACGCCGCCATCGTCAACCGGCCGCGCATCTTCGCCGACGCCAACGGCCGCGTGGACGGCCTGTGGACCGGCGGCCGCATCGGCGTGACCAGCCAGGAAGCCGCCCAGACCGACCAGTGCCACGACATCACGGTCTTCCCGTCGATCAACCGCGCCGCGGGCGCCTGCGCCGGCAACGGCATCCTGCTGGACATCAGCGATCCGCAGAATCCGAAGCGGGTGTCCGACCTGTTCGATCCGGACATGGCCTATTGGCACTCGGCCACCTTCGACAACACGGGCGACAAGGTCGTCTTCACCGACGAGTGGAGCGGGGGCATCGGCGCGCGCTGCCAGGCTTCGGACCCGACGACGTGGGGCGCCAACCTGATCGCCACCATCGGCGGCGACGGCCGTCTGCGCGGCCGGGCCTTCCACAAGCTGCCGTCGGCCCAGAACGCCAGCGAGAACTGCGTCGCCCACAACGGCAACCTGATCCCGGTCCCGGGCCGCGACCTGATGGTCCAGGCCTGGTATCAGGGCGGCATCTCGATCATGGACTTCTCGGACCCGATGAAGCCGGTCGAGATCGCCTATTTCGACCGTGGCCCGCTGGACGCCGACAAGCTGATGGTGGGCGGCTCCTGGTCGGCCTACTGGTTCAACGGCCGGATTTATTCCAGCGAGATCGCGCGCGGTCTGGACGTGCTGAAGCTGGTGCCGTCGGACCAGTTGTCTGCCGCCGAGATCGCCGCGGCCGAGGCCGTGCGGATGGACGTGATCAACCCGCAGACCCAGACCCGCGTCGAATGGGCCGACACGCCCGACGTGGCCATGGCCTACGTCGACCAGCTGACCCGCGCCGGCGCCGATGCGGCCCTGATGCGTGAGTCCAAGGCCGTGATCGACGGCTGGCGCTCGGGCTCGGCCGACGCGGCGACCGCC
>VYKZ01000633.1_pt1 | contig 10457 bp, 11 predicted proteins | sample 5114421 | NCBI WGS metagenome assembly VYKZ01 (sample SAMN12291788, study PRJNA351875) | freshwater metagenome | isolation source: freshwater lake | place: USA: Michigan, Gull Lake | collected 2013-08-08 | reverse complement strand
TCGTTTATCCTACTGCAATTAATCTTGGTTAGCTGTCTGTTGTTTGAGAGTTATCTGTGGGTGACTTTGCTTTTTTTGATAGGACACATTTTACTTTTGTTGCGGCTAAACCTAATCCTAGTAATCCTAGACTAAAGACATTAGAAGGCTCAGGGACACTCTTTGGAGGCTGTGCGACAGATTTTATTGCAAGATGATCAAATTCAAGTAAATCTTCTGTAACTGGATTTGCAATTGGATATGTCGTTATATTTTCAAATCCTATCGAGGAAATCGATTCTCCTTGTAGTGCATCAATACGCAAGTAAGCATTACGTTGAAGTGTTGCCGATTTCCAATTTGCTCCTGCAAGCTGTTCAATTGTTTGTGAAAAAGGTATGCCATTGATGAAGAGGCGATGATTTGTTATTGGAACATCTCCTGGAGAAGATGGTGGGGGATTTAAAGATTGAAACCCTGAAAGCCCAATTCCAACTGATATAATGCTACTGCTAAAATTAAGCGTAGTAAGTTTTGCACATTCTGTACTCGGACAATATATACCATTACTAAATTGGTTACTAGGAATATTAAATAATGTGTGTTGACCATCCCAGCTTTGAGAATACGTATTTGAAAGATTAGGAAGACTTGTAATCGTTGATGTAAAAACTCCTCCAGAATAAGTAATACTTAAACCAGGAATTAGAGTTTTATCTTCAAAGTCCTCAATTGTATATCCTGTAATACCTACATTTTGATTGAGGATTGTAGGGTTAGATGAGAATACAGTAGATGGAAAAAATGTAATGCTTACTGCTTGAGCAGAATTTATTCCGATGAAGATTCATGATGAATTTTCTCCTTGAATTTATTGTTTGGTAATCGAACTAAAGCAAGCGGCTCTTTAAGAAAGCTAAACCAAATTAATCTGGTTTAATTTAGCTGTCTGGTTCTTGGAGCTTATCTGTTGGTGACTTTGTTTTTTTTGATAGGACACTTTTCACCTTTGTTGCGGCTAAACCTAGTCCGAGTAAGCCTAAACCAAAGACGTTAGAAGGTTCAGGAACACTCTGCGGCGGCTGCGCGACAGATTTTATTGCAAGATGATCAAATTCAAGTACATCTTCTGTAGATGGAACTGCCGTTATATTTTCAAATCCTATTGAGGAAATCGATTCTCCTTGTAGTGCATCAATACGCAAGTAAGCATTACGTTGGAAGTTAGCTGACTTCCAATTTACTCCTGCAAGCTGTTCGATTGTTTGTGAAAAAGGTATACCATTGATTAAGAGTCGATGATCTGTTATTGGATTATCTGGTGCAGATGGTGGGGGATTTAAAGACTGGAAACCTGACAGCCCTATTCCCACTGATATAATGCTATTGCTAAAATTAAGCGTAGTAAGTTTTGCACATTCTGTACTCGGACAAAACACACTATTACTCAATTGATTACTAGGAATATTAAATAATGTGTGTTGACCATCCCAGCTTTGAGAAACTTGATTTGAAAGATCAGGAAGACTTGTAATCGTTGATGTAGAAACTCCTCCAGAATATGTAATGCTTAAACCAGGAATTAGAGTTTTGTCTTCAAAATCCTCAATTGTATATCCTGTGATACCTACATTTTGATTGAGGATTGTAGGGTCAGATGAGAATACAGTAGATGGAAAAAAAGTAATGCTTACTGCTTGAGCAGAATTTACACCACTTAAGGATAACAGTATAGAACCAGTAACCGTTGTGACAAATGCGTGAAAAATTAGACGATTCATGATGAATTTTCTCCTTAATTTGATTACTTCAAAACTTTGACAATTGAACTAAAATAGATCACTCTTCAAAAAAACTCAGCCCTAATTAAATTTGAGACCTTAATTGTGGAGGACTGATTTTCTCCAGATATGCTGGCAAATCATCCAGAGAAAGCAATGTCAAAAGACTTAACTTAGTTTCATTGACTTTCTCCAAAAAACCCAACACCTTTCCCTCAGACATCTCAGCATCAATCTCCACAAAAACATAACCAATTCTGTCCGATAAAACCTCCTCAGAAATCTCGATAAAATCCTCACCCGGCATCACAGGACAACATTCAACTTTTCCCTTATCCCTCACCACCAAATCCGCTACAGCTAAACGAGATCGCATGATGGGATTCCAACTATCACTCGCTTCCAAATCTGTGGCAATACCCAGAGACCGTAAGCAACAGTTGACCGCATACACAGCCAAAGTATTGAGATACACTTGTTCTGCTAGAGCAAAATCAGAATGTTGTTGACAAAAGTAATCCGCGATTTCATGGGCTTCCCTTCCTAGAGCAATCAAAAATACAGAACTATGATTAATTCCTGTAGGCATTATCTTGATTTCCCCCCATCGGAAGCTTAAATTTTCCACAAGAATCCCTGCAAACTCAGCCAGTGAGTTTTTCAAAAGCTATTCACCTCCTTAAAAAATTACAAATAAGACAGAATTTCCTGTCCGATTAAAGGCGCAACCGTCTTCATCTGGCGCGAGAAAAAATTCTTCACCACCGCCACCGTCAAACTAAAAGAATCCGCAATCTCCTGCCAAGATCGCGCCTCCAATCGTGCCCTCAAAATTGCCTTCAAAGACTCAATATACTCAGCGATCAACTCCGACAAACAAAGCTGTTCCTCTGGCTGAGCCAAATTCTCAAAGACAACAGACTCACCGCTCACCTGCTGTAGAGGCGATACCGATAAAGTTGCCCTTGCCAGATCCAGAAAAACGCGATCGCCCAAAGCCCGATTAGCCCTTCTTAGCCCAGATAACCGACAGAGAACCGCCAACCAGACAAAGTTTTGCTGATTAATCGCGATCCCTTTAACCTGCAACGTTAACCAGAATCCCAGCCCAACCTTACCGACTTGACTAACCATTGCCGTCAGTTGGTACTTGCGACGAATCAGTTGCTGCTTCTGCGCCCTGATCAGCGGGTCAAGGGTTTCAGCATACGCCTCTCGCAACAGAATATCCAGCCGATAGTTGACCCAATCCAGAAAATTGCCCCGGTCAGGATCGAACTGGTCGAGGTGGAAAGCAACCCAACATAACGTTCGATTAACCGCATCCTCATAGACCTCTACCGAATAATGACCTCGACCCCGTAGCCGACCCGATAATCGCAGAGCATCAAGTAACCGAGCGATCGCGGCTTGCTGTTGCAAACCCACTGTCCTAGAACAGGAACGCGCTTGCATGGCGAGGTATTGCAGCTCATCATCATCGGTTTGCTTCAGGGAAGTTCCCCGATGGCGATGGGAGGCCATGGAATTCAAACGAACTTCAGAAGAGGAGAAACAGGGTTGGGTTAACGGCATAGATGATGTTCTCAACTGCTTTCATAAAAGAAATCACCTCAAACTCCTGCGAACGTCTCAAGTTGTTACAAAACTTTATATTTTAGAAATTTAATTGACGGTCAACCCCCTGATTGACTAAAGCGATTTCTTGGAATGAATATCCCGGCAGCCTCCATTAACGGTGCGTTCACTGGCGCTAGCGACACCCTACCTCGATCAATTTTGCTACATTCTGAATTTGGAATTGCTGGCCAACACCTGATCTTGTTGGCTCTGTGAAAGTCTGGGACTACAATAGAGAAAAGTGACAATTTTTGCCAGAGTGATCACCGAGGACTAATAAAGAATGACGGCTATCCTAGGGAAACCTGCCACGCTCAACACTCCGATTCTGCACCGTCTTGCCAATGGTTTAACGATTATTGCCGAAAGTCAACCGGTAGAAGCGGTTAATCTCAATGTTTGGCTGCAGGTCGGCTCGGCCTTAGAATCGGATCAGATCAATGGGATGGCTCATTTTCTCGAACACATGGTTTTTAAGGGAACCCGTAACTTAGACAGTGGTGAATTTGAACGGGCGATCGAATCGAGGGGAGCGGTGACTAATGCCGCTACTAGCCAAGAATACACCCATTATTACATTACCACTGCCCCGCAGGACTTCGCCCATCTGGCCCCGCTCCAGCTAGAAGTGGTTTTAGAAGCTTTAATTCCCGATGAAGCTTTTGAGCGGGAAAGACAGGTTATTTTAGAAGAAATTCGTCGTTCTCAGGATAATCCCCGTCGTCGCACTTTTTATCGCACCATGGAGACTTGTTTTCAAGTTTTACCCTATCGTCGTCCGGTGTTGGGGCCGACGGAAGTGATTGAAAATCTTACTCCTCAACAAATGCGCGATTTTCATCGGACTTGGTATCGTCCCGAATGGATGACGGTGGCGGTGGTGGGTAATTTGCCTGTAGATGATTTAATGGCTATTGTGAGGGATTCTCTAGATAATTTAGGCAGTAAGGGCAATTCTGGGCTTATTTCCCATCCTATCGCTAATCTACAGCCCGAAGCTCCTTTTAACCAGATTATCCGTCAAGAATACGAGGATGAAAATTTGCAGCAGGCCCGCTTAATCCTATTTTGGAAAGTGCCGGGTTTGAGAGACTTAGAAAAAACCTATCCTCTCGATGTTTTAGCGGCTATTCTCGGTCAGGGCAAGGTATCGCGATTATTTCAGTCTCTGCGCCAAGAAAAGGGCTTAGTTTCCCAAATAACTGCCAGTAATATGTCCCAAGCAGTGCAAGGGGTGTTTTCCGTGTCGGCCCAATTAGCCTCGGAAAATATCGAGCAAGTGGAGAGAGAGGTATTAGCACAGATTGAACAAATTCAACAGGAAGCTGTGACAGTTTCTGAACTGGAAAGAGTCAAAACCCAAGTGGCCAATCGGTTTATTTTTAGCAACGAAAGACCGAGCGATCGAGCCAACCTTTACGGTTATTATCATACTCAGATCGGTGATTTACAACCGGCTTTTTGTTATCCCCAACACATTGAAGCCCTCACTTTAGAGGACATTCAAAATGCCTCTCAAGAGTATTTAAATCCCAACGCTTACGGTGTGGTTGTGGTGAGACCAATCAGTAAACAGTGAACAGTAATCAGTAATCAGTAATCAGTGAACAGTAATCAGTGAACAGTAATCAGTAATCAGTAATCAGTAATCAGTAATCAGGGATAAAGATGAAGATAAATAAATAACTAATTAACTTAAAACTTACATCTGATAACTGATAACTGATAATTTATAGCATTTCTGATTCACGAGAGGTACATTATCAATCCTGAAAAGCTTAATCAACAAAGGTTAAGCTGTGCCTCACAGATGCGAGAAACGGTATAAATAAATAACTAACTAAATAACTAATTAACTTAAAACTTACATCTGATAACTTACATCTGATAACTGATAACTTACATCTGATAACTTACATCTGATAACTGATAACTGATAACTGATAACTGATAACCTATGTGGACTCAAATTGCTCGACATATTACCCAAACCACGGAAAAACCTTTTGAAATTGAGCCGAAGCTTTAGGATTAAAGCAAATTCACGCTAGCAAGACTATCAGGGTTCCGGAGCCAATTTGTTGGGGAATTGCCGAGAAATCTAGTTATTTAGTGCTAGAGTGGCTAGAATTCGGCGGTGGCAATAGTCAAAGCTGGGAAAAAATGGGGCGAAATTTAGCTCGTTTACATCAAGTTTCCCTGTCCGATCGCTTTGGTTGGCAGTGTAATAATACCATTGGTTCTACTCCCCAGATTAATACCGTTAGTAGCAGTTGGGCGGATTTTTTCGCTCATCAGCGTATTGGCTATCAATTAAGACTTGCGAAGGAGCGCGGCGGCAATTTTCCCGACGAGGATCAAGTTATTCCCGCTATTAGCGAGATTTTGAGTCAGCATCAACCCCATCCCTCCCTCGTCCATGGTGATTTGTGGTCGGGAAATGCGGCCATTACCGTCGATGGGGAACCAGTAATTTTAGACCCTGCCACCTATTGGGGAGACCGGGAGGTGGATTTAGCCATGACGGAACTTTTTGGCGGTTTTCCGGCGGCTTTTTATCGGGGTTATAACGATGTTTTCCCCCTCGATGGCGGTTATCAACAGCGCAAAACTCTTTACAATCTCTACCACATTCTCAATCACTTTAATTTATTTGGTGGTGGTTACGCTTCCCAGGCCAATCGGATGTTACAGGAAATTCTTTAAGGGTTTTACTTGTGAATCTTTGCTGAGGATAAATTATGTCTATTCGAGAAAATACTGTGATGAAAACTCCAGCGACAAAAGTATGTAACGATGCAGAGTTTATGGCGTTACCCGACGATGGTAATCGTTACGAATTGGTCAAGGGAGAGTTAACTAATATGGGTAATTCTGGGGCTTTACACGGTTATATTGCCATTCTTTTAAGTGCTGCTTTATTTGGTTTAGTAACATCTCGAAAACTAGGTGTATTATTGGACTCCAGCACTGCTTTTACTATGAAAAATGGCAATAAACGTTCTCCCGATATAGCTTTTTTTGCCAAGGAACGTCTGCAAGGATTGGAAGAATTGCCGACGGGTTTTCTAGAAGGTGCGCCAGATTTAGTGGTAGAAATTCTCTCTTTGGGCAGTACAATCGCAGAAATTGAGGACAAAATTGTCGAATATTTTGCCAATGGTACTCGTTTGCTCTGGGTTATCAGTCCGGGTCAACACTATGTCTTAGTTTATCGTTCTGGGTACGAACCGCAGCGATTATTAACATCAGGAGATTTTCTGGAGGGGGAAGAGGTGGTTCCGGGGTTCACTTTTCCGGTGGCCGACTTGTTTCACAAACTATCTTTTTGAATCTTTCTTCTCAACAAATCGGCTAATAAATCGGCGCTATCACTAATGGCTAGATGGGAAGCTTGTTGAGCCATGGCGGCCAATTTTTCGGGATTAGACCATAAATCGAGGACTAATTCGCTTAAAAACTGAGCAGTTAACTCATTTTGACGATAAAGATAAGCGGCTTGAGCTTCAGCGAAAACTTTGGCATTGTAGAACTGATGGTCTTCGGCAGCAAAAGGATAGGGAATTAAAATCGAAGGCGTACAAGTGATCGCTAATTCTGTTAAAGTGCCGGCTCCAGAGCGACTGATAGCCAGATTAGCTCTTTGCCATAATCCCGCCATATTGTCGTAAAAAGGCCGGGAAAAATAGTTAGAATGGCGCAAACTATCCGCTTCGGGGTCGTTTTCTCCCGTGAGATGCACGATATAAATTCCTTTTTCTAACCATTGGGGAGCGCTTTGCCGGACAATTTGATTAAGAGCCACGGCCCCTTGAGAACCACCGGCAACGACAATCAAAAAAGCAGTCTCTGGAATCGGTAAATCTAGGGACTGGGGGATGAGAAACTGCTCTCGTACTGGTGTACTAACCCAAGTGGTGCGAGTGCCGGGTAAATAGCTGGCGGTTCCCTGAAAACCGAGGGCGACCGTATCGCACCAGCGACCGAGAACTTTCGTGACTTTGCCCGGTATGTAGTTAGATTCGTGTAGGATGACGGGAATATTGGCTAAACGAGCCGCTAAAATGGTCGGGCCTGCGATATAACCCCCGGTGGTAAAAACTGCCGCTATCTGACGTTTTTTGATTAAACTACGCACTTGCCAAATGGCCCGCAGTTGACTGAACAGAATCTTGAGAGTTTTTAACCCCAAACGAGTTTGAAATCCCTCAATGGGGATGGTGTGCAGGGGATAGGTTTTTGGAACTAAGGACTGTTCGAGACGGTCTGGAACTCCTAACCATTCAATCTCGTAATCCGGCAAGCGCTCGGCCAGGGCCAAAGCGGGAAATAAATGACCACCAGTACCACTAGCGGCAATCAATAGACGGGTTGGAGTGCGTGCCATAATTCGAGAGAGGGGAAATTCAGCCCTAGAATGAAATAATCTACCATAGTTATTGATCGATCCTTACACAAACTATCACTAATGCGTAACTTGAACACAATCCCCGATAAATTTTTTCGTCAATCCCTCAATTTTTCCCTATCGTTGCTGTTAGGTTTGGGGTTAACTTTCACCCTCGCTACCGGCCTGCGAGCCGAAAAGCCAGAAACTGCTCCGGCTAATTTAAAAACGCTTATCTCCAAAATCGAAACGGCGGCTAACGAGCGAGATATCAAGCAATTAATGGAGTTTTATAGTCCGAAATTTACTAATTCCGATGGCTTGACCTACGAAAAAACTAAAAAGGTTTTAACTCATTTTTGGGAACGTTATAACAATCTAAAATACACCACGACTCTCGAATCTTGGAGTCGTTCCGGTGATAAGTTAACGGCCAATACAATTACTAAAATTACCGGGACGGGAAAGGTGCAGGGACGAGTGGTGGGAATGAATGCTACGATTCGTTCTCGTCAACAATTTCAAGGCAATAAACTTGTTTATCAGGAGATTTTAAGCGAGAGAGTTGAGTTAAGCACCGGCAAAAATCCCCCCAGTGTTCAAGTGAGAATTCCCGAAAGGGTGAAAGTGGGTCAAGAATTTGATTTTGATGTGATTATCCGCGAACCTTTAGGGGATGATTTATTGGCCGGAACGGCGATCGATGAGAAAGTAGATATTGAGCGTTATATTAATACAAAGCCTCTAGAATTGGAATTATTACAGTCCGGCGGTTTATTTAAGCGGGTAAAAGCCCCGGCAACACCGGAAAATCGTTGGTTATCGGCGATTTTAATTCAAGGAGATGGGATTGTTGTCGTTACTCAACGGGTTAAGGTAGAAAAATAAATTTTATCTAAGTAGGGTTTGCTGAAAAAGCTTGTTGGTGGGGTGTAGGGTTTTATTCCCCCCGTTCACTCCAATGACTGGCACTTTCAGGCAATTTAATCCTTATTTTTGCCGTTTTTGAACCCTCAAAAATTAATTATGCAAGAGGTTTAATATAGCGTTTCCTGTTCACAAGAGATACATTATCGATCCTAAAAAGCTTAATCAGCAAAGGTTCAAGTGTAACTCACAGATGCGAGAACCGCTATAAATACTCTGATTAACCATAGAGGTGGGAAACATCGCTCGTCCATACTTTAAATTTTGTTAAATTTACTTGACCAAAAGACGTTGTTAGGGAAGCATCGACGGCATCTAAGCCGCGAGCCATTAAAATCCGCCCGATTCTGGGGGTGTTATGACGAGCATCAAAGGTGTACCATTGATGGTCTAAATAAACTTCAAACCAAGCACTAAAATCCATCGGTAGAGGTTGGGGAGAAATACCGATATCTCCGAGATATCCAGAGGCATAACGGGCGGGAATATTTAAGCAACGGCAAAAAGTCAAAGCTAGATGGTTAAAATCGCGACAAACCCCCGTTCTTTCCCGATAGACATCATAGGCGGTTTTCGTCACCCGCGCGTATTCGTAACCAAAACGAATGTGACTATGAACCCAATCACAAACCGCTTGTACCCTTGCCCAACCGGGGGGAGTTTGTCCGAAAAGTTCCCAGGCAATTTCCGAAAGCAAATCTACTTCACAATAACGGCTACTCATTAGGTAGGGAAAAACTTGGGTTGGTAACTCTGCTAAAGGAATTTCTTGGGCATTCCAATTAACGATATCGGGTTTCCATTCATTCTCGATAACTGCTTCATTGTGAATGCGGATCTGTCCGTCGGGTAAAATTAGACGACTGGTTCGATTACCGAAGCTATCTAAAAATTCTTCTATTTTTGTTGCCGGTTCCACCTGCAAATTTTCCGATTGTCTAACTTGATTTAAAATTGAGGGGTGTAGATAAAGTTTTAACAACATGACCACGGGTAAGGGGGCATCAAAGCCAAATTCATAACCAACATGGATTAACATTAGGACTCCTATCTAGATAGTAATTTTGTCGGGATTTGTCGGGATGAAACGCAAATAATCGCCAGACTGAAAAAAGTTATGCCCGACTACTTGGTTAAAAGTTTGAGGAGAAAGTAATGGCCGGGCTGAAAACCGATAAGCTTTGTACAGAGTTACTTTTATTATAAACCGCCTCAACTAAAAGCTTTGTAACTTTGAAGACAAGCCATCGGGAGGATTAGCTCTATCGAAAAGAGTCTGGGGTGGATGGTTCCTCTAAGAGACGGATTTCAATGGGGATGTAGGCCAGTTTAGCAAAAATCTTTTGTTGATAACTGACGGGCCACCATTCGTAAAGAAAAATTTCTAAAGGTCGCCAGAGGGCCACCCAACCACTAATTAATAATCCTTCTTCTAAGAAGTGAATAAATGTATCGCTGCCAAAACGACTAATTAATTCGCTGAGACTCAAACAAACAAAAAGAAAGGAGAGACCAATTATCAAAGATATGCGTCCTTGTCGCCAAATTGTGCGTAATTTTCTTTGTTCTCCCTGTTGGCGATAGTCAAAATAATTATGTAAAGCTGAGGGTAACAGATGTCGGGCGGTATTCTGTTCGTTACTGGGAAGTTGACACTCCCGTCGCTAAAAGCGAGGGATTCTTGGTTCATTGAGTTTCCTTAATCTGGCAGGACGTATCCAACCAAACCAGAGGGAATCTCTCCCCAAGCTTGAGTTCCGGTA
>VYKZ01000339.1_pt1 | contig 10608 bp, 6 predicted proteins | sample 5114421 | NCBI WGS metagenome assembly VYKZ01 (sample SAMN12291788, study PRJNA351875) | freshwater metagenome | isolation source: freshwater lake | place: USA: Michigan, Gull Lake | collected 2013-08-08 | reverse complement strand
TGACCACTGTTACATTTGGTAAATCGAGGAGTTGCTCAAAATTTATCCACATAACCCACCTCCTGTTCTGTGTTACTATTATACCATGCTCACACAGAACCTAGAAGAGCCAAACGAGCGCATTATAGTCAGTAATTCCTTCTAGAAAAAGTTGGCGTTTATCAAATCAGTAATGCCTCTCAATAGGTTTTTAATTCTGCAAAATTGCGGATTCTAGAGTTTATTTGGTGGCGGTGACATAGAATAGACCTGTGGGAGAAATGAGCTTTTTTCTTGTTAACTATCCTTAGCAATAATTCCTAGATTCGATAACAAAGCTTGTAGGTTAGTTTGCACGGTAGCGGGTTGGTATCTCTTAATAGTTTCTAGGGAATTATCAGCGAGTTTTTGCCACAATTCCCTATGATCATAGAGTTCGATCACCGCTCGGGCAAATTCCTCGTCAGTATCGGCAATTAAAACATCTTGGTGGTCAATTAATCCCATACCTTCGGCACCAATTTTTGTGGTAATAGTCGGTAATCCTAGGGAAAGACTTTGACCTATTTTACCCTTCATTCCCGCACCAAATCGCAGGGGTGCGACAAAAACACGACTCTTTTGAAAATAGGGTTCTACTTCGGGAACATAACCCGTAACAATAACTTTATCACTGGCTAATTCTTTCACTTCATCCTTGAGGTTACTTCCCAATAAATTAACGGTAATATCGGGACGAGATGCCCAAACTAAGGGCATAATTTCTAAACATAACCACTTAACTGCATCAATATTAGGAGGGTGATTGTAGCTACCAATAAATACTAAACCGGCTCGCTGGTCAAAGGCAACTTTTTCTGACAGGGAAATTTCCTCGTGAATATTGGGGATTACCCAAACATTTTTCACTCCTAAAGAGGATAAAACCTGCTTTTCGTCTTCTGTTACTACCACGGTTGCTTCCGCTTGGTTAGCATAGTTTAACTCTAATTTCTGATAGGTTTGCCAACTCCAGCTAGTATTTTGGTAACTGGGATCGAGATAGTCTTTTTGTCGTTTTAAACGCAGAAAATGCAGGTCAATTGTATCATAAATAATTGGTGCTTTTGTTTTTAAGCGAATTAAGTCCATATACTTATCGCACAATTCGGGACGACACAACCAAACTCCATCTATCAGGGGTAAATATTTGATTAATTTTTCTTCTAGATTATATCTTTGCGCTGTGCCATAAATAACCTCAATTCCCAGCTGTTGCAGGACGGAAGTATAGGGTTGTTCAGGATAGCCATTATCGGGAAAGAAAATCACTGAATAGCCTAAATTGAGCAGTAGCTTAAGAATATTTAATAAACGCACACAGCCGGATTCTCGATCGTATAGTGGAACGTAGGAGTCAATGACTAAAATTGTCGGTTTTCCTTGTAAACGTCGGGCAGCTTTGGGTACATTATTAGCATCGTTATCTAGGTGTTTAATTAATACCTTTGACCATTTTTCTCGAAACTTAGTTTGATTAATAACCTGATATTGTTTTATCCCAGTAGAAAGATCTGTTCCCGAGGTGATTCCTTCGTAGTGAATGACGTTAGATTGGGGTTGATAGAGGACTTGATAACCCAATTCTCGGATGGCAAAACATAAGTCTGTATCTTCGTAATATGCGGGGATAAAGTCTTGACAAAAACCACACAATTGCTTAAATAAATCCGTAGGAACTAATAAACTTGCTCCCGAACAATAGTCCACGGGACGGACATAATTATATTCCGGTTCCTCGGGACTATCTAAGCGTCCATAATTCCAACCATCGGCAGAATTCCAGATAATTCCCCCCGCTTCTTGTTGTTTACCATTAGCATAAATTAACTTAGAACCCACCGCACCAACTTGGGGATTATTGATAATCAATTTTAATAAACTTTCTAGACAATTTTCCAGAATACGAGTGTCGTTATTGAGAAAATATAGGTATTGACCTTTTGCTTGACTAGCTCCATAATTACAGGAAAGAATAAAACCAGAGTTTTCTGCATTAGTTAATACTTTAATTCCCAAGCAGTTAAAGGTGTAGGCAAATTGGTTATAAACAGGAATAATAATCGAGACTAAAGGATTGTCACTACTGGCAATTTCTAGGGGTCGGGGTTCGGCTAATTTAGCACTTTCGATCACCTGTTCTTCAAATTCAGAGGAACTCTTTCCTGTGAGAATTTTGATAATTTTCCGTTTCGTCTTTTTGAGTGCTGGGTTCCATCCTTCCTCTTGGAGACTAAAGACAAATTTTTTGAGCAGTTTTTTAACTTTGAAAATAATCATTATTACCATAAATACTCCTCTAGAGAAAACCAATCTTGTGCTAAATTTAATAAAAATTTGTTGCTTGAGGTAGTTTCTCTGTTGTTCCATAATAAATAATTTAATCGCTTCATTTTCAGGATAATCACTACTCGCCAACCATCGATCGAGAAGTTGCATAGTATCTTCAGGGAGAGTTATCTGAAGTTGTCTGGTCATTTTGTCTTTCCTAACCATATCTAGACAATAACAATTATAAACCCCTAGAGCGATTTTAGTTGCTGTCGGGATAAATTCTCGGGGCTGCGGCGATTAATTTTTGGGTGTAGGGGTGTTGGGGATGGCTAAAAATCTGTTCAGTGTCACCCATTTCAACTATTTTACCCGCAGTCATCACCGCAATTCGATCGCAGAGGAATCTCGCTAACCAAAGATCATGAGTTATAAATAAATAAGTGAGATTAAATAACTTTTGTAACTCTAACATTAACTCTAAAACCTGTGTCTGGACACTAGCATCGAGCATACTAACCGGTTCATCACAAATAACTAATTCTGGACGAGTAATTAAAGCGCGAGCAATGGCTACCCTTTGCTGTTGTCCTCCCGATAACTCTCTAGGATAGCGTCGATAAAATTCCTCTACCGGTGTTAACCCGACTCGATCTAACATTTCTAAAACCTGTTTTTTAGCCGTTTCTAGATTAACTTTTTGATGGATAAAAAGCGGATCGGCAATACTTTCTCCCACCGTCATTAGAGGATTGAGACAAGCGAGGGGATCCTGAAAAATCATCTGCATTAAGCGCCGTTTTGGACGCATTTTTTCCCCCGACAAAGGGGTTAAATCTTCTCCTAAAAATTCTACTTTTCCCCCAGTGGGTTTAATTAACTGTAATAGGGTTCTCGATAGGGTACTTTTCCCACACCCCGACTCCCCAACTAAACCGAAAATTTCCCCTCGATACAGTTCAAAATTGACTTCATCTACCGCTTTAATAAATTTCTTTTCTTTCTTGAAAAAACTATCTAAAAAGTTACCTTCTAGGCTATAATACTGTTTTAAATTATCCACCTTTAACACCGTTTCCTTGCCTTGAATTGCCGTTGATTTTTCCTCCCGTAACTGTAGGTGTAAAGCGGCAGTCAAAAGAGAACGAGTGTAGGGGTGTTGAGGCGCTTTAAAAACTGTTTTTACCAATCCTGATTCGACAATTTTGCCCCCCTTCATCACCGCTAATTGATCGCAATATTCTCCCACCATCGCTAAATCATGGGAAATTAACAATAATCCCATCTGTTCCTCGCTACATAAACGCTTTAATTCCCGGAGAATTTCCGCCGAAACTGTCACATCTAAACTGGTGGTGGGTTCATCGGCAATAATTAACTTAGGGTTTAATAATAAAGCTAAAGCAATGGCCACTCTTTGCCGCATTCCCCCACTAAATTCGTGAGGATATTGGGACCAACGATTAGCAGGAATTTTGACTTTTTCTAGGACAGTACAAGCTTGACTTTTAGCTTGACGATAGGTTAAATCCGTCCGATGAGCTTGCAAAGTTTCCACACAATGATCGCCAATAGTCATCAGCGGATCCAGTCGCGTCATCGGATCTTGAAAGACTAATCCCACCGCTTCCCCGCGAAACTTTTCTAACTGTTTGCTAGATAAAGATAAAAGCGATCGCCCTTCAAAGGTAATCTCACCTTCCACGTGAGTGCGATTGGGTAATAACCTTAAAATAGCCTTACCGATGGTCGATTTTCCACAACCAGATTCACCCACTAATCCCAAAGTTTCCCCTTTGCCTATACTAAAAGATACCCCATCGATCGCCCAAGAGGGAGAACTTAATTCTGTCGGGTAGGCAATTTTTAGGTCTTTAATTTCCAACATGACGCGATCGGTAACGATAAAAGTTATGACTTAGGGTCAAGTATGCCACACAAACGGCGATCGAGCATTTAATTAGGGTTTGCAGCAAAAAGTTTGTTGGTGGGGATAGGGTGTGGGGTGTGGGGTGTAGGGTGTAGGGTTTTACCGATTTTGAGGGGGTCAATTAGCTAATTTTCAGGGACTTTTTCCCTGAATTTTCCCCCGCTCACTCCCATATCCGCTACTTTTTGATTGACAAAAAGTCTAAAAGTGTTACCCAACAAGGTTTTCAGATTTATTCAGCCAACCCTAATCACTAATCGACAACTTCCCCTAACAAAACCCGACAATACCCCTTTAAAGTCGCCACTCGCTCGCTAATTATCTGTAAACGTTTCTCCCGTCCTTGTCGCGCCGAGGCCAAAAATAACCAGTCCGTCTCCAGCAATCGCCAGGATCGATATAGTTCCGTCTGGACCGCGCGCCAACGATTAGCCACCTCTGGGCTTAAATTGTCATCATTTAGTGACAATATCTCCCCTTCTAGACAGGTTTGTAAAGCTTGAAAAGATTGTAACCCCGTGGAAGCCTCCCCATCCAGAAGGGCAAGACTGAAATCCTCCAGTTTTCTTAACAAAGATTTGTAGGCTTGATGGTAATTTGTCGGTAGCATCCAATACAAAGCGCGTTAGAATTTGTTACATAAGATTAACGATTTGCCATCACGGTTGCAAGTCCTCCTCCCGAGCAGAGACAAAAACTTAAAAGAATCCCGCCCTTTTCGCCGATCGATCCGATTCCAGTGTTAGAGAGTTAAGCAATCTGGCATCCCTTCGGCCTAATAATTTTCTAGTTATCCGTCTCCCCCCCCTCTCGTCCCTATTATCCCCCCGATCTAACCATGAACGCCATCACTGCCATCCAACCAGAAACCCTCACCGTCCTTCCCCGGGCCACGGAACCGAAAAAAGCGTTAGTTTTACCCGATTGGCTGAAAGAATGCCTAATTACCTACGAAAACGACCCCCAGAATCCCGATATCGATTTAATCTGCAAGGCTTTTAATTTCGCCCACAAACTCCACGAGGGCCAGTATCGCAAATCCGGGGAACCCTATATCGCCCATCCTATAGCCGTAGCGGGATTACTGCGGGATCTGGGGGGTGATGGGGCAATGATCGCGGCCGGATTCCTTCACGATGTGGTGGAAGATACGGAAGTCACCCCCGAAGAAATCGAGGCTAGATTCGGTGTTGAGGTGCGTAATTTGGTGGAAGCGGTGACAAAACTCTCCAAATTCAACTTTTCTAGCAAAACTGAACGGCAAGCGGAGAATTTTCGCCGAATGTTCCTGGCGATGGCTCAAGATATCCGCGTCATCGTGGTCAAATTAGCCGATCGCCTGCACAATATGCAAACCCTCGAACACCTCACCCCGCAACAGCAGCAACGCATCGCCCTCGAAACTAGAGAAATCTTTGCTCCTCTGGCTAACCGTTTAGGGATTGGCAGATTTAAATGGGAATTAGAGGATTTATGCTTTAAATACCTCGAACCCGATGCTTATCGCACTGTGCAGTTATTAGTATCGGAAAAACGTATCGATCGAGAGGCCCGCATCGAAACCGTCACTAACACATTGCGGGAAAAATTGCAAGAAATTGGCATAAAAGTTCTTGATTTACAGGGTCGCCCCAAACATCTCTACGGCATCTATCATAAAATGCACAATCAAGGCAAAGAATTCGAGCAGATTTATGATATAGCCGCCGTCCGCATTATCGTCGAAACCAAAGAGGAATGTTATCGTTGTTTAGCCATAGTTCACGACCAATTTACTCCGATTCCTAACCGTTTTAAAGACTATATCGGTTTACCAAAAGCTAACCGTTATCAATCCCTCCATACCACCGTTGTTGGTTTAAATGCCCGTCCCCTAGAAGTGCAGATTCGCACCCTAGAAATGCACCATGTTGCTGAATACGGGATTGCAGCCCATTGGAAGTACAAAGAAACCGGTTCTAGTCAAACAACTTTAACCGCCGCCGATGAAAAATTCTCTTGGCTGCGTAATCTTCTTGACTGGCAAAAAGACCTGAAAGATGGCCAAGAATACATGGATGGTCTGAAAAATAATTTCTTTGAAGAAGATATCTATGTTTTCACCCCCAAAGGTGATGTGGTAGCCCTCGCCCAAGGTGCGACACCGGTAGATTTTGCCTATCATATTCATAGCGAAGTAGGTAATCAGATGAAAGGGGCAAGAATTAATGGTAAATGGTCAGTTCTTGATGCTCCCTTGCAAAATGGAGATCTGGTGGAAATTCTCACCAGCAAGCATAGTCACCCTAGTTTAGATTGGTTAAATTTTGTCGTTACTCCTAGCGCCAGAAATCGCATCCGGCAATGGTACAAAAAATCGCGACGAGAAGAAAATATTAGCCGAGGTCGTGATTTATTAGAGAAAGAATTGGGTAAAACTGGCTTCGATGCCCTGCTGAAATCAGAACGAATGCAATCGGTGGCTAAACAGTGCAATTATGTGGCAGTAGATGATTTATTGGCGGCCTTAGGTTACGGCGAAGTTACCCTAAAAAATGTGGTTAATCGTCTGCAAGAAGCAGTTAAAAATCAACAGGAAATTTTAACGGTCAAAAATCCGCCCGATGTCCTGACTGATTCCCAATTGATTCTACCACCTTCTCCCGTTCAAAGGGCTTTACCTGCTAGTAAATCACCGATCGCCGGTGTGGAGGGATTAGTCTATCGTTTGGCCGGTTGTTGTTGTCCTTTACCCGGAGAAAATATTACCGGTATAGTTGCCCATGCGGGGGAAGGTATTGTTATTCACCGTCAGGGCTGCTCGAATGTGGAAAAAGCCGAAGCTGAACGCTTAATTCCTGTTAGTTGGAACCCTATAGATGACCAGGGACGTTATCAAACTTATCCGGTAAATATTCAGATTGAAGTGATCGATCGCGTCGGGGTTTTAAAAGATATTCTCTCTCGTTTAAGTGACCAAAATATTAACGTTCGCAATGCCGGAGTTAAGACTAATTTCGGTAAACCCGCTTTAATTTCCCTGAAAATTGAAGTAAAAGACCTGCAACAATTTGAACGCTGTGTTAGTCAAATTAAGCTGATGATCGATGTTTTAAACGTTCGTCGCATCAGTCAGGTAAAAAGCGATCGAGAGTAGGTTAAACCTAAAATTGCTGATCATATTCCCCAAACTCCAGAGCGCCTTAGCTTTGGAAGTGGGATGCTGACACTGACTAAAACCACGATGGCAATATCTGCACTTTTTGTCACCGAACAACGTAGGATCGATAATTAATCTGAGCGCAAAAATCCCTATGTTATTATCCCTACTGTCAGTTATCAGTTTTCTGATTAGTTTTCTGGTGGTTGCCCTGATTAAACAACGTTTTAGCCAACAATTGTTAGATATTCCCAATGAGCGTAGCAGCCATAGTCAACCCACACCTAGGGGGGGTGGACTCGGTTTTGTCGTCGCTTTTGCTCTTACCAGCGGCCTCAGTTATTTTCTCCTTCCTCCTTCCCTACCTCTCATTCCCCTGTGGTTGTCCCTGACTCCTTTAATTATTATCGGTCTTCTCGATGATCGTCGCGGTATTCCCTCTAGTATTCGCTATTTAGTGCAGTTATCCTCCGCTAGTGTTGCGGTCACTTTTTTCGGTGCTTTTCCCCAATCGTGGCTATCAGATTTGGGTTTTGGCGGCAAAGTTTTGGCTATTATTCTCACAATTATCGGCCTGACCGCGATCATTAATTTTTATAATTTTATGGATGGTCTCGATGGCTTGGTGGCTGGCTGTACGGCGGTACAATTAGGATTTCTCTCTCTCTATTTTCAGCAACCAATTTTATGGCTTTTAGTGGCAGCTTTAGGCGGTTTTCTCCTCTGGAATTGGTCGCCAGCGAAAATTTTTATGGGTGATGTGGGTAGCACCAGTTTAGGGGCAATTGTCGCTATGGTTTTACTTAATAACCAGGGCAATCAAAGTCAAGCTTGGTCAGCTTTAACTATCACTTTACCTCTGATTGGTGATGCTATTTATACCCTTATTTGTCGATTAATAAGAAAGGAAAATATCTTCCAAGCTCACCGCAGTCACCTTTATCAAAGATTACAAAAGTCTGGCTGGTCTCATCCACAAGTAGCGATTATTTATATGGGGATAACTCTCCTGATTGCTCTTAGTATTAACTACTTAGGAATCCTAGGAGCATGGCTGAGTTTACCTCTGATTCTAGGATTAATTGTTCTCGGAGAAATTTATCTGAACAGGAAAGTTAGCGAGCATAATTTATCAGTGACAAGAAAAGAATAATTTTTTTTTGCTATGGACTGAGGGGTTAGTCAAACCTAGAAAATGTTATGCTAAATCCTCTTGAAAAATTATATGGATCGGGGGGTAAGGAGCAGAAGTAATTACTCAAATAGTTATTGGCGAAAGTCGTTTCTTTCACTCAAAAACTGATGGTTTTAATCTCTGGCAAAAACAGAGCTATTTACCTATTATCCCTACTAACCAAGAGAAAAGAAAAAATTAATATTTATCGGATCAGGTTAGCTGATATGATTAGGGAGATGACTATCATTTCAAGGTCAATGAGCGCAAGAACGTTATTCGATAAAGTCTGGGACGCACACACGGTTAAGATTCTTCCCAGTGGACAGACACAATTATTTATCGGACTGCATCTAGTGCATGAAGTCACCAGTCCGCAAGCTTTTTCGATGCTAAAAGAAAGGGGTTTAAAAGTATTATTTCCAGGACGGACTATTGCCACCGTCGATCACATCGTCCCCACCGAAAATCAGGCGCGTCCTTTCCTTGACGATTTGGCCGAGGAAATGATCCGGGCGATCGAAACTAATGTTCAAACCAATGATATTCCTTTCTACGGCATCGGTTCCGGCAATCAGGGCATAGTTCATGTGATCGCTCCCGAACAGGGTCTAACCCAACCCGGGATGACGATCGCCTGTGGTGACTCCCACACCTCCACCCACGGCGCTTTTGGGGCGATCGCTTTTGGTATCGGAACTTCCCAAGTGCGCGATGTTCTTGCTACCCAAACCCTGTCCCTATCGAAATTAAAAGTGCGTCGAGTGGAGGTAAACGGCGATTTAAACCCCGGTGTCTATGCTAAAGATGTAATTCTCCATATTATCCGTCAATTGGGCGTAAAAGGCGGTGTTGGTTACGCCTACGAGTATGCTGGCAGTACAATTGAACGGATGTCCATGGAAGAAAGAATGACGATTTGTAACATGGCGATCGAAGGTGGGGCCCGATGTGGTTATATCAACCCCGATCAGATCACCTACGATTACCTCAAAGGTCGTGATTTTGCGCCTAAAGACTGGGAAAGTGCGGTTAATTGGTGGGAAAGCATTAAAAGCGATGCCGATGCGGTTTATGACGATGTGGTGGTCTTTGATGCTGGCGAAATCGAACCCACAGTTACTTGGGGGATCACTCCGGGCCAAGGAATCGGGGTTAACGAAGTCATTCCCACTTCCGAGAGTTTACCAGAAAGTGAAAGAGCGATCGCAGAGGAAGCCTATCAATACATGAAACTCACCCCCGGCACCCCGATTAAAGGCACAAAAATCGATGTCTGCTTCGTCGGTAGCTGTACTAACGGCCGGATCAGCGATCTGCGCGAAGCGGCCAAATTTGCCCAAGGTCATCGTGTTGCCCCCAATGTGAAAGCTTTTATCGTCCCCGGTTCCGAAAGAGTCAAAAAACAGGCGGAAGCGGAAGGATTAGACCAAATTTTCCTAGCATCGGGCTTTGAATGGCGCGAGGCGGGCTGTTCCATGTGTTTAGCCATGAATCCCGATAAATTGCAGGGAGATCAGATCAGCGCCTCCTCCTCCAATCGTAACTTTAAAGGTCGTCAAGGTTCCGCTTCCGGGCGTACTTTGTTGATGAGTCCGGCGATGGTGGTAGCGGCAGCGATTAAAGGGGAAGTCACCGATCCAAGGGAGTTGTTACAGCAGTGATCTCAATGGTGAGATAGGAAGTTTTGCTTTTGGGGAGTCAGTAATCAGTAATCAGCTTTTTTCTCCCCGCTCCCTTATCGCCCCCTTGACAGGGGTTTTAACGGGGTATAGATCGTTCTGTAGGGTCAATTCATGAATTGATCCTACTATCAAGCTTTGCCAGCAGTTCAGTGCCTGTCCGTTGTGTTCTGGAGCGCGGTCTGTAGGACGGCGCTCCCGACACTTCGATTTCTTCTTGGGTGCATGGCCGGTAATCGGTATCTGGTTTACCGCGATGGGTGTTAGCACCATGGCGTTCAACCTCAACGGTTTCAACTTCAACCAGTCGATTCTCGATTCTCAAGGTCGTGTAATTGGTACTTGGGCCGATGTGTTAAACCGCGCTGGTATCGGTATGGAAGTAATGCACGAG
>VYKZ01000245.1_pt1 | contig 10611 bp, 11 predicted proteins | sample 5114421 | NCBI WGS metagenome assembly VYKZ01 (sample SAMN12291788, study PRJNA351875) | freshwater metagenome | isolation source: freshwater lake | place: USA: Michigan, Gull Lake | collected 2013-08-08 | reverse complement strand
TCGCGGCGGGCGGCGTCTCGGTCGACCGCGACCCGTCCGGCGAGCCGTCGCTGGTGTTCAACATGGCCGGATCCGGCCGCGCGATCTGGCTGACCGATCCGGTGGTCGGCGACCGCTTCGCCGCCGTGACGGCGATCGGCCCGGCCAAGGGCTTCGGCCAGCGCCGCCGGACCATAGACCTGCACGTCCTGCCGTCGGCTCAGGGTCTGGCGATCGAGACGGTCGCCGACGACCTGTCGATCCTGACCGACGGCGACCGGGTCGTCCTGTCGCGCCCGTCGGGCCTGATCCTGTCGTCGCCCTCAGCCCTGCTGGAGGTCGCCGACGCCGGCGACGACGCGCCGCGCAAGGCCAGCCATCCGGCGATGATCTCGCCCGACTGGGCCGCGGCGGCCGAAGGCGGCTTCCTGACCCGCCATCGCAAGCTGCAGGCCGCGGCCGCGGAAGAAGGCGCCGCCGCCGTCGACGACCCGCGCGCGCCGGTCGAGAAGCGCCTGGCGCTCGCCCGCTTCCTGGTCGGGTCCGGACTGGGGCACGAGGCGATCGGCACGCTGAACGCCCTGGTCGCGGCCCAGCCGAACCTGCTGGGCGAGGCCGAGGTGCGCGGCCTGCGCGCCGCCGCCCGCATCTCCATCGGCCGTCTGGACGAGGCGCTGGCCGACCTGTCCGGCGCGGCCCTGTCCGGGGATCCCTCGGCCAAGGCCTGGCTCGGCTACATCGCCAGCCGTCAGGGTGACTGGGAAGAGGCGCGACGCCAGTTCGCCGCCTCCGCCGCCGTCATCGACGGCTTCCCGCCCGAATGGCGCGCCCGCTTCGGCTGCGCCCACGCCCTGGCCGCGCTGGAACTGGGCGACGTCGAGGCGGCGCGCTCGCTGCTCGCCTACGCCCTCAGCCAGCCGATCGGCGCGGCCGAACAGCTGCAGATTCGCCTTGTGCAGGCGCGCCTGTTCGAAAAGACCGGCGAGCTGGACAAGGCCTCGGCCGTCTTCGCGGCGGTCGGCAAGGCGCCGCTGGACGCCGTGGCCGTCCCGGCGCGCCTCGGCGTCATCCGCATCGGCCTGGCGCGCGGGACGATCAGTCCGAAAGACGCGGCGACCGAGCTGGAGACCCTGCGCTGGCGCTGGCGCGGGGACGCGACCGAGCTGGAGGTCATTCGCACACTGGGCCAGCTGTACCTGTCCCAGGGCCTGTATCGGGAGGCGCTGACCGCCCTTCGCGCCGCCGGGCCGCGCATGGCGACCATGCCCGGCGGCATCGAGCTTCAGGCCGACGTGCAGGCCGCCTTCCGCATGCTGTTCCTCGAAGGCGGGGCCGACGGGCTGCAGCCGATCCAGGCGCTGGGCCTGTTCTACGACTTCCGCGAACTGACCCCCATCGGCGCGGACGGCGACGAGATGGTGCGCCGCCTCGCGCGCCGCCTGATCGACGTCGACCTGCTGGATCAGGCCGCCGAGCTGCTGAAGTATCAGGTGGACCAGCGGCTGGACGGCGTGGCCAAGGCCGTCGTCGCCACCGACCTGGCCACCGTCTACCTCATGGACCGCCAGCCCGAGGCGGCGCTTCAGGCGATCTGGTCGTCGCGCACCACGCTCCTGCCCTCGGCCCTGAACGCCGAGCGTCGCGCGCTGGAGGCGCGGGCCCTGATGGATCTCGGTCGACTGGACCATGCGCTGGAGGTGCTCGGCGACGACGCCTCGCCCGCCGCACTGGAAGTCCGCGCGGAGGTGCTGTGGAAGCAGGAAAGCTGGGCCGCCGCCGGCGCAGTCTACGAGCGCCTGCTGGGCGACCGGCACCTGGACGCCGCGACCCCGCTGACCCCGGTGGAGGAAAGCCGGCTGATCCGCGCCGGCGTGGGCTATTCTCTGGGCGATGACGACGCCGGCCTGGCCCGTCTGGCCCAGCGCTACGCCCCCTTCGTCGATCGCGCCCGCAGCGCCGACGCCATCCGCATCGCCCTTTACGACCCGCTGACCCTGACCTCGCCGTCCGGCCTGGCCGCGGCGATCCAGAGCTCCAGCACCTTCACCAGCTGGGTCGAGGGCGCCCGGGCCCGCTTCCGCGAGCGCACGCCCGCTGCGGCCCCCCAAACGCAGACGGGCGGAGCGACGCCCGCCGCTCCGCCCGCTCGTCCGGCCCCCGCAGGGGCCTGATCTCTCAAGAAGCCGAACGGCTTACTTGTTGACCGCGTCCTTCAGCGGCTTCGAAACGCGGAAGCGCACGGCCTTCGAGGCGGCGATCTTGATGGTCGCGCCGGTGGCCGGGTTGCGGCCTTCGCGGGCGGCGCGGGCGGCGGTGTCGAACACGCCCAGGTTCGAGATGCGGACGTCGCCGCCGGACTTCAGCGACTTGTGGATGTTGTCGACGATGGCGGTCAGCACGCGGCCGGCGTCGGCCTGCGACACACCGGCGTCCTTGGCGACGGCGGCGATCAGTTCGGCTTGAGTGGTCATGTTGGGTCGTTTCCGATTTTCTGCCGCCCCGACTGGGCGACTGCCGCCGGATTGACGCCGCTTTTTTCTCGCTTGGCAAGCGACTTCGGCGCGCAAAGGCCCACGGGCTGGGGATTCACCCCCCGCCGGCCGCCCTCTGGAAGCTCTCGACCAGGCTCCCGGCGACCAGTCTCCACCCATCCACCAGCACGAAGAAGATCAGCTTGAAGGGCAGGGAGATCACCACCGGAGGCAGCATCATCATGCCCATGGACATGAGCACCGACGCGACCACCAGATCGATCACAAGGAACGGAACAAAAAGAAGAAATCCGATCTCGAACGCGGTCTTCAGCTCGCTGATCATGAAGGCCGGAACCACCACCCGCAGGGGCAGGTCCTGCGCCGTCGGCGGGACCTCGATGTTCGACAGCCGGGTGAACAGTTCCAGGTCGCCGCGGTCCACCTGGGCCAGCATGAAGGTCTTCACCGGTTCGGACGCCAGATCGAACGCCTGCGGCAGTTCCATCTGCTGATCCATCAGCGGCCTGATTCCCGAATCATAGGCGTCCTGCCAGGTCGGAGCCATGACGATGGCCGACAGGAACAGGGCCAGCGACACCAGCACCGCGTTCGGCGGCGACTGCTGCATCCCCAGCGCGGTCCGCAGCAAGGACAGCACCACCACGATCCGCACGAAGCTGGTCGTCATGATCACGATCGAAGGCGCCAGGCTCAGCACGGTCATCAGCCCGACCAGCTGCACCACCCGCGTGGTCAGGCCCGCGCCGGTGCCCAGATCGATGTTCACCGCCGACGACCCAGCCGCCGCCTGCGCCGCCTCCTGCGCCAGCGCCCCCAGCGGCCAGATCAGACAGGCCAGGGTCACGCACAGCGACAGCAGGGCCGCGCGTTTCAGTTCCGCCCGCGTCGGCAGGACGAAGATCTTCACTTGCCCGGCCCCCGCGGCTCGATCAGCTCGCGCCCTTCGCCCAGCAGGATCAGCCGCTCCTCGTCGTCGATCTTGACCAGCACCAGCCGCCGCGCGGGGTCCAGCACCAGGGTCTCGACCACCGCCATCCGCCGCTCGCCCCGCTCGGCCGACAGCCGCGCCAGCAGCTGCGGCGCATAGCGGCGCGCCAGCCAGGCCGCGCCCCCGATCAGGCCCAGGGTGAAGGCGAGGCCGAATATGGCGCGGAGCAGGTCCAGGAAATCCATCGCCCCGGATCGTTAACGGTCAGGGTTAACGCCGCGTTTAGAGAACGATTGATTAACCACGCTCGGTCACCATTTCGCTCGGGCGCCCCGCCCGCGTCGCGAGAAGGACCGGCCATGTCGCCCGCCGACCTGCCGCTGCTGAACCAGATCAAGGGCCGGCTGACCTGGCTGGACGAGCGCCAGCGCGTCATCGCCCAGAACGTCGCCAACGCCGACACCCCCGGCTACATGGCGCGCGACCTGCGCCAGCCGACCGACTTCGCCAGGGCGGTTCAGGGCGCCGGCGGGCTGCAGATGACCCGCACCTCGGCCGCGCACCTCGCGCCGACCCACCAACCCGCGCGCTTCGCCGTGCAGGACAGCCCCGATTCCGAAACCACGCTCGACGGCAACGCCGTGGTCGTGGAGGAGCAGATGCTGAAGATGGCCGAGAGCCGCATGGCCTATGACGCCGCCATCAGCCTGTACCAGAAGTCCATGGCCCTGCTGCGCATGGCCGCCCGGCCGCCCGGCCGCTGACGGAGGGCTGACCCGTGCCTGACCCCATCCCGCCCCGCAACACCACCATGGCCGTGGCCGCCAGCGCCCTGAAGGCGCAGCAGTCGCGCATGCGCGTGATCGCCGAGAACATCGCCAACGCCGACTCCACGTCGGACACAGCCGGCGGTCAGCCCTATCGCCGTCAGGTGCCGGTGTTCCGCGCCCGCGAGGTGGACGGCGCCACCGGCGTCGCCCTGGCCGAGGTCCGCGCCGATCCCGGCCAGTTCCGCCGCGACTACGACCCCAGCCACCCGGCGGCCGACGCCGAGGGCTACGTCCTGCGCCCCAACGTCGACACCCTGGTCGAGGCGATGGACATGCGCGAGGCCCAGCGCGCCTACGAGGCCAACCTGAACGTCATCGAGACCGCGCGCGCCATGGAGCAGCGCACCCTCGACATCCTGAAGCGCTGAGGACTGATCCATGAACCCCATGGCCGCCATCAAGGCCTATCAGTCGGTCCAGTCGGGCGCCGCGCCCGGCGGCCCCGGCGGCATGGACCCGGCCGGCGGCTCGGAGTTCGGCGCCATCCTGGACGGCGTGATGAAGGGCGCGGTCGAACAGACCCGCGCCGCCGAAACCCAGATGTCCATGGCCGTGCAGGGCCAGGGCAGTCTGATCGACGTCGTCACCGCCGTCTCGTCCGCCGAGGCCTCGCTCGAAACCGTCATGGCCGTCCGCGACCAGGTGATCCAGGCCTACCAGGAGATCATGCGGATGCCGATCTGACGGATCGGAACTGCCGCATGCCCGACGCGCTCCCCTTCCGGAAGAAGGAGCGTGCTATGCTGAGGGACCTCGACGCCCACCCCATCCTCGCCGTGTCCGACCTGGACCGCGCCCGCCGCTTCTACGGCGACACCCTGGGCTTGCCGGAACAGGGCGGCGACGCGCCCGACGGCCAGTCGATGACCGCATACCGCACGGGATCGACGCTGCTGACGCTGTATGTGTCCGACGCCGCCGGCACCAATCAGGCCAACGCGCTGGTCTGGCCGGTCGAAAGCGGCATCGAGGAGATCGTCGCCGCCCTGCGCGGCAACGGCGTGACCTTCGAGCGGTACGACTTCCCGGAGACCGCCTATGAAGACGGCATCCACCGCTCCGGCGACGCCCGCATGGTCTGGTTCAAGGATCCGGACGGCAACATCCTCCATCTGGTCCAGGGCATGTGATGACTTGCGGCGGCGTTCGGGCTAACCCCGCGCGCCATGTCGAAACTCACCCTCGCCGACGAAGCCGCCCGCAGGCGGACCTTCGCCATCATCGCCCACCCCGACGCGGGCAAGACCACGCTGACCGAGCACATCCTGCTGTCGGGCGGCGCCATCCGCGCTGCCGGGGCGGTGCGGGCGCGGGGCGAGAACCGGCGGACGCGATCGGACTGGATGAAGATCGAGAAGGAGCGCGGCATTTCCGTCTCCGCCTCGGTCATGACGTTCGAGCACGACGGCAAGATGTTCAATCTGCTCGACACGCCGGGCCACGAGGACTTCTCGGAGGACACCTATCGCACCCTGACGGCCGCCGACTGCGCCATCATGGTGCTGGACGCCGCCAAGGGCATCGAGCCGCAGACGCTGAAGCTGTTCGAGGTCTGCCGCCTGCGCGACATCCCGATCATCACCTTCATCAACAAGCTGGACCGCGAAGCGCAGGACCCGATGGCCCTGCTTGACGAGATCGCCAGCCGGCTCCAGCTCGACCCCTCGCCCATCTGGTGGCCGGCCGAGAGCGGCAACCGCCTGCGCGGCATGGTCGAGATCGGCACCGGCATGTTCCAGCCCTACGTCCGCAAGGCCGCGGGTTCGGACGAGGATCCCGACCACGGCGCCCCCCGCCCCCTGGCCGACGCCGCCGACTGTTTCGAGGGGTCCGAACAGGCCGACCTGACCGAGGCGCTGGAGCTGGTCGAGGGCGGCTACAAGCCCTTCGACCGCCAGGCCTTTCTGGAGGGGCACATGACGCCCGTCCTTTGGGGCTCGGCCCTGCGCCACTTCGGCATCGACCAGCTGCTGGCCGCGATCGGCGACTGGGCCCCGCCGCCCAAGGTCATGCCGGCGAAGAAGGAAGCCCCGCCCGAGACCCGGAACGCGCCCGAGCCCGTCCCTCTGACCGTCGACCCCGGCTCGGCCGAGGTCACCGGCTTCGTCTTCAAGGTCCAGGCCAACATGGACCCCAACCACCGCGACCGCATCGCCATGTTCCGCATGGCCTCGGGCCAGTTCCGCCGCGGCATGAAGCTGAAGGTCCAGAACACCGGCAAGCAGCTGTCGGTGAACGCCCCCATCATGTTCTTCGCCTCGGATCGCGAGCTGGCCGAGGACGCCTATGCCGGCGACGTCATCGGCATCCCCAACCACGGCGTGCTTCGCGTCGGCGACAGCCTGTCGGAGAGCGGGCTAATCCGCTTCGCCGGCCTGCCCAACTTCGCGCCGGAGATCCTGCAGCGCGTGCGGGTCAAGGATCCCCTGAAGGCCAAGCACCTGAAGAAGGCGCTCGAAGGCCTGGCCGAGGAGGGGGTGACCCAGCTGTTCCGCCCCGAGCTGGGCGCGGACTTCATCGTCGGCGCCGTGGGCCAGCTGCAGTTCGAGGTCATGGCCGATCGCCTTGGCGAGGAATACGGCCTGGACGTCCTGTTCGAACCGTCGCCCTACGCCGAGGCCCGGTGGATCGCCGGTGAAAAGGCCGACCTCGACGACTTCATGGGCAAATACCGCCCCCAGATGGCCACCGACATCGACGCCGCCCCAGTGTTTCTGGCGAAGTCGAGCTGGGAGACCGGCTACGTCGGCGAACGCTTCCCGAAGGTGCGCTTCATGAAGACGAAGGAGCGGGGGTAGCGCGTGCCCGCGACGCTTGAGCAACTCGCAGAGCTCGTGCCGCAGACGCTTCGTGACCGCTCCGGCGAGGTCTTCTACTCCGGCCGCGCCGCCTTCGAGACACCAGCACCACTTTACATCCTGGGACTGAATCCCGGCGGGAATGCCGAGTGTCAGGCGGCCGAGACCGTGGGCGCCGACGTCGATGCGGCGCTGGCACGGCGCGAACCGCGCTGGTCGGCATATGTCGACGAACAATGGGGCGGGCGCCACGCCGGGACAGCCAAGATGCAGCCCCGCATCCAGCATCTCCTGAGGGGGCTGGATTTCGACCCGCGCCTGACTCCGGCCAGCAACGTGGTGTTCGTGCGCACCACCGACGAGCGGGAACTGGCGACGGAGAAAGCTGATCTGCTGAGGGCGTGCTGGCCCTTTCATCAGGCGGTGATCGAAGGATTGGGCGTTAGACTGATCCTGTGCCTGGGCGCGACGGCCGGTGCGTGGACGCGGGAACGCGTTGGGGCGAACGTCCCGGAGGACAGCTTCTCGGAAACCAATTTGCGGAGATGGACGAACCTTGTTCACGCTGCACCGGATGGCCTGCGCGTCGCCACGCTGACCCACCCCGGCCGTGCCGCCTGGCAAGCGCCCGAGGCCGACCCCACCCCGATGGTGCGTGCCGCGCTGGATCGCGCCCGTTAACCCACCCCCTCCACCGCGCCTTAATCGCCCCTCGCGCAACCCTGCCCGGCATCATCCGGGAGCTCCCCATGCCGCGCATCCGCACGGACGCCTATGCCTTCTTCCTGGCCTTCCTGTTCGCGGGGGCCTTCATGTTCGGGCATCTGAAGCTGGGCCTGCTGGATCTGCCGGACCCCCTACGGACCTATGACCGGCTGCTGATCTGGCTGGCGGCCGGGGCGACGATGTACGTGGGGCTGTTCGCGATGGGCCACTTCGCGCTGCGGGGCCGCAACGTCGGCGAGCGCTGGGTCTACGCCGTCTGGGGCGGGATCAGCCTGGTTTCGATGTACCTCTGCTTCAAGGGCCCGGCGCGGCTGGAGGTCGTGTTCGGCAGCGGCCAGGGCGTGATCGGCCTGATCATTCCCTTCGCCATAGGGGCGGCCTTCGGCTTCCTCTACGCCTGGCGCGCCGGCTGGGACGTCGACGAGGCCGAAGACCTGGACGGCCTTCGCGCCCGCATGGCCGGCGTGACGTCGGAGGAGGAGGCCAACATGGACGCCTTCGATCAGGGCGGCCTGGACTATTTCGCAGGGCCGATCCGGGTGCGGTCGTCGATCCCGCTGATGCTGCTGGCGGCCGTCCTGGGCGGGATCCTGTTCGGTCTGGCGCGCGGGGCCTTCGTCATCGCCTGGGAAGTGTCGCTGCTGCCGGACCCCGGCGCCCGGCAGGCCCTGGCCCATGCGGGGACGATGGCGAACTACGCCGGGATGGAGATGGTCTTCATGTCGATCATCGGCGCGATCCCCACGCTCGTCTGCATGCTGGCCGGCCACTACATCCTGCGCGGCCTGAAACGGTCGGAGACCTGGGCGTATCTGGGCGCCGGCTTCGTGACGCCTCTGGTGCTGGGACTGCTGTGGCCGCCGCTCTATTTGACGGTCGCCCTGATGCTGCCGATCCCGTGCGCTTTGGCCATGGTCATCTACCGCAGCTTCGCGGGTCTTGAGCCGGTGCCGGTCAAGGAGGACGTCATCGCCCGCCGCGGCCGCGACCTGGTCGGCGCGGACCATCCCCGGCGGCGCTTCGCCCGGGTGATCCGCGCCCGCTGAGGCGTCAGGCCGCCTTCGCCGCCTGGTCCAGCGTCGGATAGTCGATGTAGCCCTTGTCCCCGCCGCCGTAGAAGGTGGCGCGGTCGGCGGGGTTCAGCTCGGCGTCCGTCTTCCAGCGGTCAACCAGGTCGGGGTTGGCGAGGAAGGGGATGCCGACGCTGACCAGGTCCGCGCGGCCGTCGGCCAGGGCGGCTTCGGCCGTCTCTCGGGTCAGGCCGCCGTTCAGCATGACCGGCCCGCCGAAGGCCTCGCGCAGGGCCTTCGCCAGCCGCGGCGAGCCCTCCGGCCCGGCCATCGGATGCGGCGGCTCCGCCTCGATCAGGTGCAGGAAGGCCAGGCCGAACGGCTTCAGCGCCGCCGCCGCGTGCCCGAAGGTGGCGGCCGGGTCGGAATCGAACATGCCGTTGCTGGTCCCCGTCGGCGACAGGCGCACGCCCACCCGCTCCGGGCCCCAGTCGTCGACCAGCGCGCGCGTCGCCTCGATCAGGAAGCGGGCGCGGTTCTCCACCGATCCGCCCCAGCGGTCGGTGCGCCGGTTCGACCCGTCGCGCAGGAATTGATCGACCAGATAGCCGTTGGCCCCGTGCAGCTCGACCCCGTCGAAGCCCGCCGCCTTGGCCTGCCGCGCGGCGTGGGCATAGTCGGCCAGCACGCCCTCGATTTCGGCTTCCGTCAGGGCGCGCGGGGTGACGAAGGGCGTCATGGAGAAGTCCGGCTTCATCGCCTGGCCCTCGGCCGCGATCGCCGAGGCGCCGACCGGCGCGCCGCCGTCGGGCTGATAGTCGGGCAGGGACACCCGCCCCACGTGCCACAGCTGGGCCACGATCAGCCCGCCCGCGGCGTGCACCGCGTCGGTCACGACCTTCCAGCCCGCCACCTGGTCGTCGGTGAAGATGCCCGGCGTGTTCGGATAGCCCTGACCCGACCGGCTGATCTGCGTCGCCTCGCTGATGATCAGGCCCGCGCCGGCGCGCTGGGCGTAATAGGTCGCGGCCGTGGCGTTGATCACCTCGCCCGCGACCGCGCGGCTGCGGGTCATGGGCGCCATGGCGACGCGGTTCTTCAGCTCCAGCGCGCCCAGGGTGACGGGCTCGAACAGGGGGGAGGTCATGGGGGAGTTCTCCTGCAACAGTCGCGGGTGCAGATAAGCGCCGACCACGCCGTCGCAAGGGGCGAACCGTCGCGGCGGCCACGCATTTGCTTGTGGGGCTGAACAGATGGAGTCACGGTCCCGATCCGGGACGCGCCAGGAGGCGGCATGTTCGAGTTCGGCAAGGATCTGCGCAGGCTGTTCGGTCGCGACCGCGACCGCGAGGACTTGGGTTGGCTGGAGCTGATCGGCGTCGATCTGGTCGAGGCCGAGGCCCGTCGCGCCTCCATCGACGCCGGCCGCGCCTCGTGCGCCAAACCGGATCAGGCGTGGCTGACCGCCGCCGCCCTGTGGCGCGAACTGGCCGCCCGCACCGGCCGAAAGGATGCGCTGGATCACGCCGACGACGCCGCCCGGGACGCCGAGAAGGCCGCCCATGCCGCCGCCCGTCTGGAAGAGGCGCGCTGCGCCCGCGCCCAGGCCCTGCTGCTGCGCTTCGACCTGTACGGCGGGCCCGCCCTGCTGGACGAGGCCGCCGAGCTGATCGCCCGCGATTCCGGCCGTCAGGCCACCGTCGCCGTCCACGCCCGCCTGTCGGCCCGCAAGGCCCGGCTGGACGGCCGCCCCGTGCGCCTGCTGGAGGCCGCGGCCCTGCTGGACCTCGCCGTCCACGGCCTCGCCGGTTCCGCCGATCCCCTGGCCGAGGCCGTGCGGCTGGA
>VYKZ01000784.1_pt1 | contig 10650 bp, 12 predicted proteins | sample 5114421 | NCBI WGS metagenome assembly VYKZ01 (sample SAMN12291788, study PRJNA351875) | freshwater metagenome | isolation source: freshwater lake | place: USA: Michigan, Gull Lake | collected 2013-08-08 | reverse complement strand
GCGGCTTTATTAATGTCCTCCTCCGTCATTGCTTCAACTTTTTCCCAATCTGTCTTGCCATGACTAACATTTTTGGGATCAAGTTTAACTCTGGTAATATTGTCGTCGTTCATTTTTATTGGCTCTCCTTGCTGAAATAATACGATATCTGCCGTTTCTTTTGGTATAGACAACAAATAAAACTACTTGATTAACTATACCGATTACTTGGATTCTAGGTTCATTATAATCACGTTTATCTTCTCTTTCCAGACGGTTGGGGTCTAGAAAAATATTTTTTGCATCTTCAAAATCAATTTTATGCTTGATCAAGTTTGAAGCCGCTTTATTGTTGTCCCATTCTATCTCCATTTTATCGAGATTTTATATCTAGTTAATAATATTTTGGATTATACATGATCGCGTTTTTAAACATGAATCAACAAGATAACGGCGATCGCACTTTCAACAGACAAATTAATCGCACTTTCAAAAGCCAAAATGATCGCAATATTAAAGTTTAATCAAAAAGATAACGGCGATCGCACTCATTTTAGCCTCGTGATCGCCATTCCCGAAAAATTGACTCTCCCAAAATGATCGCACTGCTTTCCCATCCCAAGGAGCGATCGCACTTTCAGCAGTCAAAGTAATCGCAGTTTCAAAAGCCAAAATGAACGCAGTTTCAAGTTTTAATCAACAAGATCAGCGATCACATTAAGAACACATTTTTAATTCTTTACAAAAAAATCCAGGCCATTCGAGGGGATCAACGATCACAGTCATGGCGTGAATTACTCGTAGAACTATATTTTTTTCAGCACCGAATACAGTGGCAATCGCTTCAACAGATTTTGATGCAATAGTAAGCGAGGCAAAACCTTTACAGCCTATTGCTATAAATAGCCCAGCGACAATACTCCACTGCAAATAGCAAATAATACAGCTTCCTGGAATCTCAACACTAGCTGCAAGAGTTCCAAAATGTGAAGATAAATGATACTGATCGAAGCTTGGAAAAACTTCTTGATATGATTTTGACCCGTCGCCATTTATCTCTTCCCATATCCCGATTTGGAATTTCTCCCAATCTTGTATTGTGTTCGCATTGGGATCAGCAATAAGCTGATTATGTTGATCGTGTCTAAGACTGACGTAATGGCCTCTATCGCTTTTTAACGCTATCCGATTATTACCAGCGTTAACCAGCTCAAAACGCTCCCAATCTCCTACCACTGTAGTATCAGCTATTAATTGACCATTATTAACGTTGTATTTAGCTCCGACGTAGTTTCCATTGCTACTCTTCAAGGCAACCTTATTGTTACCTAAAGGTTCTAATATAAACTTTTCCCAATCGCCTAATTTAGTTGCATTGGGATCAGCCAATAGCCAATTGTTATTATCGTAACGAGTTGACACAAAAGTGGTTCCGTCATTTGATTTAAGAAAAATTGGAATTCCCACCATGAGCATTGTCCCCCTTTATGTATTTATGTTATGTGTCTCAAATGGAAGTTATATCATACAGGACACTTTCTGTCTATTCACCCTGTAGAGGAGGATATCCAGAAACATTCCGTCTATTCTCCAACGATGGATAGAAACTTTCTGGATAACCTACTGAATAGTCACAAAGAAATATTCTGGATAGGACTATTTTAATAACTCGATCTCCCCTGGTCGCCAAGTCTTGTCAAACCAAGGCTCAAGCGGGCCATAAAGCCGAAGAATCGTATTCCAACCCGTTTCAGGAATCGTCTGCACCCAGTTATTCTCCTTGCCAGCAGGCGGTTTCGGACCGAAATAGATATCCACAGAACCATCGGCATTAACCAAAAGCCCTTTAGTCTGACTACCGACACTAGGAAACTGTTGATCCGTCTGAATCTGCGATCGCGTTTGGTTGCTGTAAAGAATAACTGACCAGAAATCCTTAACGGGAATATTGGGCGGTAAATGTAGGCGATAATTCTTGCCCCCATCGAGGAGATTACCCTTAGCATCACGGGCTGTCCAAGCATATTGAGAACCCAGTCCGACCATTTTTTCTTCCATCGCGGGAGTAACCCCCGTCGCCATGAAATAGTAATAGATATAAGCATCCATGTTCAGCACATCAGGCTGGGTTTGGAACTTATAGCCACCGATGAAGGGTAACTGCCAAGCACTGTTCGGATAGTAATAAGCCTCCTTCTGTCGATTATGAAAAGCGATCGTACGGGCCGTTGCATCCCCCACAGCCGCCGCTTCCGTCAAGATTTTTTTCATGCGTTCATCGGGTTTGAATGGCTTACCTTTTTGAATACCGATAGAGGCATAATAACCCAGTCGAATTTGATCGAGGGACTCACTCGGCTCTTCCTGTACCACTTGATTGAGCAGTTCCCAGAACCGATAATCTGCGGGTGCAACAGTATTAAACGGCTTACCCGACATATTCACAAAATTTAAAGCGGGGGGATTGTTCGCACTGTTTAAAGGATAAATTTTCGTGTTCTTTGTCACCAACTCAACCCCAGGTTTCGGATCGCCCTTAACCAAAAAACTGCGCCAGGGAATCCAAATATTAAAAGTCGGTGATTTCACCACATTGTAACCCGATGGAATTTCTCCTTTGTAGCCTGGTGGTAAAAAGAGGTACTTTCCGCCTTCGCCCTTATCGGGGCCAGTAATGCCCACATCAATTACCCAGCGAAACCAAATATCATTAACTGTTCCTAACACTTTCGGAGGAACTTCTAAAACTAACGGCCCCTTCGTGAGATCCAGCCACGTCCAACTGTAAACCGTGTTGTCATTGGCAGTCAGAAAGATCGATCGCGAATCCAAAAGTTGCTCAAAAATCGGCACAACGGTATTCACTGGCCCCAAAGTACGGATCGCATTACGATTGGCCGCTTGGTTAACGGCGGGTATGGCTAATAGATAAGATTGAACAGCACGTTGGAAGTCGAGATTATCGTAGAGCTTTTCGGCAGTTGCCTTGTCTGGAAAACCATCGAAGAAATTGAGCGTCCCCAAACGAGTCTCTACTTTGGCGGGTGAAGCAATTCCTGGGGGTAGGGGGGTTGAGAATTTTAATTTAGGGTTGGCAGGAGAACCTGTCAGAGATTGGCCGTTGCTGGGAGAGGAAATAATAACTAAACTGGTAGTAATAACAATGAGAGCTAAAGCCGTCATGGATAATCTTTGGGCTTTCTTTATTGAACTTGACATGATTGGCACGACCGTTAAAATAGAGTGTAGATACGCTCATTTTAACCCAATGAAAGCAAGGTATCAATACCGCATTTACCCAACAAACCAACAAAAAAAGCTTTTGTCTCAATTGTTCGGGTGTGTGCGTGTTGTCTGGAACAATACCTTAGCTTACTGCCAAAAACTCTATCAACAAGGAGAGAAAAAGCCAAAATATACAGAGTTGTCCAAAAGACTAACTCAGATTAAAAAAACCGAAGAAAAAAACTGGTTAACTGAGGTTTCTTCTATTCCTTTGCAACAGTCTTTAAGAGATTTAGAGACAGCCTACTCTAACTTTTTTGCATCTTGTCAAGGAGAAAGAAAAGGGAAAAAAGTCAAACCTCCTAAGTTTAAAAAACGTAAATTTAAACAATCAGCAAGATTTACCGATAATGGCTTTACCGTTAATCAACACCACGTTACTTTAGCAAAAATTGGTGATTTAAAAGTCATTTAGAGTCGTCCATTATCAGTTATCAGTTATCAGTTATCAGTTATCAGTTATCAGGTTTGAGTTTTCCGTTAGTAGTTATCAGTTAGTAGTTATCAGTTATCAGTTATCAGGTTTGAGTTTTAGTTATCAGTTATCAGTTATCAGGTTTGAGTTTTCCGTTAGTATTATCAAGTGGCAAGTTCGGAGCTTTCTTTTCACTGATTACTGGTTACTGATTACTGATTACTGACTAGGAATTGCTACTTTTGCAACTCTTTCAACAGGAGAAAAGATAGAAGCACCAAAACCGTTAAAGAAACGAATGCCCACATCAATTACCCAGCGAAACCAAATATCATTAACAGTTCCTAATACTTTCGGAGGGACTTCTAAAACCAACGGCCCCTGAGTGAGATCAAGCCACGTCCAATTGTATTCGTTTATTCTTGATTAGTATTCTAAAATACGGACATTTCCCATTTACTGATAAATCTTTATCATCATTCCCTTTCCTAAATTTAATTATTTCAAATTGGTCGGGATTGAATTTATGTAAAAATGTTATTGGTACACCCATAACCCCCTTGAAGTCTAAGGGAATGTCTTGGGTTTTATTTACATTAATTCCATCATAATTGTCATATTTTGGATATTCAGCCTCATTGCCAAAATATCTTTTTGTGAGAGCCATATCTTCATGTCGTTTTGATATGTCTAAGTTTGTTAACCATAAACAATTATTTGGAGAAACTATTCTATTTCCAGAATTGTCAATACGAGCCTCTGTTCCATAAAGTTCATAGTGTTCGGGAACAATGAAACCAGAAATACCTCTACCAAGATTTATTCCTAACCAGGCTTTGTTTTCTTTAATTAGTTTGAAAATTTCTTTATAGGTTATTGCATTAATATTGCCAATTATCAAAAACTTTTTATCGTATTTAACTAATTGAGCTACATATTCTCTGAATAATGAAAATGGGGGATTAGTCACAACAATATCGGACTTTTTTAATAGTTCAATACTTTCAGGACTACGAAAATCCCCATCCCCATTAAAGTAAACAATGTCAGTTGAACTAGGTTTATTTTTTTCTCTCTCTGTATCTGTATATTCAAAGAAAAAACCCTTTTCATCTTCTTCTCTATTAAATAAATCTCTCCCTTGTTCTCGATAACAAGATGTTATTATTTTTTTTAGACCTAATTGTTTGAAGTTTGCGGCAAAATACTTAAAAAAGTTACTAATTCGGGGGTCATCGCAATTGCAATAAACTACTTTATTTTCAAAATGACTTTTATAATGTGGCAACTCACTTTCTATATCTGAAAGTTGTGTATAAAACTCGTCACTTTTTGATTTTTTAGCATTTTGCAATATTTTATTTGTTGCATTTCTTGCCATTTTCAATCTTTTTTGATTTAATAAATATTTTGTTTTTAGTTATTTACTTTTGGTTATCTGATTAAATATTTCACTGCCTAATACTTGAAGAGAGGTTTTAGAAATTTCAAGCATAATATCAAGCATTTTTTTGATAAGTAGGGAGGCACAATTATTTCTAGGACGGGTTAGCGGTAACGTAACATGAACGTAGGTTGGTTTTCATGCTTCTAACTTCACAGTTTCAATCAATGTGCATGGTGCGTTCCCCAAAATTGATCGCTGGAGTAGCAGAACTTGCATTAGGGAAATATTTCCTAAACGTGCATTGATTACAGATGATTCGACACTTGTTAATCGTCCTAGCCGAATTAAAGAAGCTACTTTAAGTCCAGTAGTAATATAGTCAGAATCTGAGGTATTAATAATTTCGTCAAATCCTAGAGTAGCTTGATGGAGACGAGAAGAAATTAAAGCAAGTAATAAATCACGATGGCGACTTGGTGAAATAGCAATAATTAAAGCTAGACGCAGTTTTCCCGATTTCAAGTCTGCTTGAGGAAAACGAATTAGAACAATATCACCTGGTTTCATGGTTGATAAATTTCTTGAGCATCTGCTAGGGAATATTCAATTTCATCTCCTTCTTTGAAAAATTGCTCTAATGAAAATTTTTGCCAGTCTTCATCTTGCCAGTTAGTATATTCTGAAATGTTGTTTGGCTCAGGGGAAATTAATCGGGTAAAGTTGGCAATTTTTTCAACAATGTCATCAGGTAATCGGTCAATCTGTTGGTGAAGTTCTTCACGAATTGTAGCAGACATAAGTTAAATGATTTGATTAAGGTGTAGAGTGGATATTATTGATTATAACTCAGATATTGGGTCGTAATCTGGGAAAAAGTAATGTTGGGTTTCTACAAGATCAGCGATCTGCTACGCAGTGCCTTCGGCATCGCACTCCTCATCCCCAAAAAGCGATCGCCAACTCCGAAACCTTGCTAACATAATAAAAAATCATATTCAATAAACCTCATCGTGAGTTCCAATATCAATTAGGTTGATCTCTTCTTCTTGGGTTTCAGGGTTTGATTCAAAATTGAAAATAATTCGACAATCATATTCAACAGAAAAAGCCCAAACACCTGACAATTTCCCCTTTAGTTTATGGGTGCGTAATATTGGATTATAGGGATCGTCAGCGAGTAGTCTCAATTTGGCTTCTATTTTTGATTTTAAGTCAGGTTGTCGTTTAATCCTTGTTTTGAAAGCGCGTTTAAATGATTGGCTAAAAACCAAGTTAATCATTGTTTAGTTCGGCAATAATGGAATCAACATCTCCTCGAAAAACATTACCATTTTGATAGTCTTGTCGAGCTTGAGAAATATTTTGAGCAATTTGTTCTCTTGTTCATCAAAAGAGAGATAGTCAATCATTTCTAAGATTTGACTAAATTGCATTGTTGGCGGCATTGTTACTTTCCCCTTTTTCAATACAGACTTTTATTTTACTCTGCTTGAGCAATAATGACATCCGCGATCGCCGATCAATGACAACTTTCCAACTCACAAAGAGAGATCGCCCCTCTTCATTCCCAAAAAGCGATCGCACTCCTCATTCCCCAAAAGCGATCGCCCTTGGCGTTCCTATCCCAAGCAATGGCAGTTTTAAAGTTTAATCAAGAAAATAACGGCGATCGCACTACGTTCTTGGGCATCCTACTGACAGCTGCAATCAATGTGCATGGTGCGTTCCCCAAAAGCGATCGCTGGAGCAGTAGGACTTGCATTAGGGAACGCACCCTACGGCTTCTTTAGACTCTTTATGTTGATTCGTTAATCGGCGTTGCTGAATCAAGGTATGAATGCCGACTGTGCATCGTATCCAAAAGTTAGTTTGAGTCTAGGTTTTAAAAATCTCACAAAAGAAGATTCATATCTCAAATCAGCAACGCCTGTAAATGTCTTAACCCTTGTTGTAAAGGTACACAGCTAACTTCGTTTAGAAAGTCTAATTCTTCTTGTTTTTTCCAATCAGTTAGCATTGAAGAAGTTTCAGCATATCCTACTCTTTCTTGCTTTTCGTACCAAGCTTGTGTTCTGACATGGAGTGCCTTATTGTAAACTAATCTTACACAGCCCAAAGTGCGCCGCAATAGCGACTCTTGTTCGGGTGTTGGGTAAAATCGAAACCAATAGGCTTTTTCCATGTCTCACATTTTAGCATATATTTCGTAAATGTGTTAATATTTAACAGTAAAGCCAACCTAGAACGACGGGGTTTCAGACCCAAATTTTCGATGAAACCGGTGGCGATCCTTTTGGTAGAGGGTAGCGGCAGTCTCTAAAGTGGAGAGGATGGGTAGATCTGTCGAGAGCAGACATAGGGAGACGGGACGGCGGTCATGGGCAAGCATAGACTAGACTTAATGGTGTCCTTATCTCCACAATAGTTGATTCTCCGCCTACCGCTACTGGCACCGGAAATTTTTTTAGAAAAAATCCAGAAAGCACTTGCATTATTGAGGGACTTATGATTATAATTATTAATTGTGAGTAACTTTCCTCGGTAGCTCAGTGGTAGAGCGGTCGGCTGTTAACCGATTGGTCGTAGGTTCGAATCCCACCCGGGGAGTTAATCGAAAATAGCAGCAGCAATACTTTCTTGTTGCTGCTTTTTGATCTCACTAGAGAATTTCAGCGATCGCATTTTCTGGACCGACTAAAGAAATGTAAGGATTTTGAAAATATTTACTGGCTACCGATCGCGCTTGTTCGGGAGTAATCTGATTAATAGAATCCAGGAAAGTGCGATCAAATTCAATCCCCAAACCTAGGCTTTCATACCAACCGTATAACTGAGCGATTTCGGCGTTAGTTTGTTTACCGAGAGCATATTGACCCAATAACTTATTTTTAGCTGACTGTAACTCCTCCTCACTCAAAGTTACTTTATATAACCTTTCTGCTTCCTGACGCAATCCCGACACGGCGATCGCTGTATTTTGGGGTGCAGTTCCCATATAAATGACAAATTGGGAAGAATCGAGACGGGTGGGATAAAAAGCAGAAACATCGTAGGCTAATCCCCGTTTTTCTCGCAATTCCACGAATAAACGACTAGATAACCCATTCCCCAGATAGGTACTCAATAATTTTAAAACGGGATAATCATCCTCTTGTACAGAAGACCCGGGGTATCCTAACATAACGATCGCCTGTTGACTAGCTTGGACGGTAGTTAAACAGGTAGGCTGAAAATCAAAAGCGGCCGGGGGTAAACTAGATAAAGGAAGATCGGGAATTGACCAACTGCCAAAAATTTCCGTCACTGCTTTTACTGCTTGCTCTAGGGTAATACGGCCAGAAAGACTAATCACCAAGTTATCGGGACGGAAAAAGCGACTATGATAGGCCTGCATATCCTCCCGTTGCAATTGAGAAACCGTTGCCTCCGTACCCAATAAAGACATACCATAGGGATGATCGGGGTACATAGCTGCGCGTAATTGATTAAAAGCGACATTAAAAGGCTGTTCCAATTGAGAGCGAATGCTTTGACGGGTGATATTTTTCTCTAATTCGATTTCTGGGGGTGGAAAACTGGGAAAACGAATAATTTCCGCCGCTAGACGCAATATATCTAAAAAATCCTTGGTAACAGTCTTTAAACTAACCACAAAATAATCGGTCCCCGTGTCCGCGCTTAAACTGGCCCCCGTGGACTCAACGCGATCGGCAATTTCTAGGGAAGATAACTTTTCTGTACCTTTGGTGAGCAGCACTGCTAACAGACGAAACAAACCCGCTTTTTCGGTTTTTTCCCAACGAGTACCCGCATTTTTGAGGAAAATCCTCCCAGCAACCAACTCCACGGCCGTATTTTCCATCACTAAAAGGGTGATGCCATTTTCTAAGATTAAGCGGTGAATGGGAGAAGCGGACATCGTTTATTCACAGGGTTGCATTATTGTAATAGCATATCGCTCCGGGGAGAGATACTGACGAGCGAGACGCTGGAGATCTGACGGTTGCAAACTTTGGATAACTTGGGGATAGATCGTTGCTAGGTCGGCAGCTCTCAGGGTTTGATAATATCCATAGAGTCCCGCTAATTGGCCCGGGGTTTCTGTGGAGAAAATATAATCGTTAGCTAATAACTGTTGAGTGCGGTGTAATTCTTCGGGGGTGACGGGATGATCGTGTAGATGTTGAAGATGTTCACAGATAATAGCTTCAATTGTCCCGATTTGTGAGCTAGATAGGCAAGCACCGATGGTAAAGAGACTGGAATCTCGTTGCAGGGAAAAATTACTGTTAATATCGAGGACGATTTGCGCTTCTTCCCGCAGCTGTCGCACTAACCGCGAACAGCGTCCCCCAGCAAGAATTACAGAAATCAAGTCTAATCCAAAGGCATCTTCTAGGCGCTCGCATCCTGGTCCAATCCATCCCATCAAGAGACGAGAATGTTCTAGGTGGGGTAAATATACTTGGGAACGACGAATTTCGATCAGGGGGGGTTCGGCAGCCACTAGATGGGGAGGGGATTCCGAGGGGACGGGAAATTCCCGAAAAGATTGCCGGATAATTTCTAAAGCTGGTTGGGGTTCAATTCCCCCGATAATCGCCACACACATATTTTCCGGTTGATAATAGGTGCGATGGAAACAGCGCATTTGATTGGGGGTTAATTGCTCTAAACAGGGTTGATCGCCTAGAATAGAGCGTCCGTAGGGATGGTTTTGATAGATACTTCCGCAGAGGGTTTGGTAGGCAATCCAATCGGGATCATCATAACAGGCCCGTAATTCTTCTAAAACTACATCTTTTTCCCGATAGAATTCCTCGTCGTCAATCTCAGCATGGAGGAGAATTTCTGCCAGATGGGGTAAGGTATGTTCAATTTGGTCAACACTGGTGGTGAGATAGAAGTGTGCGTAATCGTGACTGGTGGCAGCGTTGGTCATTCCGCCACAATTTTCGATTAAATAGTCAAAGAGTCCGGGGGGAAGTTTTTTCGTCCCCTTAAAGATCATGTGTTCGAGAAAATGGGCCATACCTAACCATGGGTCTGGTTCAGCGATCGCACCTGCTTTCACCCACACATCCACCACCACCACAGGAGTCACGGGTAAATACTGATGAATTACGGTTAAGCCGTGATCTAATTGCCATACCTGAGCGGGAAAAGAACTCGTTTGACACTGTGCTATCGACTTGATCAATGTCCGTTAACCAGATTTTTTGTTAAATTCTATACATAGATTATCTTATCTCTTGCCTGCTCTACCATTAAAAAATTTTGTCATGATTTCTAGACAATTCCCCCAAATATCAGCCTTATCGGTGCTCAGTGATCAGTTATCAGATGTGAGTTTTCGGTTCACTGATTACTGTTTACTGTTTACCGCTCCCTAATTAGGGTTTGCTGGATAAATCTAAAAACATTGTTCGATAAGACTTTTAGACTTTTTGTCAATCAAAAAGTGCCAGCGATTGGAGTGATTGGGGGGAAAATTCAGGGACTTTTTCCCTGAAAATTAGGTAATTGACCACCTGAAAATCGCTAAAACCCCACACCCCACACCCCACACCCCAACCCCCAACCC
>VYKZ01000244.1_pt1 | contig 10668 bp, 14 predicted proteins | sample 5114421 | NCBI WGS metagenome assembly VYKZ01 (sample SAMN12291788, study PRJNA351875) | freshwater metagenome | isolation source: freshwater lake | place: USA: Michigan, Gull Lake | collected 2013-08-08 | reverse complement strand
GGGCGCGCCTTCCGGCGAGACCGAGGCCGAGGCTTCCTGCCGCGCCTGCAGCGCCGCCTTGCGCCGCTCGGCCTGCGGCCCGAGCACGAAGAACTGGTAGCCGATCAGGAAGATCGCCGTGACGACCACGAAGATGATCGTGTTGCGGCCGTTTTCGTCTCTCATGAGGTCAGGCGTCCTGGTCGGGCGATGAGGGCGGCGCGGCGGGCGCGCGGTCCGGGGCCGGGGTCGGCCGCGGGGTCGCCAGCCTTGTAAGGGCGGAACTCACGTCGTCAAGCAAACGGGTCCAGTCCCTGTCGGCCGTGCCCATGCGGGCCACCAGCACATAGTCGCTGCCGGGCGTCGCCAACAGGGGCAGAAGCGTGCGCGCCGCCTCCCTGAGCCGCCGTTTGGCGCGATTGCGGACGACCGCCCCGCCGATCTTGCGCGTCGCGGTGAAGCCGACGCCCACCGCCGGGTCGCCGTCGGCCCGGTCCAGCCGCTGGACGACCACGGCGCCGCGCGCCTCGGAACGGCCCTTGGCGGCCGCCAGAAACTGGGGCCGCCGCGTCAGGCGTCGGATTGTCAGGGGTTCGATCACCACGCCCTTCTCCCCTCGGGGGAGAAGGTGGCAGGCGGAGCCTGACGGATGAGGGGGCTGCCGGGCACGGGCTGACCGTCCAAGAGTGGGAAGAGGGAGAAAGCCCCCTCATCCGAGCCGCTGCGCGGCCCACCTTCTCCCCCGAGGGGAGAAGGAAACGGCTCAGGCCGTCAGGCGCTTGCGGCCCTTGGCGCGACGGCGCGCGACGATCTTCTGGCCATTCTTGGTGGCCATGCGCGCGCGGAAGCCGTGACGGCGCTTGCGCACGAGTCGGGACGGCTGATAGGTCCGCTTCACGGTCGGCTCCAGAAACAAGTGGGCGGGCGGAACATTCGTAACGAGCGTCCGCCGCGGGAGGCGGGCGTATAGGGCCATCGGGGCGCGCCTGTCAACGCCGCGGCCCCGATCGGTTCCAGGAGATCGCGCAGCGGAATGGCCCGGGTTCGACGGTTTCTGCCCCTGCTGATCCTGCTGGCCGCCCTGGCGCTGGTCTTCGCCATGGGCTGGAACCGCTATCTGTCGCTGGACACGGTGCGCGACCACGGCGCCTTTCTGAGGGCCTTCGTAGCCGAGAACTACGCCCTGTCGCTGCTGCTGCTGATCCTGATCTTTGCCGCCCTGACGGCCAGCGTGGTGCCGGGCGTGGTCTTCGTCACCGTGACCGCCGGCTATCTGTTCGGGCCCTGGGTCGGCGGGGTCGCGACCGCCTTCGCCGCCACCCTGGGCGCGCTGGGCGTCTATGCCGTCGGCCGCACGGCGCTCGGCGAGGGCTTCCGCCGCAAGGCGCGCGAGGCGGACGCGGGCCTGATGAAGAAGATCTGCGACGGCGTCGACCGCGACGCCTTCTGGTACGTGCTGGTCGCCCGCCTGATCGTCAGCGTGCCCTTCCACCTCATCAACGTCGCCGCCGGCCTGGTCGCCGCGCCGATCCGTCCGTACGCCCTGGCGACCTTTCTTGGCCTGCTGCCCGCGCATGTCATCTACTGCTGGATCGGGTCGGGTCTGAACGAGGTGCTGGCCGAAAACCCCGACCCCGATCTTGCCTCGCTGTTCGGGGAGTTCATTTGGCCCCTGATGGGCGTGGCCTTCCTGTCCATCCTCCTGCCGCTGATCCTGAAGCTGGTTCAGCGCCGGCGCGGGGAGCCGTCGACGTGAGCCCGGCGGACGTCCTCCAGCGGCTCCGTGGGGTGCGACTGCGGCCGCCGTCGACGAAGGGGCTGGCGGGCCGGCTGCTGCTGCTGACGGTGGCCTTCACCCTGGCGGTGGAGGTGCTGATCGTGGCGCCGGGCGCCGCCTCGTTCCACGAGCGCTGGCTGCTGGACCGGCTGCAGGCCGCCGAGCTGGCCTCGGTCGGCGTCGAGGCCCTGCCCTATTCCATGGTCGAGGACGAGACGGCCGAGGAGCTGCTGGCCATCGGCGGGGTGCAGGCCGTGGTGGTGGGCGAGCAGGGCGTGCGGCGCCTGCTGCTCCAGGCCCCCAACCTGCCGCGCGCGCCGGAACTGATCGATCTGCGCCGCCGGGGCACGGCCGCGCGGCTGGCGGACCCCTGGCGCACCCTGTTCGGCCACCCGGACCGGTCGCTGCGGGTGCAGGCGCGGCCCCGCTATCGCTCCGGCGACTACATCGAGATCCTGGCGCCGGCCGAGCCGTTGAAGCGCGAACTGGCCGCCTATCTGGCCAACAGCCTGCTCCTGTCGCTGCTGCTGTCCGCGCTGGCGGGGGGACTGCTGTACGCCGGGCTGGCGTTCCTGGTCCTGCGCCCGCTGGCGCGGGTGACCCAGTCGATCGAAACCTTCGCCGACGACCCCGAAGGCCGGCCCGCCTCGCCCTCCACCCGCGACGACGAGATCGGCCGCGTCGAGCGCGAGCTGGCCCGCATGCAGGAGGAGGTGCGTCAATCGTTGCGCAGCCGCGCGCGGCTGGCCGCGCTGGGCGAGGCGGTGGCCAAGATCAATCATGATCTGCGCAACATGCTGACCTCGGCCCAGATCGCCTCCGAGCGCCTGTCGGCCTCCAGCGACCCGGCGGTGGCCAAGGCCGTGCCCCGGCTGGAGCGGGCGCTGGGCCGCGCCGCCGCCCTGACCCGCAACGTGCTGGACTACGGCAAGTCCGAGGAGCCGGCGGCCCAGCCGCAGCGGCTGGCGCTCGCCCCCGCGGTCACCACGGCCGCGGAGGACGCGGGTCTGGGCGACGGCGTCCGTCTGGCCAAATCAATCCCCGCCCGCTTCGCCGTCGAGGCCGATCCGGACCAGCTGAACCGCATCCTGGTCAACCTGTTCCGCAACGCCCGTCAGGCCATCGAGGGCGACGCGGCGCGGAAAGCGACCGGTCGGGGACCGGGGCGGGTGCGGGTCTCGGCCGAGCATCGCGACGGCCTGGCCGTGATCCGCATCGCCGACGACGGGCCGGGCATTCCGGAGCGCATCCGGTCGCGGCTGTTCCAGCCCTTCGTCTCCGGCGCGGGGCCCGAGGGAACGGGGCTGGGCCTGTCGATCGCGCGCGAGCTGGCGGTCGGCCACGGCGGCGATCTGCGTCTGGTCGAGACCGGGCCGAACGGCACCGTTTTTGAACTGGCCTTGCCGTCGTGAGTTTCCGCTCCATCGGCCGGCGCGTCCGCCGGCGCTCAGATGGAGGATGTTCCATGCGTTTCGTGATCGTCGCCGCGGCCCTCGCCGCCTTCGCCGCTCCGGCCTTGGCCCAGGATCCGACCGACCCCAACGGCGACAAGCGCACCCATGAGCTGAACGCCGAGGTCAAGGCGCGGCTCGACGCCCAGACCGCTGCCGAGGCTCGCGCCCAGGCCGAATATCAGGCCGCCCAAGCGAAGTATGAGGCCGACATGGCCGCCCATCGCGCCGCCATGGCGCGCTACGAAGCCTGCGTCGCCGGCGACCAGTCGGCCTGCACGCCCGCGACCGGCTCGTGATTGATCGGAGGGCATGGCGGGTCGTATGAGCCCGCCATGTCCTCCCCCGACCTCTCCGATCAGCCCTCCGGCCCGCCCGTCGGCCGCGTCATCGCCATGCCGGCCGACACCAACCCCGAAGGCGACATCTTCGGCGGCTGGCTGCTGGCGCACATGGATCTGGCCGGCGCCACGCCCGCCTTCGAACGGGCCCAGGGCCGCTGCGTCACCGTGGCCGTCGACGCCATGGTCTTCCACCAGCCGGTCTCCGTCGGCGACGAGGTGTCGATCCACGCCCGGGTGATCTCGACCGGCCGCACCTCGATCCGCGTCCACGTCGAGGCGTGGAAGCGCTCGCGCAATCAGGCCCACGCCCAGTCCATGCGCGTGACCGAAGGCGTCTTCACCTACGTCGCCATCGACGCCGACCGGCGGCCGCGACTGCTGCCGGAGGCCGCCGCGTGACCGTCGTCATTCTGACGCCCGACCCGGGCGATCCCTCCTACGCCGGCCAGTGGCCGGACGTGCTGGCCCGGCATCAGGCGGCGCTGGCACGCGAGGGCGTGGCGTCGCGGTCCGAGCCGTGGACGGACCATGTCGAGAGCGGCGTCGCCCTGGCCGAGGCGCCGCTGGTTCTGCCGCTGGTGGCGTGGGGCTACCACCGCGACCACGCCCGCTGGACCGCCGCCTGCGCCGCCTGGGCCCGCGACGGCGTGCGGATGCTGAACCCACCGGGCGTGCTGAGCTGGAACTCCGACAAGTCCTATCTCGGCCGCCTGGCCGGGCGGAGCGTGCCGATCCCGCCGACGGTCTGGACCGACGCCCCGACCCAGGCCGACGTCGACGCCGCCTTCGACCGCTTCGGCGCCGAGCAGCTTGTGGTGAAGCCCCGGGTTTCCGGCGGCGCGTGGAAGACCCAGCGCCTGTCGCTCGGCGAGCCCCTGACCGACGCGCCCGACGGCCCGGCGCTGATCCAGCCCTATCTGCCGTCCATCGAGACCGAGGGCGAGACCAGCCTGCTGTTCTTCGACCGCCGCTTCAGCCACGCTGTGCGCAAGACGCCCGTCCTCGGCGAGTTCCGCATCCAGGTCCAGTTCGGCGGCCGGTACGAGAGCGTCGCACCCCCGGCGGAAGCGCTGGCCGTGGCCGACACGGTGCTGTCGAACATCGACGAGGACCTGCTGTACGCCCGCATCGACCTGGCCCGCGGCCCCGACGGCGGCTGGCTGCTGATGGAGGCCGAACTGATCGAGCCGGACCTATACCTGGCCCAGGCGCCGGACGGCGGCGCGGCGTTCGCGCAGGCCGTCGCAGGACGGCTGGCTTAGCCACGGCGAGGAAGTGAGATGGACTGGCTCAGGGCGATCGTCGTCGATCCGTTCGACGATCCTGCGGGATGGATCGCGCCGGTCCTAAGCTCCGCCGCGCTGGCTTGGGCCAAGCCGGATCTGTCGAAGACCGCCGTGGTGGCCATCGTGGTTCCGACGGCTCTCGTCTTTTACTTCGGCGCCTACGTCGCGCTGAACGGCATGAGTTCCACCATCAGCATCGGCCTGCTGTTCGCGCTCGTTATCTATTGCGCCGCGTCGGCGACCTCGGCGTCCGCGGCCCGCTGGCTAAGGCGGCGCCTCTAGGCCGGCAGCTCGACGAAATCTCCCCGGCTCGGGCACAGGTCCGAGATCACGCAGGCCCCGCACTTCGGCCGCCGCGCCAGACAGGTGTAGCGACCGTGCAGGATCAGCCAGTGGTGCGCCTTGGGCAACCAGGCGTCGGGCACAACCCTGTGCAGCTGCGCCTCCACCTTGTCCGGCGTCGCTGCGTTCGCCAGCCCCAACCGGTGCGAGACGCGGAACACGTGGGTGTCCACGGCTATGGCGGGCTCGATCCCCAGCTCGTTCAGCACCACGCTGGCGGTCTTGCGCCCCACGCCCGGAAGGGCCTGCAGGTCCGCGCGGTTCAGCGGCACCTGGCCCCCGTGCCTCTCCAGCACGATCCGGCTCAGCGCGATCACGTTCTTCGCCTTGTTCCGGTACAGGCCGATCGAGGCGATGAAGGGGATCAGGCCCTCTTCGCCCAGCGCCAGCATCTTCTGCGGCGTGTCGGCGACGGCGAACAGTTTCGCGGTCGCCTTGTTGACGCTGACGTCGGTCGCCTGGGCCGAGAGGGCGACGGCGACCGTCAGGGTATAGGGGTCGGTGAAGTCCAGCTCGGTCTTGGGCTCCGGCATCACGGCCGACAGCCGCGTGAAGATCGCCTCGACCCGGTCCTCGTCCGGCGGCCAGCCGAGGCGACGCGGCGCCGACTTCGGCGTCTTGGCCTTGCGGAGGCGCACCGGAGCCTGGTCGCTCACGCCGCGACCCCCAGCGCCGCCAGCGCCTGACGCGCCGCCCGCTCGCCCTCCATCCAGGCGCCGTGCGCGGTGCCGTAGAAGTCGGCCGAGGTGGCCTCGCCGGCGACGAAGATCCGGTCCTCGATCGGCCGCGCCAGCACCTGCCGCGCCCCCGCCCGGCCCGGCAGGACGTGGGAATAGGAGCCGCGCGACCACGGAGCCGCCCCCCATCGCGTCTCGGCGACCAGGGTCAGCCGCTTCCGCATGTCCGACCCCAGCAGGTTCACCAATTCGTCCACCGCGAAGGCGAAGCCCGAGCCCGGCCCCTCGGCCTCCAGCCCGCGCGCCAGGTCTCCCCCCAGATAGGTTTCGATCAGCGGCCGCCCGAACGGGCGCAGATGATGCCCGCCGGTGTCGGCGGTGTCGCGCCGCCCCCACAGCTGGGAATCGGCGGGAAAGTCCTCCGCCCCCGCCACCGCCATCTGCACCTTGTCGGCCAGCCCCAGCGGCGCGCCCTCGACGGCCTCGAGCAGGTCGGGGACCGGCGGGTCGATGCGCGGCGTCTCCGCGGCGATCAGGGCGGTGGGCACGGTCAGAATGACGGCGCGGGCCAGCACCGTGCCCCGCGTCGTCTCAAGCCGCAGCGGGGCGCCCGAGCGGTCGATCCGCGTCACGGCGCAATCGGTCACCACGGGCAGGCCGGCGGCCAGCCCGGCAATCAGCCGGCCATAGCCCTCGATCACCCGCCAGTTCACGCCGGTGTCGCGATAGGCGTCGTAGTCCCGCGTCTCGACCTCGGCGAAGCGGGCGCCGTTCAGGGCGCCGGAGATGGCGTCCATCCGGCCGTTCCAGCGGCACCCGGGCTCGAACCACCGCGACGCCGGCCCTGACTCCCCGGCCCCGGCCCCTTCGGCCAGCCGCTCCTCGAAAGCGGCGAAGGCGGCCCGGAACTCGGCCTGTTCGGCCTCCGTCATCTCGTGGTTGAAGGCCTGCCGCTCCCAGGGCGGCGGGGTCTTGTCGAGCGTCAGCCCCTCGGCCTCGACGCGCTCGGCCAGCGGGTTCTCGTCGGCGGAGTGCAGCCAGCCGCAGCCCAGGTCGACGCCGTGGCCCTGCCAGTCCCACGTCAGCGCCCGGCCGCCGATGCGCCGCCGCGCCTCCAGCACGACCACGGTCACCGGTCGATCCGCCAGGGCCTGCGCCGCGGCGATTCCGGCAGCCCCCGCCCCGATCACGGCGACGTCCACTTCGGTGGGGAGCACTGCGGTCATGCCCCGATGTCGGGCGCCTGTCCTTCGCGGGCAAGGGGGTCTAAGCAGCCGCCCAGTTGCTTCGGAGTCCCCCCATGCTGATTCACTTCTCCTCCTGGCCCGAGATCGACGCGCGGCTGAAGGCCACGACGACGGTCGTCGTCCCCATCGGCTCCAACGAGCAGCACGGCCCGACCGGCCTCCTGGGCACCGACTGGATGTGCCCGGAAATCATCGCCCACGCGGCGGAGCAGCAGGACGAGAGCCTGATCGTCGCCCCGACCTTCAACATCGGCATGGCCCAGCACCACCTGGCCTTCGCCGGCACCATCAGCCTGCGCCCCTCCACCTTCATGGCGGCGATCACCGACTGGGTGCATTCGCTGAACCGGCACGGGTTCGAGCGCATCTATTTCCTGAACGGGCACGGCGGCAACGTGTCGACCATCGAGGCGACCTTCGCGGAGATCTACGCCGAGTGGTCCTTCGCCGAAGACCGGCCGGACTTCGCCCTGAAGCTCCGCAACTGGTGGGACCTGCCGGGCGTCAACAGCCTGTGCAACCGCCTGTTCCCGACCGGCCACGGCATGCACGCCACCCCGTCCGAGATCGCCGTGACGCAGGCGGCCTACCCCGACCGCATCAAGACCGCGCCGGAGATGGCGCCGAAGATCGCGCCCGTCGGCCCGATCCGAGACGCGCTCGACTACCGCGCCCGCTTCCCCGACGGCCGCATCGGCTCCGACCCGACGCTGGCCTCGCCCGAGCACGGCCGGACCATCATCGACGCCGCCGTGCCCGCCCTGCTGAAGGACGTGGCCGACTTCTCCGCCGAGGTCTTGCCGGGGACGTGATTGCGGCGCATGCCGGCAGCATGACCCAGTTCGATCACGCGATGAAGACCGGCCGCCGCATGGCCCGCAACGCCCGCACGGCCGGCGACATCGCCTTCGACGGCGGGGAGATGCTGCGGGCCTCGGGCGAGGTCGTCGCCGCCCGGCTGGACATCCTGGCCCGCGGCCTCGCCGATCCGACGCGCGCGGACCTGAGGGAGCTGTCGCTGATGAGCAGCGAAAAGGTCGAGGCCCTGACCGCCTCGGCCACGGCGGCGGGACAGGCCCTGTCGCAGGTGGGACTGACCACGGGCCGCGACGCCCTGAACGAGGCGGCCATCGCCTCGCGCGCTCTCAGCGACATGGCGGCGGCGAAGACGCCGGCCGCCTTCGCCGCCGCCCAGATGACCTGGGCCATGGGCTGGTGGGACCGCGCCTCGGCGCAGGCGCTGACCGCCAACACCCGCCTGCTCGAGGCCCAAGCCGACGCTCTCGCCCCCCTGCACAAGGCCGCGGTCGCCAATGCGAAGCGGCTGAAGCGGGTCTAGGCCGTCCGCACGATCCCGCCCGTCACCTGAACCGGCCACGGCGTCAGCCGCCCTCCGGCACAGGGCCCGCCCACGCACAGACCCGTCAGCGGCTCGAACGTCGCCCCGTGCCAGCCGCACAGGATGAGCTCCCCGTCGGGCGTCAGATAGCGGTCCAGTTCCAGCGCCAGCGGATGCCCCGCGTGCGGACAGCGGTCGACATAACCCGCCACCTGCCCGTCCTTCCTGACCACGAAGCCGTGGAAGAACGCCTCGCCGATCTGCAGCACCAGAGAGCGGGCACCGGGATCGGGCAGGTCGGTTTCGGCGCACAGCGGCACGTTCGGCGGCGTCTTCCAGACGCGCGGCCGGACCTCGGGCGTCTCTTCGCTCACGCGTTCTCAGCCTTCAGCGGCCGCGACAGCAGCTGGTCGATGGCCTGAAGCGCCGTGATCTCCGCCTTCAGCAGCCGGTCGACAGCGGCGCAGATTGGCATCTCCACCCCCAGCGCCTCGGACAGGGCCCGCACCGCCGGCGCGCTCTCCATGCCCTCGGCCACGCTGCGCTTGCCGGCCAGCGCCTGATGCAGGGTCTGGCCCTGCCCCAGCGCCAGCCCCAGGCTCATGTTGCGCGACTGCGGGCTGGAGCAGGTCAGCACCAGGTCACCCAGACCGCATAGCCCCGCCACCGTCTCCGCCTGTCCGCCCAGGGCCACCCCCAGACGCGTCATCTCCACGAAGCCGCGCGTGATCAGGGCGGCGTGGGCGCTGCGGCCCAGCTTCATGCCCTCGGAAACGCCGCAGGCGATCGCCAGCACGTTCTTCACGGCCCCGCCGACCTCGGCGCCGATCAGGTCGTCGGCCAGATAGGGCCGGAATCCCGGAGACGACAGCGTCCACATCAGCTCTTCGCCCAGCGCCGCGTCGGCGCAGGCCAGCGTCACCGCCGTGGGCAGGCCCCGCGCCACCTCGGCCGCGAAGCTGGGGCCCGACAGCACGGCGATCGGCGCGTCGGGCAGAGCCTGCGCCGCCACGTCGGTCATCAGCGCCAGCGTCCCGCGCTCGACCCCCTTGGAGCAAAGCACCACCGGCACGCCGGGCCGCCGATGCGGCCGGAACGCCTCCAGCGTGGCGCGCATGTGCTGGGCCGGCGGCACCGCGAGGATCAGATCGCAGCCGGCCAGATCCGCCATGTCGCCGGTGGCGCGCACGCCGGGTTCCAGCTTCACGCCGGGCAGGAAGGCCTCATTCTCGCGCCGCGCCGCGACGCTCTCGACCACTTCGGCCTCGCGCGCCTGCAGGGTCACGGCCATCCCGCCCCGCGCGCAGACCTGGGCCAGGGCCGTGCCCCAGGCCCCCGCGCCGATCACGCCCGCCGTTTCGAACTTCATGCCTTGGCCCCTTTTCGACCGGCGACGTGCATGGGATCGGCCAGCGCCGCCGCCTCGTCCAGCGGCCAGCGCGGCCGGGCCGGCGCGTCCAGCCTCGACGTCAGGCCCAGCGCCAGCCGTTCCGCCCCCGCCAGGGCGATCATCGCCGCATTGTCGGTGCAATAGGCCAAGGGCGGCGCCAGGAAGCGAAAACTCCGCCGCGCCGCCGCCTGCTCCAGCCCGGCGCGCACGGCCTTGTTCGCGGCCACGCCGCCGGCGACCACGAAAACCCGTTCCGCCCCGCCCGCAGTCTCCGCCCAAGCATCCATGGCGCGGCCCGACCGCTCCACCAGCTGGCGCACGATCGCCGCCTGCACCGCCGCGGCCAGATCGGCGCGCTCCTGATCCGTGGTCAGGGTCTGGGCGATCCGCGCCGCCGCGGTCTTCAGGCCGGAGAAGGAGAAGTCGCAGTCCTTGCGGCCCAGAAGCGCCCTCGGCAGCTCGTACCGCCCCGCATCGCCCGCCGCCGCCGCCCGCTCCAGCGCCGGTCCGCCCGGGTAGCCCAGCCCCATGGACTTGGCGATCTTGTCGAAGGCCTCGCCCGCCGCGTCGTCGATGGTCGCGCCGAGACGCCGCACCTCGCCCACGCCGCGCACGTCCAGCAGCTGGCAGTGACCGCCCGAGACCAGCAGTAGCAGGAAGGGATAGGCGACCGGCTCGGTCAGCCGCGCCGACACGGCATGCCCCTCCAGATGGTTCACCGCCACCAGCGGCAGGCCGCGCGCCAGCGCCGCCCCCTTGGCCCAGCTGAGCCCCACCATGACCCCGCCGATCAGGCCGGGCCCGGCGGTCGCCGCGACGCCGTCGACGGCGCCCCA
>VYKZ01000243.1_pt1 | contig 10686 bp, 11 predicted proteins | sample 5114421 | NCBI WGS metagenome assembly VYKZ01 (sample SAMN12291788, study PRJNA351875) | freshwater metagenome | isolation source: freshwater lake | place: USA: Michigan, Gull Lake | collected 2013-08-08 | reverse complement strand
GTCCGCCCTGGCTCAGCCCGCCCGTCACGCCGCCGTCGCCCAGCGGCACCAGCGCCGCCACGCCCACGGCCACGCAGGCCGCGGCCGTGGCGAGGAACAGCAGAATGCTCAGCCCCGCCTCGCGCCAGGTCAGGGCCCGGCCATAGGGCCTCCACTTGCCGCGACGCAGATGTCCGATCAGGGCGATGCCGAGGAAGGCCGCGAACAGGAAGCTGCCGTTGGTCACGCCCCACCAGACCACCGCGGCGCCGGTCGCCAGCAGCGCCGCCCACTCCAGCGCCGGATGGATGCGTGCCAGCACCGGACCCAGCGCCTTGGACCCGTCCAGCGGCGGCGCTGGCGCCAGGTTCACCAGATTGATCATGGCGATGGCGAAGGCGCCGCCCAGCCACGCCGCCTGACCCGTCGCCTGCCACAGGCCGAAGAAGGGCGCGGCCGCCAACAGTCCGAAGGCCGGCCCGGCCAGCGAGACAAGAACCCCGTCCCACTCGCTCTTCGGATTGCGCTGCGCCTTGGCCAGGCCGCCTAGGAAAGGGATGATGTAGATCTTCGCCGGGCCCATGCCGAGGCGGTTCATCGCCAGCACGTGGCCGTATTCGTGCACGAACAGGCCGAACACCAGCGCCACCGCGATCACCCAGCTGCCCGTGATCCACCAGACGAAGCCGCCCAGAAGCAGGGTCGAGACCACCGCCCACGGCAGGCTCTGGCCCTTGTCCAGCTCCGGCTCGCGCACGGCGACGTCCGGCGTGGTCGGCACGGCGGTGTGGGTCGGCTTGGGGTCCCAGGGACCCGGTCGGCGGGGGGCGTCGGTCATCGCCGAGACTTGGCCTTCTCGCCCTTCAACAGCAAGGCCGTCAGGGCGAGAAGCCGCAGTGTGCGCCGGTCGACCGTCGCCACCGCGCGCACGGGCGGAACATAGTGCATCACAGCAGCTCCACCGCCACGTGGTGCCGCGCCTTGATCAGGTCGTAGCGCGCCGGGATCGCCGGCGGCGGCAGATCGACCATCCGCTGCACCGCCAGCCGGGCGCGCTCGGCCATCTCCTCGGGCACCGTCACCTCGAACTGCATGTGCAGAAGGGCGTCGCGGATGTTCTCCAGCGTGATCCGCTTCATGTGCGGGCACAGGTTGCACGGCCCGATGAACTGCGTCCCCGGCGCCTCGGCGGCGATGTTGGACGCCATCGAGCACTCGGTGATCAGCACCACCTGCTTCGGTTTGCGCGTCGTGACGTAGTCCGCCATCGCCCCGGTCGAGCCGGCGAAGTCGGCGGCGGCCAGGATCTCCTCCGGGCATTCGGGGTGGGCCAGGATGTCCGCCTCGGGCCAGGCCTCGCGCATGTCGGCGATGTCCTGCGCGGTGAAGCGCTCATGCACCTCGCAGCGGCCCTTCCAGGCGATGATCCCCACCGTCGTCTGGGCCGCCACGTTTCGCGCCAGGAACTCGTCGGGGATCAGGATGACCTTGTCCACGCCCCATTCCCGTGCGGCCCACTCCACCACCTGCACGGCATTGGCGCTGGTGCAGCAGATGTCGGTCTCGGCCTTCACGTCGGCGGTGGTGTTCACATAGGTGACGACCGGCAGCCCCGGATGCCGCTGCTTGATCAGCCGCACGTCTGCGCCGGTGATCGAGGCGGCGAGGCTGCACCCCGCGCGCAGGTCGGGGATCAGCACCGTCTTTTCCGGAGACAGGATCTTGGACGTCTCGGCCATGAAGTGCACGCCGGCCTGGACGATCACCTTGGCCTTCGACTTCGCCGCCTCCTTGGCCAGGCCGAGGCTGTCGCCGACATAGTCGCCCACGCCGTGGAAGACGTCGGGCGTCATGTAGTTGTGGGCCAGCACGACCGCGTCGCGCTCGCGCTTCAGCCGATTGATCTCGACGATCAGCTCCGCCTTGGCGGGCCACTCCAGCGGCGTGACGTGGTCACGGACCTTGTCCCAGACGCCCGCGGTCGCCCGCGCCGTCTCCGCCGAAATCCCGAACGTGCCGTCCGCCATCGCTCCACCCCTTTTGCTCACATCGAGCATAAATGAGGCCAGAAGAACGGCGGAGCGCGACCGCGAACCGCCGACTTATGCTCACTTTCAGCATAAGTGCCGACAATCTAGTCCCGGCCGCGCAAAACGCAAGGGTCAGAAGGCGTGAAGCGACCCCAGCCGCCAGCGCACGTCCTGAAGCTCGCGCTCGGCCCAGCGCAGGTCGTCCTGCGCCTGTCGCCAGCCGGAAATCGTGTCGTCCCGCTCCGCCCGCAGTTCGTCGATGCGGTCGCAGGCGCGCTGGCGGACGTCCTCGGCCAGGCTTTCGTCGCGGCATTCGCGGCGCTTGGCGGCGATCTTCTCGTCCAGCTCCTCGGCGCGCGACGCATACGACGACACCCGCGACGCCGCATCCGACACCGCCCGTTCGGCCGCCGCCAGCACCTGACCGTCGCGATAGGCCGACAGGAACGGCCCCTCCACCGACGCGGGGCAGACGCCAGCATAGGACGACCCGTCGCGGCCGACGCGGAAGCCGTTGGCGGGCACGCAATAGCTGCGAAGCCCCTCCTCCCGCGCGGCGAAATAGACCGCCTCGTCCGGCGCCACGCCCACCTTGGCGCAGGCCTCGGCGTGCGACGCCAGCCGATCCTCGCCATAGCCGGCCCGCCCGTCCGCCAGCCCGACCTCGCCCCAGGCGCCGGCCAGACACTGATCCTCGCTCATCGTCGCGCAGCTGCCGACGGCCAACGCCGCGACCACTCCAGAAAAGCCTGAGATCAAGCGCATCCCGGAGATCCTCCTCCCCACAAAGGTCCTGTTCCGCCCGCGCAGGCCGTCATCGGTCAACCGCTCACGACGACGAGCAACTGGTTGCTGGCGATGGCATTGAAGACCCTTCCTTCGGCGGCGGCGGGGTCGGAACCGGCGGGTGCGTAAACCCGCTCGCCTTCAAGGGCGCTTTTCAGCGACCGTGTGTTCGACGTCCGCTCCGACGGCGGATGGTCGGCGCGACAGTCGCGCAGGCGCATGTCTCGGACGACGCAACTGACCTCCCTCTCCGGAACCGGGGGCAGTCGATATCGTGGCCTGTCGTCGTTTCGCCTTGGCGGATCCAGAGTCACGTCGGCCTCCGCCAGCAGATCGCGGTCGTCTTCCAGAGCCCAGCCGCATGCGGTCAGCACCCGATCCAGGTTGCTGGATTGAGCGGGCAGGTCGAACGTCGCGTTGAAGGGGGTCGACCCCCCTCGGCCGCCCGCATGACGTAGGCCCCTCCTCCCCTCAAGAACCGGGAGTCGCGCCCGGGAGAGGCGCTTCTGTAAGTGCCGGCTCCCGCGACCGGGGCCCAAATCTGGTCCCTGCTCCGTCCATCGCCCCGAGTCGCCGATGCGCGACGAATGTCCTCTCCGTCAGGCAAGCCCGTCACGATCAGAACCAGACGACCTTCCTGGCACTGCGCGACGATCGCCTGCCCCCCCTCGTATCGCACGGCGGCCACGGTCAACTGTCGTGCTGGATCCTCGGCGAACTCCCAGTCATCTTCGTCCAGCGCGACGGCGGGAGGCGCGGCGCATGCCAGGGCACACAACAGCGTCGCGATCGTCTTTTTCATGATCCACCCCATCTCCAGACGGAACAGAACCGTGCGGCGGGCGGCGGAGTCAACATCGCTCCGACCGCTTGGGCGCGCCGGCTTGAAGCGCGGCCTCCGTCTTCGTGATAGTCGAGGGTGTGACCGATCCGACAGACGACGAAAACGCCGGGCCCGAGAATCTGGAAGTTCGGCTTCACGGCGACGAAGGTCGCCTTGACCGCGCGCTGGCCCTCGCCCTGCCCCAGCTGTCGCGCGCGCGGATCCAGGCACTCATCGCGGATGGTCACGCCTCCCGCGACGGCGTACCCCTCGACGACGGCTCCGCGAAGGCTCAGCCCGGAGTGCACCGCCTTAGGGTCCCGGCGCCCGTCGCCGCCGATCCTCGCCCGGAGAACCTGCCGCTCACCGTCCTGTTCGAGGACGCGGACCTGATCGTGATCGACAAGCCCGCGGGCATGGCGTCCCACCCCGCGCCGGGCAGCGAAACGGGCACGCTCGTCAACGCCTTGCTGCACCACTGCGGCGCATCCCTGTCCGGCATCGGCGGCGTGGCCCGTCCGGGCATCGTCCATCGCCTCGACAAGGACACCTCGGGCGTCATGGTCGCCGCCAAGTCCGACCGCGCCCATGCGGGCCTCTCGGCCCTGTTCGCCGCCCACGACATCGAGCGCAGCTACGTCGCCCTTACCCGCGGGGCGCCCGACCCCGCGAAGGGCCGCATCCAGACCCTGATCGGCCGCTCGTCCTCGGACCGCAAGAAGATGGCCGTGCTCCGCTCCGGTGGGCGCGAGGCGATCACGGACTACGTCGTCCAGCGGGTCTATGGCGGGCCGCGAAAGCCCGGCGCCGCGCCCTTGGCAGCCCGCGTCCTCTGCACCCTGCACACCGGCCGCACCCATCAGATCCGCGTGCATCTCGCCTCGAAGGGCGCCCCCATCCTCGGCGACGCCGTCTACGGCTCCGGCAGCCCGGCCGTTCCGGTCAAGGCGGCGATCGCCCGCGTCGGCCTCGCGCGACAGGCGCTGCACGCCGCCGTTCTCGGCTTCGTGCATCCGGTGACGGGCGAACCCCTGCGCTTCGAAACCGTTCCTCCTGCCGACATGCGCGCGCTCGAGGCCGCGCTGGAAGACCTGGAGTGACACATGACCGACATCGCCTTCGACGCCCAAGGGCCTCGCTACGTCCTTCCGCTGGACGACGGTGAGGAGGCCCAGGTCGACGTCCGCGTCTCCGAAGGGGTCATGACCGTCCGCCGGGTCTTCGTGCCGCCCTCGCACGAGGGCCGGGGGTTGGCCGGCCGCCTCATGGCCCACGTCGCCGAAGACGCCCGCGATCAGGGCCTGAAGATCGTTCCCGTCTGCTCCTATGCCGACGCCTGGTTCCGCCGACACAAGGACCAGCAGGACCTTCTGGCCTCCTAGTGGGTCTTGTTTAAATACTCACTATCTGCTACACCCTCGGGCACAGTGGCGTCCGGGCCACGGTGGCGCTTCGGTGTGACGATCCGCCCCTTTCGTCGCCCGCAACCCGGACCCATTCTATTTCGCTGAGGGGTGAGGCGTCGGCGCGCATGGGGCGGCCGAAACCGAAGGACCCGCTCGATCGGTCGGAGGGACCACGACTATGGCTAACTCGACGCTCGCGGTGATGTCGCCTGAACAGGGGCTGTCGCGATACCTGACGGAAATCCGCAAGTTTCCGATGCTCACCAAGGACGAGGAGTTCATGCTCGCCAAGCGGTGGAGCGAACACCAGGATCCTGAGGCCGCGCACCGCCTCGTCACCTCGCACCTGCGCCTCGTGGCCAAGATCGCCATGGGCTATCGCGGCTACGGCCTGCCGATCGGCGAGGTGATCTCCGAGGGCAACGTCGGCCTGATGCAGGCCGTCAAGAAATTCGACCCGGACAAGGGCTTCCGCCTGGCCACCTATGCCATGTGGTGGATCCGCGCCTCGATCCAGGAATACATCCTGCGCAGCTGGTCGCTCGTGAAGATGGGCACGACCGCCGCTCAGAAGAAGCTGTTCTTCAACCTGCGCAAGGCCAAGAGCCAGATCTCGGCCTTCGAGGAAGGCGACCTGCACCCTGAGCACCTCTCGGCCATCGCCACCAAGCTGGGCGTGACCGAGGAAGAGGTCACCAACATGAACCGCCGTCTCGGCGGCGACGCCTCGCTGAACGCGCCTCTGCGCGCCGACGGCGAGAGCGAGTGGCAGGACTGGCTGGCCGACGACACCGCCGTCTCGCAGGAGACCCAGCTCGCCGAGGACGAAGAGAAGTCGATCCGCATGAGCCTGCTTCAGGAGGCCATGGAGGAGCTGACCGACCGCGAGAAGCACATCCTGACCGAGCGTCGCCTCAAGGACGACCCGGTCACGCTGGAAGAGCTCGCCGGCCAGTACGGCGTCAGCCGCGAACGCGTGCGCCAGATCGAGGTCCGCGCATTCGAAAAGCTGCAGAAGGCCATGCGCGCCGCCGCCGAAGAGCGGAACCTGGTGGACGCCTGACCTCAGAAGGGGGCGGGTTCACCCCGCCTTCTTCAGCGCCTCGCCCGCCGTCTGATGCATCGCCAGCAGGGCCCCGATCGGAGCCGCCAGCGTGGCCTTGGTCGGCGGGCCCGAGGCCAGCGACACCTCCAGCGCGCCGACCGCGACCACCAGTCGCGTGTCCGCCGCCTTCATGCCGATGCCCTTCAGCTGCACGGCCTGTTCCTTCACCGCGCGCACGGCCTGGGCCGGGTCGGCGTCGAACTGGTCAAGCGCGGCCGCCAGGATGCGCATGGCCTGGTCCCTGGCGTCCGCCGCGGCCTGGGCCGCGTTCGCCGGCTTGTCGGACTTGCGCTTGGTCGGGCCGGAGTATTCCCCGGAATTGAACCGCCGCCGGTCGGGCCCGACATAGGCCACGCCCTCGATCCAGTTGCGCGGCTTCAGCGCCACGTTCTCGATCCGCTTCATCAGGTCCGCGCTGGTGAACGGCTTGCGCAGGTACTCATGCACGCCGACGTCGCGCGCGCCCTTGATCGAGCTCGCGGTCGCCTCCGCCGTCACCATGATGATCGGCGCCCGGCGGCACGACATGTCGGACCGCCGCACGGCGCGCGCGAACTCCTCGCCGTCCAGGTCGGGGCCCAGACGCTCGGTGAAGATCAGCCCGGGATCCAGCGCCGCCGCCGCCCGCATCGCCGGCCGCGCCTCGCTTTCGATCACCACTTCACGGGTGCCCAGCGTCTTCATCAGCTCGGCGATCAGCCGGGCCGCGTGCGCGTTCGGATCCACGATCAGAACACGGCGCACCACCGGCTCCAGCCTGGCCAACATGCGACGATCGACTGCGAACACCGGCGGACTCCCTGAACGGAACGCACCGGCTTACGCTGAACGCGGTTAAAACCGCTTGAACGCTGATCTTTTGCTCAGCCCTGGAACGGATCCCGCATCAGGCCACCGTTTCAGGGGCTATCCCTGAAACGGATCTCTCATGAGAATCGTGTCGTCCCGCTCGGGGCTGGTCGACAGCAGGGCCACGGGCGCTCCGATCAGCTCCTCGATCCGCCGCACGTACTTGATTGCGTTGGCGTTGATGTCCTTGAAGCTGCGCACCCCCGCCGTGCTCTCGCTCCAGCCCTCCAGCTCCTCGAACACCGGCTCGGCCGCCGCCTGCGCCTTCAGGCTGGACGGCAGATGGTCCAGCACCTCGCCGTCCACCCGATAGCCGACGCAGATCTTCAGCGTCTCCAGCCCGTCCAGCACGTCCAGCTTCGTCAGGGCGATCCCGTCGATCCCGTTGATCGCCACCGACTGGCGCACCAGCACGGCGTCGAACCAGCCGCACCGCCGGGCCCGCCCGGTGTTGACCCCCACCTCGCGCCCCACGGTCGCCAGATGCTCGCCGACCGGGTCGTTCAGCTCGCAGGCGAACGGCCCCTCGCCCACCCGCGTGGTGTAGGCCTTCACGATCCCCAGCACATAGCCGACGCCCTTGGGCCCGATGCCGGATCCCGCCGCCGCCTGCCCGGCCACGGTGTTCGACGACGTCACATAGGGATAGGTGCCGTGATCCACGTCCAGAAACGCGCCTTGGGCGCCTTCGAACAGCACCCGCTTGCCCGCCTTCTGGGCCTGATCCAGCACCCGCCAGGCCGGCTTCACGAACGGCAGGATCTTCGGCGCGATCTCCAGCAGCTGGGCCAGCAGCGCCTCGGGATCGATCGGCTCCAGTCCGAGCCCCGCCCGCAGCGGATCGTGATGCGACCTCAGCCGGTCGATCTTGACCCTCAGGTCGTCGGCGTCGGCCAGGTCGCAGACCCGGATCGCGCGTCGCCCCACCTTGTCTTCATAGGCCGGCCCGATGCCCCGCCCCGTCGTCCCGATCTTCGCGCCCGGCGCCTTGGCCGCCGCCTCACGCGCGCCGTCCAGCGCCGGATGGATGGGCAGGATCAGGCACGCATTGTCCGCGATGGTCAGGATGTCCGGCGTGATCGCCACGCCCTGCGCCGCGATCTTCTCGATCTCCCCGACCAGATGCCAGGGATCGACCACGACGCCGTTGCCGATGATCGACGGCTTGCCCTGCACGACGCCCGAGGGCAGCAGCGCCAGCTTGTAGACCTTGCCGTCCACCACCAGCGTATGGCCCGCGTTGTGCCCACCCTGGAACCGCACCACCACGTCGGCGCGGTTGGACAGCCAGTCCACGATCTTGCCCTTGCCCTCGTCGCCCCACTGGGCGCCGACCACCGCGACGTTCGCCAAGGATCACTCTCCGCTGCTTGCGGGCGGAGGCTATAGCCCCGGAATCGCGGAGTGTCGTCCGCCTGCGGCGATTATTCCGCCCGCGCCTCGGCGAAAGCCCAGTCCAGCCACGGCCCCAGCGCCTCGACGTCCGCGGCGTCCACGGTGCAGCCGCACCAGACGCGCAGGCCCGGCGGGGCGTTGCGGTGACCCTCGACGTCGAACGCCGCGCCTTCGGCCTCCAGCAGCGCCTTCACACGCATCACCAGCGCCCGCTGCGCCTCCTCGTCCAGCGCCGCCACGCGCGGATCGACGATCTTCAGGCACACGCTCGTCGTCGACCGCGCCTCCGGCCGTTCGGCCAGCCAGTCGATCCAGTCCGTCCGCTCGACCCACGCGCCCAGCGCCGCGAAGCTGGCGTCCGTGCGCCGGATCAGCTCCGGCAGTCCACCGACCGACAAGCCCCACTCCACGGCGTCGATCCAGTCCTCCAGCGTCCAGACGCTGAAGGTGTTGATCATCGACCCCGACGCCAGCGTCCGGTCGAAACCCTTCCCGTCCCGCAGCCGCAGCACCTTGGGCACCGGTCGCGGCGGCTCGAACCCGTCTAGCCGCGCGATCGCCCGCGGCCCCAGCGCCGCCACGCCCAGTCCCGCCTCTCCGCCCAGCGCCTTCTGGAAACTGAAAGTCACGACGTCCAGCCGATCCCACGGCAACGGCATGGCGAAGGCCGCCGAAGTCGCGTCGCAGATCACCAGACCCTCGCGGTCCGCCGCGATCCAGTCCCCGCCCGGCGCCCGCACGCCCGAGGTCGTGCCGTTCCACGGCAGCACCAGGTCGGCCGCCGGATCGACCCTCGACACGTCCGGGAACCGACCCCAGGGCGCCGCGAGCACCTCCGGCTCCAGCTTCAGGTGATCGCGGACGTCGGTCGCCCACACCTTGCCGAAATTCTCGAACGCCATCACCTGCACGCGCCGGGCGCCCAGCAGGTTCCAAAGGGCCGCCTCCACCGCCCCGGTGTCGGACCCCGGCACATAGACCAGCGCCCAGTCCTCCGGGACCTGCAGCAGCTCCCGCGTCAGCGCCAGCCCGTGCGCGAACCGGGCCACCACCTCCGGCGCGCGGATGCCGCGGCCCAGCAGGTCCGTCGGGACGGCCTCGCGCGACCATCCCGGCCGCTTGGCCGTCGGCCCCGACGAGAACCAGGGCCGCGCGGGCTTGATGTTCGGCTTGTTCGCCATCCCGGCCTCAGTCGCGGAAGGGCTTGATCGGCCCTTCGTCCCGCGCCGCCTCGGCCAGTTTCGTCAGCCGCTCGTCCCCCTCCGGCAGCATGATCATCAGCTTGGCCAGCAGATCGCCGCGGCGCCCGTCCTGAAACGCCCCGCGCCCCTTTAGCCTCAGCACCTTGCCGGAGCTCGACCCCTTGGGGATCGTCATCATCACCGTGCCTTCGGGCGTCCGCACCGGGATCTTGCCGCCCAGCACCGCGTCGTACAGCGCCACCGGCTGATCCATGGTCAGGTCGGCGCCGTCCCGCGTGAACAGGGGGTGTTTGGCGATCTTCAGCTCGATCAGGGCGTCGCCGGCGGGTCCCCCGCGTCCCGGCGCGCCCTGTCCCTTCAAACGGATCGTCTGGCCGTCGCCCGCCCCCTTGGGAATGGCCACGTCCAGCATCCGTCCGTCCGAGAACTGGATCCGCCGCGTCGCGCCGGAGATGGAGTCCTCCAGGCTGATCTCCAGCGTCGCGCGCACGTCCTGTCCGCGCGAGGAGAAGCCCCGGCCGCCCCCGGCCCGCGCCCCGCCGCCGAACATGCCGCCGAAGATCTCCTCCAGATCGACGTCCTCGAACGCGCCCCGCGCCCCGCCCTGACCGAACGGACTGCCGCCCGGCCGCCCGGAGAATCCCCGGAACTGCTCGCGCCCGTCCGCGTCGATCTCGCCCCGGTCGAACTTCGCCTTCTTCTCGGCGTCGCCCAGAATGTCGAAGGCCGCCGTGACGCGCTTGAACCGCTCCTCGGCCGCCTTGTCGCCGGGGTTGGAGTCCGGATGCAGCTGCTTGGCCAGCTTGCGATAGGCGGACTTGATCTCCGCCGCGCTCGCGCCGCGCGCCACGCCCAACTCCTTGTAGGGATCACCCGCCACCCGGTCGTCGCTCCTCGCTCGTGCTTCTCCGCTCGTCAGTTAGGGCACGAAGCCGCCTCATGCGAGGGGGATCGTCGCCTCCAGCCCCCATCCCCAGCCGTCGCCCCACTGCGCGACCTCAACGCGCGCCGCGGCCAAACCGGCGGGAAACAGCGCCGCCAGCTCCGCCCCGCCCATTTCCAGCCCCGTCGCCTCGACCTCCGCCGTCTCGACCTCCACCTCGCCGTCCAG
>VYKZ01000504.1_pt1 | contig 10791 bp, 20 predicted proteins | sample 5114421 | NCBI WGS metagenome assembly VYKZ01 (sample SAMN12291788, study PRJNA351875) | freshwater metagenome | isolation source: freshwater lake | place: USA: Michigan, Gull Lake | collected 2013-08-08 | reverse complement strand
ACCAATAGGCTTTTTCCATGTCTCACATTTTAGCATATATTTGGTAAATGCGCTAGTATTTAACGGTAAAGCCGTCGTAGAACGACGGGGTTTCAGACCCAAAATTTTCGATGATCTGCGATTTTCCCGATCTCTACGATTATGGCGGTCAATCGGCAGGAGTGGGTAATTATTGTCTGATGTGTTACGGAGGCAATGATAAAAATCCCGTGCAAGTCTGTGCCTACCTCAAAAATGAAGCCGGTTGGGCCAGCAATGTGACAGCGATAACTCCAGGTCTTACCGCCAGTCTTCCTGCGGCCAAGAATGAGTTTTACCTCTACAGTAAGAACGCTAACGAGTATTTCCTCATCGAAAACCGGCAGAAAACTGGCCGGGATACATTCCTCCCTGATGCGGGCCTAGCCATCTGGCACGTGGACGAACAGAAGAATGGTAACGAGGAGGAACAGATGACTCTTAGCCAACACTACGAATGTTCCTTAGAACAGGCCGATAATCGCTTCGATTTGGAGAAAGATGCCAATGGCGGTGATAACGCCGACCTATTTCGATCCCCCTATAAAACCGAGTTTTCCGATAGCACCAGTCCTGCTGGCAAATGGTGGGATGGTAGCAACTCTGGCTTAAAAATCGCCCAGATTTCTGCCGTTGGTGCCACGATGACCTTCACTGTCCCCGGCAGTGCTTGGCTAGAGAAAAAGCAGATTACCGGTTTGTGGATGATTAACCAAGAACGCAATGCGGCCGCCTATGTGGACGGCCTCGGCTGGCGCAAGATTGCCCCCGAGAGTGACAGTGTTTTCTTGGGGATGCTTGCCCTGCTGTCCGCCGCTAAGGAAAGAAAATTTCCCGTCAATCTGCGTCTGGAAAACGACGTGATTCAGGAAATTTACGTTTTTTAAAACTTTTTCAAGATTTAACGAGGAAAATACCATGACATTAACACAACCGACTCAAATTCCCCCCGCAGCTAACCTTCCTGAGTCCGAAACACCAGAAATTCCCTCCGTTCCTCTCTTTGCCGAAAACCCCCTCGGTCAGGATAGCAAAGATGGCCAGCGTGGCGGAGCGAATCTCTATGGCGCCTGTAGTATTGAAGTGGGCTGTGGTTGCTCCTTTGGCACCCTGCGCTATACCCATGAAGATGCCCAAGGCTGGTTAGACTATGTGAAAAAGTTTACCCCCTTAAACTTTTGGTATCAGGATTGTGGCGTACAACCCTGGCTTTACTACGAACCCTACGATGATTGGCAAGATACCTACGGGGTAGATGCGGTCATGGCCTTCTATCACTCTGGTCATGGCGGGATGGATGCCAATGGCGTGTTTTATCTACCGATGAGCAAACCGTGGGGTAACGAAGGTTGTACGATCGTCTCTAGCAGTGATAAGTTAGTTTGGGCTAACGAGCGGGTCAGATACATTTTTCTGTCTACCTGTCTTTCCCTGCGGGTTCTGGGTGGTCACAACCCGATTCGGACTTGGAATCCTAGTAATCGCGGTTGGCGAATGCTCTTCGGCTATGAAACTGTTAGTTGGGATAATCCCAATTACGGCAAATTTTTCTGGGAAGAATGGAACAAGAATAAGTCTTTAAGTACCGCTTGGTTAGATGCTAGTTGGCGCATTGCCCACGACCAGGCCCCCTCGGTGGTGGCCTGTGGTGCCAGTGCCGATGAGGCGAAAAATCGTCTCTTTAATGAACGCTATTTTTCTCGCGAAGGGGTCAGTAATGCTTGGTATTGGTGGCGATGGTACAATGTGGCTCGCAGTAGCCAACCACAACTGGTCTTACCCCAGCATCTCCTCGTCGGTCGTTTGCAACCCCTAGACGCTACTCGACCGGCTGCCCGCAGCCTAGCGGCACGATTTGGTCTTGACCTGGAAATCCCCTCAGAAGTTGCTAGTACCAGAAATGGCTCCTATCGCCTGGTGACGGGGGAACAAAGCATCGCCTACGGTAGTGATGGGTCAATTGATGTTCGTTTGGCAACTCCTAACCGTTATAATTACAACCCCTTGGCTATGGACAGCGCCCAAACCTTAGCCCAGGAGGCCGTCTGGCGTTACGGTCTTGACCAAGAAGTCCCAGTGGTGTTCGATCGAATTATCTTATCTTCCGAAGCCGGCGGTACGGCTAACGGTTCGGGACAATTGGACGGACCGTTTACTACTGGTGTGATTGTCCAATTCCGACAGTTGATTAATGGTGTCCCGGTGATTACCCCGGGGGCGGGTACGGTGCGAATTGCCCTGGATAACGATGGTACTGTCACCGATGTGCATTCATCAGTCCGCTCGCTCGAACAGTTAAGTAGTCGTCCTGTACGCTCTGCCAGTGCGCCACCTCCCCGGGGTGATATCGCTCCTGTCTTAGCACCCGAACCTAGCAACTATGAGCAGTTACTAGCGGCAGAGTTTAGCCGACAATTGGCTTCCCTGTCTGCTCGCGGTGGCGGTGGAATGCCTCTAGAATTCACCACTGTACCCAATTCCACCGAGATTGGCTACGATATTGACGGCGATGAGGCGATTTTGATCGCCCGCAAAGCGATCGAAGTTAACTTTGGCAATGGTTATCGTAAACGTTATTGGGTTACTGTACCCTTGTTTGGTTAACTGCGATCTAATCCAGTTTTAACTTAGTGTCAAGACGGGCAAGCTCCCCGTCTTGACAGGCTTTTTTACTTTTTCCTTGCTACACAATGTCTAGCGTCACCCGTCAACAACTGGAGAGCGCGATCAATGCTGGCTTAAAGATCGGCTTAAACGGTGAAAATTTACAAGGTTTGGATTTATCTGGTCTGAATCTCAGTCAATTTGACTTTAGCTATGCCAATCTAGAATCAGTTAACTTCCGGGGTGCCAATTTAAGCAAGGCGATTTTGTGGTCTGTGCAAGCGGCAAAAGCGAACTTTAGTCAAGCTAACCTTAGTGGGGCCAACCTCGGCACTGCCAATCTTAGCCAATGCAATCTTAGCGGTGCAATTCTCCGTCAAGCTAGTTTGTTAGGAACCAATTTGCAACAAGCGGATTTAAGCAGCGCCGATTTGCGTCTGGCTAATCTCCAAAATACCATCCTCACGGATATTATTTATAATGCTCAAACCCAATGGCCTGATGGATTCCGTTTTTTGCGGTAGGCCAAAATTAAGCGCATTCAAAACCCGATAATCGGTATAGTAATACTAAATCTTGCAAAGTATCGAGAATAACTTCTAAGGTTTTTCCCTGTTGATGTCCTTGTAATTGCTTGACATTTTCCAGAATAAATGCTGCCGGTTGTTTGGCTTTTAAAATACGGGCAATCTCAAAAAATAGCGTGCCTCTGGTATCTTCAAATCCCTTTAAATTGCCACAAATACTAAAAGGTTGACAAGGAAATCCTGCCATTAACATATCGTGATTGGGAATGTCTAGGGCAGCAATTTCGGTAATATCTCCCTGGGGTTTGTCGCCAAAATTAGCGTGATAAATTGCCTGAGCATCTTTATCTATATCACAGGAAAAAACACAATCAGATGCTAAGTTTTGTTGGCGACAAACTTGTGCAATCGCGACTCGAAACCCTCCTAAACCACAAAAAAGGTCAATAAAACGAATTTTTTTACTATCTTTCAGGAGATTCATCGGTGATTAAAATTGCAGCGATAGGGACATTCTCTTTGATTTTAAATTACTCAACTTTCACCAAAGAGCGGACGGTAAATATTTCATTTGCTTGTAGGGGTTTAATCGCCGAAATTGGCACAGTAACTACTGAAATTGACTCACCGAGAGCGTTAAAAACTTCTAAAATTGCTCCCATTTCGCCATTGCTAGGATGGGGGATTAAATCCACTAATACTGCCACATCTCCCGATTTTAGATTGTCTTCGGGAACATCAAGACAAAGAACCACATGATCGTATAATCTAACATCCATAATTATCTATCCTTTCGGGGCTTGAGAGTAACAAACTGAAAACAGTCGTCAATGTATCGCAGTATCCATATTGTAACCACTGCTAAATTGATTCCGTTAACTCCTTCTAGCATTCCTTCAACTCGATAAAAGATACCGTATTCATTTTTACCATCTTTGATCGCATCTTCTACGGTAATTAGCTGAATAATCGCTTTTTGCAAACTGGCCGCATTATCGAGAGTAAATCCTGCTTGTGCTAAAAATTTTGATTTGTCATCTTTGTCTCTGAATACGAGAAGATAACGAGTAAGTTTATCCTCTGGAATAATTGCTTTAGATGGAATTTGCATCGCTCAATCTACTTAGTTTTCTAGCCTTTTCTTCAGCACTCATTATTTTCGAGTTTGCTCTCTAGGGATTCTAGATATGATAACTGCGGTCGATGATTAGCATTCCATGTCAGAGCTTGATCTAATTTTTCTCGAAAAGGCGATCGATTTATCCAGTCTTCGTTTACGGGAGAGCGATCGAGTAAATTTTGATAAAACTCATTCCACAGTTGACCCCATTCTTTTAGATCGATAACAACTGCTGTTTTTTCTCCTGTTTCATCGACAATATACTGAATACCTTTCATGATTTAAATTGTTGTGAGATGGATATTAAGTAGGGAGGCACAATTATTTGTAGGATGGGTTAGCGGTAGCGTAACCCATGCGGGAGTTGGGTTTCATGCTTCAACCCAACCTAAGTTCATCTTATATTTAATTCCACCCACCTACTTAATTAATAACTATATTTCAATCGATTCACGAGAAGATATGGATTTTGCAAGTTCTTGTCTAGCATCTTCCGATAGAGAACAACCAAAATCTAGAATCTCGATTAAAACTAACTGATCGTCCTTGGAATAATGTAATATTGTTTTCCCTTCCTCCTCTGCGTAAGCAATTGGATTATTGTTTAACTCAATTAATAAAGCATCCACATCTGGGCTATAGTGTATCTTTTTCATATCGATTCCTCTAAGTAGCAAACAAGAGCAGACTTGACATCTGCTAAGACTTCCTCACAGGTTTCTCCCTGTCCGACAACCGCTCCTGTTATGCCAATCGGATAGGCGACGTAGCCCTCAGGATGCTTTTCAATGACGATTTTGAATTGTCTCATTATTATTTATGAATTTCTTCAGCATACTTGAGAGTAAACCCGTAGGATTCCGCAGCCTTTTCCGCAGCAATGCGAGACTTAACTAAATAGTCATGGATAGACGTGCATTCCTCCGATAATCTTGTTTGAGTTTTATCTTTTTCTTGCAAAATCTCTGAGTGGATCATAAGTTATTCTCCTCTTTGAATAGTTCAAGTGGTGTGACAATTTCAGGTGTTGACAAACCAAGGCGGGCATTGATAACGCGAATATGCTTCCGTTTGTTAGCATTCGCTAGGTGGTTGCAATTCCAAGTAACGAGATATTGAATGTCGAAATAGCTGGCATAGGCAAGATGTAGAGCGTCGCCCACAAGAGACCTTGGCATGACATAGTTGGCAAGATAAAACTCGACAACTTGTTCAAGAGCAGAAGTCGGCGGTAGTAAAGGAATCGTCGAAACCAAATGAATAATTTCAGCTTTACGCGGATAGTTTCCGTTGGTTAGTTCTTGAAGCACGGCATCCGAAATATATAAATCATAATAACTGGACATCTCCGACCACCACTTCCTTGTGATTTCGGTAAAAGTTTTTAGAGCTTCACGCTCATCAAAGTAATAACTCGGAACCGTGGAATCCAAGTACACTTTTTCTTTCATGATAATAACTGATCGACAAGACTAAATTAAAGCCTGAAGCAGCCGTATGGTAGCCCCCTCTATTCTACTATCCTATCTCTGTAACGAAGTTATTGCACTGTCATGCTTGACCTCGATCATTTCTCAGAGCGATCGCACTTGATCGCATTGAAACTTCTCCATTTTATCCCAAACATTAGCGGTGCGTTACACGCGCGTTAACGCACCCTACAAAATCTACAAAATCGGCGTGCTGCTACGCAGTGCCTTCGGCATCGCACTTTTTCGATAATAATCGCGTAACGCACGATTTCTATTCCTAGCTTCTTCATTTCGATGTTCCGAAAGATACTGACGGAGTTCTGCGTTAGTCATTTCCGAAGGTGATTTTTTCATAATTCAAAGTTCCAATTTCCCTGTTCATCGATTAAAATGATTAGAAAGCAATTGACAGATAAAGATAGCGGTATCTTTCTATCAAGGAAAAGTTTTGTAAATTTCTCTACGATGTGCAACCCGTTGACAGATGATGGTTTGATTGGGTTTATCAATAGTCAGTCCAATCCTATAATCTCCAACTCTAATTTTATACTTATCTTTATGTCCTTTCATTTTATCAAGATAGCCTAATTCAAAAGGATTGTCGGTTTCTAACTCGTAAAATACTATCAACTCAACGCGAGATTGTATGTCTTTTGGCAAAGAGGTTAATTAGGTAGGTGTTAAAAGTTGTCAGACACCCCCCTTATCAAGGGGAGCAGGGGGGATCGAACCCAAAATCTATCTTCAATTTAATTATAACTACTTACTTAATTCTTTTAAAAATCTCTTGTTGTATTCAACCTTCCACATTTTTATTTTTAAGCAATTCTAAATATTGTAAGGCTTTTTCTTTGTCTAGGATTTGATCATTTTCAACTTCTTCGATGAGTTTTCCCAGGCCGTAATCCTCTAGGATTTCTTCGATTTTTTCAAATTCAGCAATGGGAATCTGAACGGCAATGGGATTTTGATCTTTGTCTAATACATAGCTTTTGTTAATTTCTAGCATTTGTTTCTCTCAATAGGATCATTTTCGCTATTTTTTGTCATGTTTTGGGCGGTATTTAACCGAACTAATTTTCTACCACTTTTCGCTTGTCTCTCCCTCCAATCGGCGCAAATCGCTTTTATATCGTAGTTGAAAGACTTGGCGTGTTCTTCTCTAATCTTATGAATTTCTTCGAGTATTTCATCTTCCCACATAGCTCATTATCCCCTTAACTCGTAAGGGGTACAGATTAGCAGTAATTTGTCGCCGAAATCCGCGCATATATTGAGAAGTTTTTTCTGAATTTGAGCATTAGTAATATGTTGACAGTTCCATGTTAACAGATAAAAGTCGCGGACAGGATGCAGGTGATCGGTTACGCTTCGATATACTGGCAATAGGTGGCTGGTTGGGGAATTGGCAGCCCTTCCTCTCAGCGATCGCAGGGCATTTTAGGATTTAGGGCAGATTTCAAAAACAAGTTGTGAACGATAGAAACAGACATCAAATTCTAGAAAAAAATTCATCCGACCCAGTAGTAAAGGTATATCATCAGACAAGCTCCAGGCAAAAACTAGCCGAACTGGGTTGAAATTACCAATCTGTGCCGAAACCAGTAAACCTCGCGCCTCGATCGAAGCCAAATTACCAGCTAAGATGACAGAGGTTGTCTGCTCTTCCCAAATCGCACCAAGTTGAACTCCAGCGCTGGCAAGACATTAACACTTGCACCCGTGTCTAACAGTGCTGAAAACTCTACGGATCTATCTTGGTATGTGAGAGATATAGGTAGTTGAGGCAAGGCATCGGGGACACCAAACCCATCGAATCCTTCGGTAAAGCTAAATCGTTGGGCATTACCCATTGTGCGTTGCTTGCTCGGAATCTAGCAGTTGAGCAAGTTTCTGCGCCGCTGCGTGTGAATTAAGCGGCGACGAGAGTAAATATGTTGCTCCTGGCTGTAGGCTTGGCTCCTCGTCCTTACTTAGTTCTGCGATCAGAAATTGCATCACCTTCAACTTGTCTGCACGAGGCAGATTTCTCAAAGTAGGGAATAGCTCTGCTATAGTCATCTGGCTTGGAGGATTGCATTACCTTTCCATTTTCTCATAAAGTTATCTATTCACCGTGCAAATTTCTCATAACTGAGCCATTTTCGAGCCAGTATTGTTTCGTTTCACCCAACCTACGAGGCTGAATTTGAGCATTAGTAATATGTTTACAGTTCCATGTTAAGTAGGTAGGCGTTAAAAATTATCAGATGCCCCCCTTATTAAGGGGGGATTAAGGGGGGATCAAACCTAAAATCCATTTTTAATTTAATTATAACCAGCTACTTAACAGATAAAAGTCGCGGACAGGATGCAGGTGATCGGTTACGCTTCGATATACTGGCAATAGGTGGCTGGTTGGGGAATTGGCAGCCCTTCCTCTTGTAATCCATCCAGATGAAATTGAATTGCTTCTTTCATATTTTCTGCGATTTCCTCTAGGGTTTTACCGGTAGTAACACAACCGGGTAAGTCGGGAACATAAGCAGAATAGTTATTTTCAGCTTTTTCGATAATAATCGCGAGCTTCTTCATTTCGATGTTCCGAAAGATACTGACGGAGTTCTGCGTTAGTCATTTCCGAAGGTGATTTTTTCATAATTCAAAGTTCCAATTTCCCTGTTCATCGATTAAAATGCTGATGTCTTCATTGGTTCCCGCTAAAATATAAATAATTTTGAGTCGGCTATCATAGCGGAATAGGTATATCGGTTGGTAGAGATTAGAAAGCAATTGACAAATAAAGATAGAGGTATCTTTCTGTTTTTGAGTCGGCAAATATCTTCTCCTAGAATTGTGCCAGTTTTGTTATCCCTATTTTACAGGATAGGAGGGTGGTGGGTTACGCTTCTCTAACCCACCCTACGCACTCACTAATTACATCTCTCACTTTCATGTTATATTTACAAGTCTCGACGCGAGAGAATAGGCATACTCCCATCTTATTTGGTAGGAACAAAGGATTACAAGGACTTATTGCTATTTGTTCATTGATGATTTCACGCCAACTACTAGCTACGAAAAACGGTAGATAACCTTGGGGTATTTCTCTTTCGATCATCTTTTTTTTCATAGGGGTCAACAATGGAGAAAAATTATAGAGGGGATCTTGGCGATATCTAATATTATCGATATAACTTAGCCACTTATTATTCTCTCTCCATTCTACTCTATCTCCGAAAGCCTTCCAGACTTCATCATTATACTCCCGCGTCCCGCCGAGGTCGCGGTAGATTTTCGCCTGCACAGAAAAACCAAAGCGACCGCCACTATATTTAACCCATAATTGGTCAATGGTTCGCAAATCCTCGCAGGGAAAATTATCGATATCCTCTTCCCGTAGCCATCCGTCTTCTGTGCGGTTGGCAGCCTGTCGCATCACGTTGGCGGTTTCCTCGTCCGCTTCCTTCCATTGCTTCCGTTTTAATAAATCTTCTAAGTTTCGATAATCGATTCCTTTGGCACTTTTGAGTTCGATTTCTGGGGGTGACGCGGGTTTCGGGGTTTCTGTTATCGTTTTCGCCGACTCGCGATTTGTCGGTTCCGTTTTAGGGGACGGTGGGACGGGTTGTTGTGCTAATTTTCGATTAATTCTGTCGTAATGTTGCCAGTATTTAGGTCTGGTTGTATCCAAAGCCAGAACTCGTCTCATCAACTGTCGCGCTTCCTCTAGCTTTCCCTCCACTTCCAACTCTAAAGCTTCCACTCGCAATAACTCTATATCGGGAGTCTTTGCCTGTTTCGGTAACAGAATCAGATGATTTTTATAATGCGGTTCGACAATAGAATGGAGAGTTTGCGGGGGTTTGTTGTGTTGTCGGTTGATTTCTGGAATCCTTTCGCGGAGACGATTACAGAGTCTTTCTACCGTAGCGCAGTTATTTTCCCCTTGGATTCGTAAAGCCTCTAGAAGTGAATAGGTAAACGAACCCTGTTGTAGTTCGGGAATTTCGTAGGATTCCTCCGTCGGACTACAGGAAGCGATGGTTATCACTCCCTGTTGCGTCTGCCAGCCTACGGATTTATTGCTAAAGTCGTTCTCGTTGCGACAGGCATCGAGAAAGAGAATGATATTGTCCGCGCCGCATCTCCGTAAACGTTGGGTAACGTAATTGAGGGAAATGGTCGTCTGTTCGATTAAGGTCGGGTGTCCCTCGCTGGGAACGAGGTAATCCTGTCCCTGATGGCGTAATCCGTGACCACTGAAGAAAAACCAGAAGTTATCGCCGGTTTCCAAACGTTGCGACTCGAAAAAGTCGTGCAGGAAAGCCATTAGGTTTGTGTACGTCGGTTTCGTCTCCTGTTGGGAACCATTCGGCGCGGTTATTGGGTCAGACTCATCGGTAAACAGGAAAACTTCCTCAAAATTAATCTCGTCACGACAATAACGCGCCATCTCTACCGCGTCCTGCTTGGCACATTTGAGCGGTTTCAAGCGCTGATATTGATTTATCCCGATAATTAACCCATGATTCGCCATTAGTCCGCAGTCGGTGTATTTTTCTCGTCTCGCTTGAATTTTAGGGTTAATCCGCCTTTAGTGCCGGTCTTAATCCCCGTCCCTAATAATTTTACCTCACCTTCCCCGGTAATCTCTACGCAAAGCTCTACTTCATCGAGTTTAAAGCCGGTTTGCTCGTTGACCTGTTTCTGTGCTTGATTGAAGACTTTGCCGATAAGCTGGAGAAAATGGGAAAGTTCTGTCTCTAGCTTCTCTATGCTCACTTTTACGCCGCGAGTCGCCGCTTCGGTGATAGTTTTCCTTTTGTCCCAGGGATTGTCATAGGTGTCGTTTCCTTTCGCATCTTTATCGACGCTGACGGGGGTATCTTCTGCGGTGACAATCCAAATAGTTTCTTCTGGCATAGCGTTCTCGTTTTTCGGTAATGGTTCTCTTTATTATCGAAAATTTGGGTTAAAACCCCGTCGTTTTACGACGGCTTTTCTTGATCTTTAATATAGCACTTAAGAACTTCCAGGGTTGCACCTCTCAGTTATCAGTTATCAGTTA
>VYKZ01000275.1_pt1 | contig 10845 bp, 10 predicted proteins | sample 5114421 | NCBI WGS metagenome assembly VYKZ01 (sample SAMN12291788, study PRJNA351875) | freshwater metagenome | isolation source: freshwater lake | place: USA: Michigan, Gull Lake | collected 2013-08-08 | reverse complement strand
GAACAGAGTAAAACTGGGGCGGCAGGTGCGGAACCCCGCAAGGGAAAGAAGCAGAAACCTAAATCGTGAGGTTTGGGAATCACCGTCCGTTTTACGGCGGTGAGGATGTCAACCTCTACCGACGGGATGACAAAGCTTTCTTTGTCTAGGGATTCGCGAAAAGTGAACGGGAGAACATAGACAAGGACGAAGAGCGAGGATTTAAAGACTTGGCGAGAGTAACCTTTTCCCTTTCCGACGAGGAACTCGCCAAGTTAGTCGAGAAAGGAGTTTACAAGGAAGTAAAACGTGATGGCCCAGAAAAAAACTTACAAGAGTGACGCGTTCGCGGCGATCCACGAAACAGCCTCCGACTATTACGACGCGGGCGTGATCGATAAGCGAACCCTCCGACACTTCGATGAATCCTGCCTGACACCGGTTCGGGAGTTCACGCCCGCGGAGATACGCTCCCTCCGCGAGCGCGAGGAGGTAAGCCAAGCCGTTTTCGCTCGTTATCTGAACGTCTCGAAAGATTCGGTCAGTCAATGGGAGCGGGGAGAGAAACATCCCGCGGGACCGGCGTTAAAACTCCTGTCTCTGGTCGAGAAAAAAGGTCTAAATGCGATTAATTAAAGGAAAACTTCCAGTTATTTATCATTATTTGACCGATAACTGAATTAAATAAGTATTTAAGGTTAATTTTCTAACTTTATCGGACGAGAAGATGATGGATATCGGACTAAAAAGATTCCGAATTCCCCACAAGATCACTGAAAGCTTCGGACTTGACGAGAATTAAATCGTTGAACTCACAGAGAATCCATGCAATCCAACGCTCGATCGATTGTTGGCCAGCATTCCAGAAGACTTTCAGTCTCCAGAAGATGTACTCGATTTTGTTGAAAGCGGGCCGGGTGGTAAGGAGATGATATGACGGGTGAGGTGATCGGACGTTCGTTTTGTCGAACGTCTGAAGTCTCACGGTCGCAACCTTAAGCGTGATTATCGGGTGAGAACTATTTTTTCGATAGAAAACCGACAGATACCCCGAAATGGAGATTACCGATGCCCAATCCCCAACCCGCTCCCAATAGGGGTTCACCTTTGAGGGAAAAGGCTATCACCCCACCCGATAACAGCCCCGTGATCTGGCAAACCAGAAACCAGCGCAACAGACGACGGCGTTCTCGATCGAGCGCACCCTCTAGGATCAAGGTTAGGTCATCTGTTCTGGTTCCTTCTTGGTACGTTGAATCAGCTTCTTTGCGATTACTTCTGGGGACTGTTTGAGGGAATCGAGGGACTCCTCGACCACGCGACTAGATTTTTCTACCTGTGACCTTAGACCAGGTACGCTGAAATCACGTTGTTTCATGTAGTTGACGGTCAGGTAGTTGAAGGCGACGATATTCTGGGCGGCGGCGAACTGGGCGGCCTCATCCACACGACGAAAATTATCCTCTTGAATATCTTCTAAGGGATTGGTATCGACGAAGATTTCTTCGGTATCGACGGAATTGTTTATGACTTTTTCACTCTCTCGCTGAACTAATCCCGTCTCGGTGTTAGTTACGGGGGAATTTTTGTCGGTTTCAGTCTGGTTATCGGCGATTTCGGGGGTAGCACTCGGAAAACCTTCGAGAGTACCCCATTTCTGATAGTGGGTGTTTAGGTCATCGAATATTTGAATCTGTTCGTCACTGTAGTAGCTGTTTCGGCCGAGTTTATCGGCTTCCATGTCATAACCCAAGCGGATCAGATGCTGGCGGCGTTCGTAAAACTGGGTTTTTCCTATTCGGTAGCGATCGGGTAAGGAGGCGGCTTTTTGCATAATTTTTCATCTCCGAGGGGTTTAAGAATAAAAAAATATCCCGAATCGAGGGAAAAAAAGTTGGAACGGTGGACGGTTTGCCGTTTTATCGGAACCAATCCGAAGGAAAGAATAAATTTCAGTATAGTCCCTTAAAAAAAAGGCTTCAATCGGAAACAGGAGAATTTCGTAACTTATTGTCGGTTTGGTTCGGGGATTAAAAAGGCTTCTCGGAGGTTTACTTGTGACCGATTTCGGTGAGGAATCGATCGAGCGGGTAATCCAAAGCGTCGAGAATCGCTCGGAGGGTAGCCGTGCCGACACTCTTGGCCGTCTGATTTTCTGCCGTTATCGCCTTGAAACCAGTCTCCAACTTTTGGATGTGCTGGGGTGAAATGTCCCGACCAGCATCCCTGATCTTGTTGACCAACTTGTTTCGAGATAGTCCCTGTCCCTCCCGAATCTCCTTTAACTTCAATCCCGATTCCTCTGACCATGAGATAGCCTCGACCATCTCAACGGGAATCATCACTACTTTCTTTTGTTTCACCACGCCCAAAACCCCCAGAAAAATTACTGTTGTTATTGTCTATTATATTACTTATAATATTAATATCACTGGTTGATAAAAAAGACAAACTTTGCGACTGTAAATAGTCATGTAGTCGGGAGGTAAGCTAAACGGCGCTTAACCTGCATGATCCAATAGCTATAACCCTTTTGGAGTCTATATCGGTGATCCGAAGTAAAAGCCGTTTAGCTTAACGGCGTGAACATCTGGTCTCGCTCTCCGCAAATTTGGACAGCCTACGGGTTAGAATGGCGTTTCGAGTACAATTCTTTTAGTGCCAAGCGCACCGTCAGCGCGGCGGGCTTCGTCCTCGATATTCCCGTTAAGGCCACCACCAAGTTCGCCTCGCCCCGGGTGTGGCTAGATGATTGGGCCAAAAAGAATCATAAACGGCTGCCACCCGAACCAGAAAGGGCGGTCAATCTGGAACTGGATCTGTTTCCCCCGACGGAATCGGTACAGGTAGAAGTGGTAGATGACCTGACACCAGACGAAGAACGTCAACGTCTGTTCTGGGAGCGCAAGGTAGAAAGGGCTTTCTACGAAGCGGGAACAGCCTTGAAGGAACTGCGGGATAGACGGCTGTACCGTTCTACCCACAAGACTTTTGAGGAGTACGTTCAAGACCGATTCGGGATGAAACGCGCTCATTCTTATCGGCTGATTGATGCCGCTGCCGTTGTGGATAATCTTTTTCCCCCACGTCTCCAAATTGGAGACAATCTTTCAGAACTGTCTCCACAAGAAATGTCTCCACAAGAAATGTCTCCACAAGAAATGTCTCCACAAGAAATGTCTCCACAAGAAATGTCTCCAAATTGGAGACAAAATTCAACGGGGGAGAAATTGACAAACCCTGTCCCCACCAACGAAGCTCAGTGTCGTCCCCTAACTCAACTGGAACCAGACCAACAGAGAGAAGTTTGGCAGCAAGCGGTAGAAGCTGCGGGGGGTAAAGTCCCGTCCGGTCGCATCGTCAAGGATATAGTACAGCGCATCCGCGAGCGAACCAAAATCCCGATTCCCTACCGGGTCGGTGATGTCTGCGAAATACTGATCAAGGATAACCCCGATTTGCGAGGATTGGGCGGCTGTTGGTGTATCGTCATGGAGGTGAGGGAATTTTCCTGTCTGGTAAGGACTTGGAACGGTGAATATACCGTTAGAGAGGAGAATTTAAGGGATTTGCAGTATTCCCCCGACCACCGGCAAAAGATGAAACAACTGAGCGATCGTCTAGTTGAACTCCGGTCGTTAGGGGAAGAGGAGACGGTGAGGGTTATTCTGGAAACGTTGGGTTCTTTGAAGCGTCCCTACCTGAACCCTTGGGAAGAAAAGTTATTGAAGTTTTTGGAAGATTGACTCTCCCGCCGTTAGATTGCTTTAGCAATTAACGGCGGATTCTTGCTTCACAGATACTTAACTAGGGTCTGCTGAATAAAGCTAAAAACCTTACAGAAAAGGGCTTTTAGCTTGATTGAGAGCTTCCCAAATGCACTTAAATCTGCGCTTAATCGCTCAAAACCCTTGCATCACCCTTGCAGCAATTTTCATTTTGAAACGATTTGGGTTGTTTCAGCGATCTAAAGATTCGTTAAAGAATTTTAACCCCTCTAGGTGCAAGGGTTTTAATGTCATGAAACCTTAACATGAGAATTACTCCAAAGGAGTCGATGTGATAGAGTGGGAAGCGGAGATTAATGATAGGGTTGCTCATTTGTATGGGCTGACCGATGAAGAAATGAAAATTATTAAAATTATTAAAGGAGAGTAATTTTTTATGACTCAAGAATCTACTGAGAATCCTCAAAAGACCCCTAAAAACTTTTGGCAAACCATTAAAACACTGTTGAAAAATATTACCCTTGATAAAGCACAAGCTTTTTTAACATTGATCACAGCGATATTGAGCATCTATGTAACTTATCAAGCCCATCAAATAAAAAAAGAAATTGACTTAGCCCAAACTAATATCAATAAGGCAACTTTTGTTAAGGGTTTATTAGAGACTTTAACCTTATCTCAAGACCAAAAAATCAAAAATGATGTTTCTCTTATCATTGTAAATCGCATGATACCTCAAAATAACCAAGAAAAGCTAATGGTGGCAGAAATTGCCGAACAAATTTATAGAGAAAACCTTCGTAAAGCCCAAACATTTGCTGAAAATTTTGACAGAAATACCCAAAATAAAGGCAAAACTTGTGACTTACATCAAGTATCAGGCTTTTCACCATCAGCAGCAGCTTTTAATATTATGGAAGAAAATAATCCAGAAAAAGCAAAAAAACTTCTTCGGGAATTTGCTACGCAAAAAACTTTTAAGAAAGGTGACTCAAGAATTGACCCTCAGAAAAATTGTGTTGAGCAACTAAATCGGTATTATAACGTTTTAAATTATGTCGTTTATTTGCAGTTTAACAATGAAAAATATCAAGATGAGATTAATCAATTTGCTCAGAAATTAATTCAAATAGGCTGGGAAGTTCCAGAGAACGAAGATAACAAAGGATTTGGTTTATACAAACTCACTGGTTATACATGGAAAGATGATAAAAAACCACTCAATACAATACGATATTATCATGTTAGTGATCTTCGCAATGCTAAAAGGCTTGAGAAATTAGCTGAAGAACATTTTAAAAAAGACTTCAGTTTAGATAATCTGTCTGTTAGTTATCCAAACGAACCATTTGGACAAATTGAGGTCTTAATCCATGATAATGGTTAAGAATCATGTAACAACTAATAAATCAAACCCAAACAACTCTACCCCTAAGAGTCTTTTGAAAAAATTCTTTGGTTCTTCGTTACTTGGTATGGTTCGATAGGGTGGCATAAATCGACTAAATCCTTCTCTGGCAAGAGACTTAATTGATGAGTTGGCTATGGATCAAAAACAATTGACAAAAATCGCCAAATGCCTTTCTACATAAGGGTTCCATCCCTTATAACCCCCGTCCATTGCATAACACAAACCGAAGAACCAGAATATCAAACCATTACCCGGTAGTTTCCCCAGTAGTTTCAGAAGCGGAAAACCCGGTCAGGGATAGAAGCTGTCGTTTGGCGGCTTCCCCTTCGAGACGGTAACGGTTCCACTGAATCTCTAACTGTTCTCGTTGGGCGATTCTGGTCAGATAGGTTTCGGTAGATGACCCACCCAGACGGTAATCGATCTCGGTAATTCTGGTCAAGAGGTCGTGATTGGACAGTTGGGCTGATATCGCCCGTTCTTGATCGCCGGCTGATTCGTAGGCGATCACCAGCGTTAAGACCTGTTCTCCGAGTTGAGAGCGTTTGGCAGCCCGTTGACGTTCCAATTCAGCCCGGGCTGCTTCTAGGTCGGCCGCCCTGATTTCGAGGTCGGTGATGGCCATCCGGTCACGCTGTACCTGACCACCCCCAAACAGATTTTGGAGAATGGCGATCGGGTCGGTGGTGAGATAACTTGTCCAATGTCGGGCGTTGGCATGATCAATAGTTTGTTCTGCCAATTGCAGTCGCTGGTCGATCAGGGAGAGTCGCTCATCAAGGGTCTGCAATTCGGGGGAACGTTCGATCGCCGCCTCGGTCAGGGTCTGAATGCAGTCATTGCCGCTATCGAGACAGGGTAGAGGAGCGGCCTGTAGGGGAGTCCACGTCAAGAGTAAGCTCGACAGTAAGAGTATGGTCGTTCTGGCCTTGCCATTTAAGCCGTTTGACCGTTCCGGGATAGGGAGCCTTAACCGTACCCAATTGAACCAGTGCATCGTCGATCTCCTGTATTCTCGTCCTGATGACCGCTTTGTTATATTCTCGTTCCTGAAGTTGTGCAGCCCGAACCGCTCTTTGTTTATCCACTTCCAGTTGTTGGTTGCGGAGAGTGATCGCCCGTCGGTTTTCCTCGACTGCGAGTTGGTATTCTTCTTGAAGGCGTTTTTCCCTAGCGGTGGACAACTGACCGTTAGCGATTTCCAGTTGTATTTTTGCTTGTTCCCGTTCCGCTGACCGTTGGGAGAGTTTCGCCCGTTCGTGTTCGATAATCGTCTTCACGGGGGCTTGCCCATCAACTCCTTTCAGGGCTTGCCCATCGATGGTGACAAAAGTGGGGAACGTTCGGGTGGGAACGGAAGCTACCCGAACGTCCGTGGGTTTCATGGCAAGTTTCTTATCTTCGGCTTCGCTCAAGGTAAGTAATTGGGTGATTTTCTGTTTTTGTTGAGTGATTTTAGTCTCTAACTGTTTTAATTCTCCTGTTTTCAGAGTAATCTGGGCGGTTTCTTGTCGGTAGGAAACGGGGGGAAGTTTATTTAATGTTGGCGGTGGTGAAGGTAAGGTGAGTTCGGGTAGGGGAATCTCTAACTGTTTGAGGGAGAGTTCTAACTGTTTTCGTTGGGTTTGTAGTCGTTGTCTCTCGGTCGAGCGATCGCTTAAGGTCTGACCCGCCACGATGCGAGAGCCTTGTTTGACCCGCAGATCGGCAGGGGTGGTAAGGGTCAATTGAATCTTGATCTCCCTCGGTTGTGTCGAGGATATTTTCTTCGGGGGGGCAACGGGAAGGATGACGGGAGTAACGGGGTCGAGCTTGTTGAAGGGGGTGGGTTTTTGGGCGGTGGTGTAACTGCAACCGACTAGGGTGATAATGGTAGCAACGGCAAGGGTCAGGTAACGAAAGAAATCCTGACGGGGGGAATAGGGATACAGGGGTTCTGGAACGGCGGGAGAAGTGTCGGTTTCTCTCAGGGCAGGCACTAAACTTTGTCTAAGTGTTTTTTGAGAAGCAGTCGTTTCTAAAACGGTCGGAATTTCCAAGACGGTCGGAATTTCCAAGACGGTCGGAATTTCCAAGACAGTTTCTCTGGTGCGTTCCCGTTTCCAGCGACTGATCAGTTTACGGGAACAACCCTTGCCCGTTTTCTCCCGTACCAACGAGATCAGACCGTCGTAGGTTGTGCCTGCTGGTGCGCCGTCGAGGATAGCGAAAACCGTCTCGGTGCGTCGTTGATGGGGTCTTGAGAGAGTGCTAACCATCTTCTACCCTCCGGTGATAGGGAAAGATGCTGGTCAGTTCTGCCTGTTTGCCGAAACGACATAGGGCGGTCAAGGGTACTAACTCAGCTACTTTCTTCTCGGCAAAACGGAATTTGGCGGCCACCCGTTTCACTTCCGACTGGTCCACCGGCAGAACGATCTTCGTCGAGGAGTTACCGATCACGTCGTCGCTGAGATGTCGTTCCGATTGGGATGCCAAAACCAAACCCAAACCGTACTTACGACCGTCGGCGATAATCCGATCGCAAGCCCGACTTTTCCGCAATTCCTTGGCCTCGTCGATGAATAGGTAGGTGCGGGGTAACTTACCCTCGATTTCGCCAGTTAACCGGTGTCGGTTCATCAATTGCCATGCTAGGGATTCGGCGGCAATCGCCCCGATCTCAGGCGGTAATTTCGAGAGGTCGATGCGGATGTGTTTCTCGGTGAAGTCGGGTTGGGGACGGCAGAAAACGCCGTAGGTAAACGTGGCCATCAGTTTCAGTTTTAATTTTTGCGATTCCTTGCAGCCGCTCTCGACCCTAGACTCAATCTCCTGCTGCAAATCGGTAAAATTGGGGGCTTCCCTTGTCCAACTCGTCGGTTGTTCTTGGGTGATACCCCGTCGGTCATAACAAAATTGCAATATTTCTAATAGTAATCCCTCCTGATTGGGTCCCAACTGCAAGGAACGTTTTAGGGTGGTGGTAACAGCAATCGCCTGTAGATGGGGACCACCCCCTTCGGCATCGAGGTTGACAATCAGGGGATTAATGCCGTGAGAACTGGCCATGTGCAGGGGATAACAAGTTTCACCGATAATCTCTTGATCACCGTGGAAATCGATAATAAATAACTGAATATCGGGATAGGTCTGTCTCAGGGAATAGGCGATCGCTTTGAGGGTCTGGGTTTTGCCACTACCTGATGCACCAATGGCGACGATGTGACCATTGGGCAAATAGCTAGGATTCCAATAACAGTTATCTCCCAAGAGAATGCCGGACGGTGGCGATGATTCTGATAAGGAGGAATTAAGTGGCTTCGGAGCCTGTAAAGTGGCGGTGGGTAGTGGTTTCTGCTGTTTATTGAACATTGACTATCCTGGCGATGAGATGACCTGAAACGCTGTATTCTCCCAACTTATCGATCGCGTACTGGGGACTAGCGGCGGTAAGTCGGGCGTAGGCGATGTTACCCGGTTGTAAGGTAATGGTATCGAAACGGTCGGCATGGGTGGGCAGACTCAGACCAGAACCATCGGCCACGGTCAGCGTTCCCGTTAGATATACCCTTGCACCCTGAGCTACGTCGAAAGGTTCCGTTAAACTGGCGAGCCTATCTAAATATTCATCTTCCAAGAGGATATTTTCGATTTTTACTTGGACTGGCGCGACCCGTTCTACCCGAAGGCGGGAGGCGATGATCTGAGATTCCTGACTCGAACCCAGTCGGTACACCGTTCCCTGTTCGTCCTTGACCAGCAGATCGCTAACGGTCAACGGTTCGATTACCTCGTAGGTAGCGTCAATCGGCTGTTCGGTAATGGCGTTCCTCCCTTGAACCCTAACCCGCAACAGATAACGGGAAGCATCCTCGTTCACCGTCTCGATCGCTCCCGACGGCAACCCCAACGCCTGATTGAACCCGCGGATCAGACCGCCACCACTGTTGATAGAAATACTCAGAACCGAGACGACCACAAGAACAAAAAGCAGAAACCACTCGGCATTACTCCCCGTGGCCAACCTCAAACGAGGATTTCTGGGGATGATCATCCGTCCCCGACCAGGATAGAACGCCTGAACTCCCGACTTAGTAAAAACATCGGCAAACCAGCCGAAAAAGTAACCGAGAATCAGACCGTACCAGAGTGGACTATAACCCAGTAAGGCTAGGGGATAAGCCGCAAGGGTGACGACACCAGAAGCAAAGAAACTGTGGGTTATGCCCCGGTGAACCGTTCTCTTTTCTAGCCAACTGCTGACGGGAAAAAAGAGCCGTCCGATCGAGCTTTTGCCCGTGTCAATATCTGGTAACAGGGCCGCCACCGCCGCTATGCCCAATATCTCCGGATTGGCGGTTCCCAACGTTATACTCGTCAAAGCTACCGAAAAGGCTATATGAGTGACGCTCATCATATAAATTATGAATTATAAATTATGAATTATAAATTGTGAATTATAGATTATAAATTATAAGTTATCGAAAATTTGGGTTAAAACCCCGTCCTTTGAGGACGGCTTTAAGCTACAATGGAAAAAGCGATAACCAAGCTAAAAACTGAACCTTGACCACAGAACTTAAGCAATTAAGCGTTTTTCGCTATCTGCGTCAACCCCGTTGACGCGACCACCCTAAAAAAGTGGCGTGGTGAGGAATCGCCGTCCGTTTTACGGCGGCGAGGATGTCAAAGTTTGTGAATCGGGAAGTGGTAGTCGTGAATGATAACTTAAATTATCGAGCGGCAAGGGTTAGTTTTTTGCTGTGATCGGTAATCGGTAAACTGACAACTGATCACTGAATAACTGATAATCCGACCGAATCTAAAACCCAATTTAATTCACCCAGTTTCTAAAACTTTTTTCCGTGGGCTGATTGCCAGATTTTTTCTGGAAGACTCTTGAGAGGCCGATCTGTCAAGCGACGATCTCACCCTTTCTTTGAGGTTTGCGGAGTGTTACTGGTCTGTCCGTCTGGTGTATTTGAATTGTTATGGCGGGATTATCCACCAGCTTTCAACACCTGTTCGGCCGTCAATTTCAGACCTGGGAAGACGGTGGAAGTTATGGTCTGATTGCCTCGAAACTGCTGAATCTCATACTCTCCATCCACTAGCGTACAGATGGATAGAGTGGGCTGTTTGGGCTTACCAATATGTCGAGTCCCGCCCAATCCCGCATAATCGGCAATCCAATATTCAGGAATGCCTAAAACGGCGTAATCTTCAACTTTGCGGGCATAATCGTTTTGCCAGTTGCTACTGACAACTTCCGCCACAAATTTAATCGAACTACCGAGCGTCAGAATCGACTGGTTAGACCAAAGTAGTTCTTTGCTAAGTTCATCTCGATCTACAACCGCAACGTCAGGTCGAAATGCCGTCATACTAAGGTGGGAAGGACGCAATAATCCCCGTTGAAGAACAAACCAAGGTAAATCTATTTTATCGATCTCGACACAGACCTTTGTGGTAATGAAAGCTACTACTTCCTCATGCCACCCCGTCGGTTCCAAATCGAACACCTCTCCATCGATTAGTTCGTAGCGATTATCCCCACCGTAACGAGCGAGAAACTCGTCAAAGCTGAGTTGCTTTTGTTCTATTGGTTGGTTGATCGCAATGGTCATTATGTCATCGAAAATTTTGGGTCTGAAACCCCGTCGTTCTACGACGGCTTTACTGTTAAATACTAGCGCATTTACACGATATATGCTAGAATGTAAGACATGGAGAAAGCCTATTGGT
>VYKZ01000708.1_pt1 | contig 10869 bp, 9 predicted proteins | sample 5114421 | NCBI WGS metagenome assembly VYKZ01 (sample SAMN12291788, study PRJNA351875) | freshwater metagenome | isolation source: freshwater lake | place: USA: Michigan, Gull Lake | collected 2013-08-08 | reverse complement strand
TTGCATCTTTAGATGGGGTATTTGGTCGTAGGGTGAAGGTTACACTTCCTTTAGATTTTTAAGCCCTGTCGTTGAACCAAGAATCCCCGTCCGTTTTACGGCGGGGAGTGTCAAATCACACTGGGCGGTTTAATGCTAGGGGGTGCTGTCCGCAAAGCGAGAAAATAATGTCCCACCTCCAGAGGAGGCGCGGGTTTCCTCTCTCTTTTTTGGGGGGTTTTAGAGCCTTCAGGTTTCAGGATCTATCCCTAATTCCCGCAATCGTGCCGCTAGTTGTTCTGCTCGTTGTTTAGCCGCAGAAGCCTCTTGTTTAGCCGCAGAAACCTCTTGTTTCGCCGCAATTAACTCCTCATCGGCAAGGGGAATCAACTCTCCCTCCAGCGTCAACCAGCGTAACCATAGCCGCTCAATCCCCCGATAGGAACCTTGCCACAAACCCAAGCTCAATTCCAGTGGAGGAATCGGTAAGCGTCCCTGCACTAAAGCTACGGGTTGGTAATAACCGCCTACCAGTTCAAACGCTTGAAGTTGGTTAGTATAGCGACTGAAAACCACATAGTAGGGAATCCGCAGAATCTGTTCATAAACTGTCCACTTAGTTGGCGGTTCCCCTGGTTGGCGTAGTTCTTCTCCTAAATCTTGATTTTCCGTACCTGGAGACAATAATTCCACCACAATCGTCGGAGAAACCCCTTCCTGCCAAATCACATAGCTTAAGCGCAGGTCATGGCCATCGTAGAGGCGAGGAACACCAACCACCCCAAACCAATCGGGACGCTTGTACCATTGAGGGTGTCTGACATCGTAGTAAAGGTTGAGGTCAGCGGCGCTAAAAACTAGGTCTGGTTCCCAGTTGGGAGGCTGGAAAGTCAGCAGTAATAACTGAGGTTGTAATAGGTGAAATTCGTCAGGCAAACCTGGTTCAAGTGGATTGTCGCTAGGTAAATCATACATCGTCGGCAAGGATTGCCGGGGGGAAAGGGGAGGGTCAGATTGGGGAATGGTGAAGCTAGGTGTAGTCATAATTTTATTTTAGAAAACGGGTTTCTGAAAGAAACCCGTTTTCTAAATAGCGGTGGGAGTATGTCAAACTAAAAAGTAAAGCTTAGACAGCCTATCTTTATCATGCCAGATCAGCCAATCTCGATCGCCGAATACTACCACGAGCGTACCAAATACGACCCCCAGACGATCGCCTCAAAAAGTAAAGGTCTTGATTGGAGTCAACAACCCTATCCCTTCAAAGAATACAAAATCGGTCAGACTTTCGATCTCAAACCCTACCTCTCCCGTCAAACGGTTCCCAAAAAAGGAGACTTTTGGCGACGTATATCGCGAATTTTGGGCTTTAGCTATGGGTTAACTGCCAAAATCGCCACTATGGGGAGTCCCTTGTACCTACGTTCCGCACCCTCTGCTGGTGGATTATACCCCGCCGAGGTCTATCTGATCTCCCGTGGCACGGAATTTTTACCCGCCGGTCTCTACAGTTACCAAGGTCAAAGTCACTCGCTGCTTTTATTCTGGGAAAGTGATGTCTGGACCAACCTACAATCTGCTTGTTTCTGGAATCCTGTTTTAGAAAATACCGATATCGCTGTAGTTACCAGTGCCATTTTTTATCGGTCCGCTTGGCGCTACGAAGATCGAGCTTATCGGCGTATTTTCCTCGATACAGGGCATTTATTAGGCAATATTGAGCTATCAGCCTCGATTAATGACTATCGCGCCCATTTAATCGGTGGTTTTAACGATATCCAGATGAATGAATTGCTTTATCTCGATTCCGAGAAAGAAAGTGTCATGACGGTGATTCCTTTGGCAGATCTGCTCAATATCCGGCAAAATCTCCCCCATAGTACCACGGCACTCCCTTCGGCAACCACGACTCTTTATCCCGAAATTCCCGAGGGAGAATTATTAAACTCCCTACACCGAGCCACTATCATAGCTACAGATGAGAAGATAGAAGCAACTGTTACCCCCTCTAATTGGGAAGATAAATATAATTTTCCTTTTTGTCTAAAAGTTTCCGTGACATCCCGTCCCGTCAATTGGGGGGAAGATTTAATCGATCTCGAAAGTACGATTCTTAAACGCAGATCTACCCGCGCTTATAGTGGCGCTAGTCTCAGTTTAGACGAATTGCGAGCGCTGCTGCATTTCACCTATCAACCCCAAGATTATGCCGGCCAAAATCTCGATCCCAATCCCGATTATTTTGCTCTGGATTTATTGGAAACTTTTATCGCTGTTTCGGCAGTAACTGGATTAGAGGAAGGCTGTTATTATTATGCTCCCAAAGCCCAAGAATTGCGGCAAATTCGCTTTAAAAATTTCTGGCAAGAGTTACATTATCTCTGTTTAGGTCAGGATTTGGGACGAGATGCGGCTGCTGTGGTTTTTCATACGGCGGATCTATGCGGGTCATTTGGGACAGAGATTAAATTTAGCCGCTATTCATCTGGGGTTAGGGGTTAGTGGTATCGGTGGTTTTTTTGATGATCAAGTTAATGAAGTTTTAGGAATTCCCTCCGATGAAGCGGTTATCTATATCACTACTTTAGGCCGACCGAAGGTTTTTTAAGGTGAGTTTGATTAAGGATAAACCACAAAGGCACAAAGAACACAGAGGGGAAGATAGAGTGTTCTTGTTTAAGATTCTCTGAGATTTTCTCTCTCTAAGAGGATTTAAGGATAAACCACAAAGGCACAAAGAACACAGAGGGGAAGATAGAGTGTGCAAGATAACCGATCCCGCGATGTAAATGTAAGCGAAATTGTTGAGTTAGAGTTTCTTTATCGGTTGCTAATCCGTCTTGATGACAACGTTGTTTGAGGGCAATTAAGAAAATATCGGCCATTTCTCCCCCGAATACTTTCCAGGATAATTCTACATTGCTATCGGCAGGAATGGGAACGGGAGAGGGGAGACTCGGTTCGGCAAGGGAACGACAAAAAGCCCAACGACAGAGGATATTCCATTGGTCAATTTTGGTGTAGCGTTTTAATTTTATTAGGCTATCTTTGGCGGTTTGAGATAGTCGAAAACGTTCGATCGGTGATTCCATAATCTATAATTTTACCTCGCTCTGAACGATGAGAAAATAGTTAGTTATTCTCAATTCTGTTTAATAGGATAGTGGAAAGTGGGGAGTTTTTTTCAGTGATCGGTAAACAGTCAACTGATAACTGATTCAAGTCTGTATCAAACCCATCGGCTGCCGCTAAACTATTTTTTAAGTTCTCGTAGGGGTGACTGGTTGATTGGTGTTGAATTAATTGGGCGAGGATTTTTTGGCAATTTATCTCAGTCATAATCTTACCAAAAGTAGCGATCGGGGTGAATAGTAGTTTGACGTTGTTGGGAATTGTATTCTAGCAGGTATTTTCTGGCGATTACTTCCTGTTCTTCTAATAATTGTAGCTCATTTTGTCCAATTTCTGTATCGGTAGAAAGGAGGATGACTTGAGAGGAAGCAGCGGGAAAATAACGTTCAACTAAATTATGGCGATGGGAAGAATCTAAACGTCCGAGGGGTGTATCGATAGCGATGGGTAAATCTCGTCCGGAGACTCGCGCTAATCCCCACAAAAAAGCGATCGCTAATAGTTGTTTTTCTCCGGCAGAAAGACGGTGTTTAGGCACATTTTGTCCATCGGGACCAAAGAGAGATAGACCAAAAGTATCAGCATCGATCGCTATTTTCTGCACCAGATCGGACTTATGCAATAAATAACGAAAACATTCCGCCACTTCTCCCTCCAATCTATTTAATTTTTTTAAAGTTAAGCGTTCTTTAAACACTTTTAAAGTTTGCTGTGCTTTGACAATAGCATTGACGATATGTTCGTTACTTTGCGATTCTAAAGCTTTCTCACTATAGGCAAATAATTCTTTTTTAGTTTTCTCAATTTTCTTTTTAATTTCCTCATAATTTTTGTGGCTTTGCTCGTATTCTGCTTGAGCATTTAGATACTTTTTCTGAGCGGTTTTTAAGTTATTACTCAGGGTTTCGTATTCTTCCGGAGAGGCTGCTACTGCCAATTCTCGCTCTAAATTATCTAAGTCAGCTTCCAGATTTCTTAATTGTTCTATTGCTTGATGAGCGAGGTTAATTTGTGCCGGTAATTGATGGGTTAAGACTCGATTTAATAACTCGATCGCCTCCTCGTCTAAATCTAAGTAAGGAGTAATCAAAGAATCGCTATCCTCAGCTAAAAACTGATTTTCTTGCTGTAAAAATTCTCTAATATTCTCTAATTGTTCTAAAGTTAAATTCAGTTGTTCTAAATAAGCAAGTAACTTTTTATCTCTGGATTCTAAAACCGATTGAGCGACTTGAGACGATTGAAATTTTAGCTCTTTTTCTCCCTGAATTTTAGCCGCTTCTAGGAGAGGAAAAATTAACTTTAAGGGTAAAAATTCCCCTGCCAATTGACCTAAATATTCTCTCTGTTTATCTAACTTTTTATCTAAATCCTTTTTTCTGCTCTCTAATTGACTTCTTTCGGCGGCAATTTTTCCGCCATCAATGCGAAATTTATCCGAGACTGCATCAAAATCATTTCTAACCAAATCTAAATTTTTTTGTTGAGTTTCCATCTCTTGTCTAGCCAATTCCAAATCTTCTTGGTACTGAGCTAATTTTTTCTCAATAGCTTCAATAGTTGCCAGTTCATTTTCTGCTGCTAATAGCCGGCGCTTGCGACTAGCTAAAATATCAAGATCAACTGCTAATCTTTCCGCTAATTCTAACCCTAATAAAGTCTGCATCGAATCCTTAACGCTGTCAGGAGGTACATCCTGTTCTGCCAATTCTTTTACCTGTTCCCCATCAAATAAAAAGAGGTTAGAAATACCCAAAGGTAATAAAGTTTCAATATATTCATCCCAAGTATTAGCTAAGGCGGGATCGGGCCAATCTTCATCTAAAATACCGAGGGTATCCCTACCATCTTTGGGCTGTTTTGTCCAGTATCTAACGATACGATATTGTCGCCATTGTTCATTAACTAGATGTTCAAAAGCCAGTTCAATTCTAGCTTGATCGATGAGGGAAGCTTGATTATTAACTGCTTGACTGAGAAACTCGGCATAACTTAAATTATTGCGAGTAGAACACTTGGCCCGCGCACCGTACAAAGCCAAACGAATCGCATCCATTAAAGTAGTTTTACCGCCGCCATTCATGCCTCCCAAAAGAATAATCGGACAGGGATTATTATCTTTTTCGGGACGTAAATTAATCACTTGACGACCGGCGTAGGGTCCAAAATTTTGCAAAACCAATTCAGTAAAAATCATTAACAGTCAGGGGTGAGGAGCGGTAATTTCTATCCTAGACAAGTATAACAAGCGATCGGAGCCAATCTCCCTATTTTCGGCTTGTGGGATGGGCAGTTAGGGCGAAAGTAAAATAGAGACGTTGGGGGCAACGTCTCTAGGAGATTTAGCAAAAGGTCGAATTTCTATTTAATTTTGCTTTTTATCAGGCGTGTTAGGGAGAAAATACCGCCTAGAGTCAAGAGGGCGAGAACATTATCCGCTTCTGGAGTAGTAACGCCACCGTTGATAAAGAATTGAGAGCGGTTCCAAACACTTCCCCCCACGTTGCGACCTAAAATTCGGCCTTGAATATCGCCGTCGAGGAAGTGAATACCGCCATAACGACGGGAAATACCAGCTTCGTCCGCCGCTTCTGAGAAAGTATCCCAAGAAAGAGTTACCGGATTACTCGGAGTGATGCCCGGTTCAAAAGCTGAAGTGCCGGGGGCAAAGGTGACAGAACCCCCAAAGACATCGCTACCAGTGAAAAGACGCAGGGGACAGAAGGGGAATTAGAAAAGGCTTTATCAATTGCCCAGGGTAACATCGATCGCCTATCATTTATTGAAGTACATCTCGATCGTTTTGACTGTTCCCAAGGCTTAACTCGTTTAGGTCAAGCTTTACGTTCACCCCATGCTTAGACTGGTTATGCTATTAGGTTTTGACTGTGTGAAGCTGTCCTCAGACACCAGACTGAAACTCTTTTGGCCCCCAAGAGTCAACAATTAAGATACAATCGGTATCTTAATCAAAGTGTGATGGTGACAACCGCAACTAAAAACCCTATGAATACTTTATGGAAACAAATCACCCTATTGAACTTTTCGCCCGCTTCTTGGTCAAAATATAGCTATCTGCATCGTTTAGTCGGCCTTTTTAGTCAATGGCGACAGGGTAGCCGGTTTGTGCAGTGGACAGAACTGATGGGTGCGCTGTTAATCTCTCTCCTTATCGCCACCGCACCATTTTTATCCACCAGTCAAATCGGTTTTTTGCTGTTAGCAATAGCGGGTTATTGGCTACTCTTAACCCTTGTGGATGAAGGCAAAATCGGGGTGACACCGATTCACATTTTAGTGCTTTTATATTGGGGAATTGCCACGGTTTCTACGGCTTTTTCTCCCGTTAAAATGGCAGCTTTGGAAGGATTAATTAAATTAACTCTCAATCTCATCTTTTTTGCCTTTACTGCCCGAATCATGCGCTCACCACGCCTGACAAATTGGATTCTGACTACTTTAGTTTTAACCGCCTTAGCAGTGAGCGTTTACGGCATTCGTCAGCAAATTTTTGGTGCGGAACAGTTAGCAACTTGGAACGATCCCACTTCAGAATTAGCGGGGGATACTAGGGTTTATAGTTATCTCGGTAATCCTAATTTATTAGCTAGTTATTTATTACCCGGTATTGCTTTTAGCAGTGCAGCCTTGTTTGTGTGGCAAGGATGGCTACCGAAAATTTTAGCGGCTTTATTAACTTTAGCCAATGGTGCTTGTTTATTTTTTACCGAGAGTCGTGGCGGTTGGATTGGTTTGATGGTCTTAGGAATTGTCTTCTTATTGCTATTATTTTATTGGTTCAAAAATTATCTACCGTTATTTTGGCAAACCTGGCTTTTACCCTTAGTTTTAGGTGGTTTAGCCGGGGTGATTTTAGGGGCGATTTTATTGGTGGAGCCGCTGCGAATTCGGGTGATGAGTATTTTTGCGGGCCGGGAAGATAGTAGTAATAACTTTCGGATTAATGTTTGGGATGCAGTTATTCGCATGATTCAAACTTATCCGCTTTTGGGCATCGGACCGGGTAATGATGCTTTTAAGAAAATTTACCCCCTATTCATGAAGCCAAAATACACGGCTTTAAGTGCCTATTCTGTGCTATTAGAAATCATGGTAGAAACGGGAATCATTGGTTTTACCTGTTTCCTCTGGTTATTAGTCACAACTATCGGCCAAGGCATCCATCAAATCAAACTTTTACGGGATAAAATGGATAGTCAAGGCTTTTGGTTAATTGGGGCAATTGCCGCTATGGCCGGAATTCTTGCCCACGGTTTTTTTGATACGGTTTGGTATCGTCCCCAAGTTAGTACCCTCTGGTGGTTAGTTTTGGGTTTAATTGCTAGTCGTTGTTATTCCTCCGATAGGGGGTTGAATCGTGGCAATTCTCTCCTCTAGGAGGGCGTTGAAGCGTTGTTTCAAATTACTGATAGGGTTGCTAGTCAAGGGGATTTGAGGCGCGTGTAGGCGTAGGCGAGGGCGATTATCAAGAAAAATTACAAAACCCCCATCCTACCATCTCTCGGTGGACAAAGCAAGAGATAATTAAATTAGATCGTTTCCCAGTTTCTTCTGCGCTTGGCGCGATTTTCCAACTGCAATAACGAGAGTGAATCCCGTGGCCGTTATAGAGACGAGGGAGGAAAATAATGGATCGTTCTCTTAGGTGGGCCGTCGCGATTGTCATAACTCTAATCCTCGTGCTTTCCCCGGTCTTTTCCCAGGGCTGTGGGGCGACAGAGTGGAACCCGAAAGGAGGGAACGGTCAAGATACAATGCTAACCCTTACTCGCACTGACAACGGCAAATCCATCACCATGCAGGTCAATGACCTACTGCTACTGTCCCTCGACGAGAATCCCACTACCGGCTTTCAGTGGGCGCTTGATGGCGGCGGGGGCGATTTAGTGGAGCTGCAGTCCTCTGAGTATGTACCTGCCAGGGAGTCGAAAGTCGGCGGGGGCGGTCAGAGAGTCCTGACCTTTAAAGCGCAACGGGCTGGGATAGGCCAACTAAAGCTTAAGCTCTGGCGAGAGTGGCAGGGAGAGCCGTCAATTGTCGAACGATTTACTGTCACGCTCCAAGTCCGAGAGTAAAGGCTTCTCAGATAGCCAAGGGCTAGTGAGTAACGACTTAGGAGGAAAGGAAAAATGAGTGAAACATTTGTAATTCCCGCAATGGGATGGTTGCCCGACTATCCCGATATTCGTGATGTCACTTTTCAATCTGAACGCGTACCATCCAAACTGCAAGCTTTGGGACAGCCATCTGTCAAGCAAATGCTGGCCAAAGTGGGAGCAACGACATCTGCCCCGGCAGCGCTGCCAGCCAGCGTGGACTTGAGGCCGTGGTGTTCCCCCATGGAGGATCAACAAACTATCGGTTCTTGTACGGCCCACGCCGGGGTCGGACTGGTGGAGTATTTTGAGCGGCGAGCTTTTGGCAAACACCTCGATGCCTCGCGCCTCTTTCTTTACAAAGTGACGCGCAACTTGCTCAAATGGACGGGAGATACGGGGGCATTCTTACGCTCAACAATGTACGCCCTCACCTTGTTTGGCGTACCACCAGAAGAATACTATCCCTACAATATCGCTGATTTTGACAAAGAGCCGTCGGCATTCTGCTACGCTTTTGCCCAAAGCTATCAGGCGATCTCTTACTATCGCCTCGACCCCCCAGGAACGACACCGAGCAACCTATTAACTCAGATTAAAACCTACTTGGCAAATGGGCTGCCCTCAATGTTTGGCTTTACTGTTTACAGTTCTATCAGTCAGGCCAACACCAATGACGGTAAGATCCCCTATCCAACTCGCGGCGAACGGGTTGAAGGCGGTCACGCCATTGACGCAGTTGGTTACGACGACAACCTCAAGATCAAGAACACCAACCCTGGTGGCATTGAAACCACCGGTGCCTTGCTGATTCGCAACTCTTGGGGGACGGGATGGGGAAGCGCCGGCTACGGCTGGCTGCCCTACAAGTACGTCCTCGATGGTCTGGCAACTGATTGGTGGTCGCTAATCAAGAGTGAATGGGTCGATACGGGACAGTTCGGATAGGAGACCGATTCGATCAGGTGTGAGGGGCGAGATAAAGGCTTCTGGTGAGTTTTTTCAGAATAGGGGGGACGCTGTGAAAACTCACCGTTTGTTTAATTTTTTAGGGTATGCAGACTACATCATAAATCGATGCTATCCAGAAGCACAAAAACTTTTACGAGAGATTGGAGGGGACAAGTTTATGTTATTACAAGTAGGCAGTCAAGGGTTACAAGTTGGACAATTACAAGCCAAACTTAATGAAATTGGCTTTAACTGTGGTCGGGTTGACAAGATTTTTGGACCCAAAACCAAACAGGCTGTTGAAAATTTCCAACGGGATCATTTAGGAGAATCTGAAGTAACAGGGATAGTAGATGAACGGACTTGGAATCAGATTATGGACCATCCTTCTGTTCGTCCAGCTTCTGTTTTAATCGATCCTGGTCATTCCCCCATCCATTCAGGTACTGATGCAAAAGATGGGACTCCTGAATATGAGATGAATCTTTTGCAAGCCAAGATCGTGAAAGCGGAACTAGATAAAGCAAACATTTCAGCCGAGATTTTCGATCCACCAAGCGATCCGCGGGATCTGATCGGACAAAAAGCCGCAGATCATTCAATATTTCTCAGTTTGCATCACAATGCTACGGACAGAAAACCTCACTACACTTGTGTAATGGTTCACCCAACCAAAGCTAAACCAAAATCGATCGCTTTTGCCAAAAAACTTTCGACTGCGGTTGCTAATGCAATTGGACAAAGGGATTTCGGTGTAATGGAAAATAGTGTAACCGTTCTCTCTGAGTCTGAAGAGACAAATTGTCCGATTTGTGTTCTGTGCGAGAGTTACTTTTTAGATGCCATTGATACACGAGCAGAAGCCGAAAAACTATCTACCGAAGCGGCTTATGCGATTGCGTCAACGGTTATTGCTGAACTGCAACCTGCATAATCAAAGCGGCTCTCTTGTTTATTATGGGAGAACATTTTGTCCGCAATACTCAAGAGAGCCATCAAACTTATAAGGTGGCGTAAGTGTTCTGAAATTAAGTAGTAAGATAGAGGGGATGAATTATGAATAATAATGAAGAGAAAAAAGGATGGGTTAGCGGTAGCGTAACATGAGCGGGCGTTGGGTTTCATGCTTTCTGACTAGATTATACTCTGTCTGATTGATTCTGTCCAAGGTTTCATGGCAATTCGGACATTCAATTGTTTCATTTAAAAGAGCGAGCTTTAGGAAAATTGTCTGCTCAATTTTCTACCCGGCACTTTTGGAAGTATTTTATCTCCTATCAATGCTGGTTCCGGTAACTTTTTGACGGGTGTTGTTGATAAAAACAATTCAACCCTTTCCTTTACTGCCGCATCTGCCGCGACTCCCGAACCGGGATCGGTGCTGGGTCTGTTGGCGATGGGGGGTTTAGGTCTTGTTACTCTCCGCAAACGCCAGGGCTAATTCGCTGGTATTGCGATCGCTGATATTGTAGGTTGGGTTAACGAATGTTACCCAACCACCTCGGAACAAAGACTAAACTTGATCAAATAACTGAAAATATCTCTCTCGACTGATTCCCGCAGTATTTAGATTAGTCTTGACATCCTCACCGCCGTAAACGGACGGTGATTCCCAAACCTCACGATTTGGGTTTCTGCTTCTTTCCCGAAGGATTTTTCGCACCTGCCTTAACAGATTTACTCTGTTCTG
>VYKZ01000230.1_pt1 | contig 11065 bp, 9 predicted proteins | sample 5114421 | NCBI WGS metagenome assembly VYKZ01 (sample SAMN12291788, study PRJNA351875) | freshwater metagenome | isolation source: freshwater lake | place: USA: Michigan, Gull Lake | collected 2013-08-08 | reverse complement strand
CGCGGCACGTCGGCCGAGGCGTCGCGCTGGCTGCGCATCCACGCCGCCCTGCACGCCCGCGCCCAGGCCGAGGCTCAGTCCCGGCATCGGGACCGCGAGCGCCTAGAACATCAGGCCCGCGTCAATCCCGGCCGCATTCCCGTGTTCGAGCCGCGCCTGTCCCCCGACGGCCGCGATGTGCACGATGTGCACTCGAAAAATTCCGACGATCCGCCGCTCAGCCGTGCCGAGCGTCGCCGTGCGGAGCGCGAGGCCCGCCGACGAAGTTGACGGCCACTTCCAACGGCCTAAACCCCCGCCATGCAGACGACCTTCGACGCCCAGCCCACCGCCGCCCTGTTCGACCACACGGGCGCCGTCTTCGCCCTGGGCGACGGCTCGATCCGGTTCGAGGGCGGGGAGCGGACCGACGCCCACGACGGCGCCGTGCTGTGCGCCGCCGTCCACCCGTCCGGCGACGGCGTGGTCACCGGCGGCGACGACGGCAAGGTCGTCTGGACCCGCCGCGACGAGGCGGTGGTTCTGGCCGACGCGCGCGGCAAGTGGATCGACGCGATCGACGCCTCCGCCGAAAGCGGCCTGATCGCCTTCTCCTACGGCAAGACGCTGTCGGTGATCGACGCGAGGGATCCCGCCTTCCGCCGCGACTTCGAGCATGAGCGGACCGTCTCGGGCGTCGCCTTCGAGCCCAAGGGCCGCCGCATCGCCTGCTCGACCTACGGGGGCGCGGCCCTGTGGTTCGCCCGCATCGCCGACCAGAAACCCACCTTCATGAAGTGGGCCGGCTCCCACACCGCCGTCGGCTGGTCTCCCGACGGCGCCTTCGTCGTCACCGCCATGCAGGACGCCCAGCTGCACGGCTGGCGGATCCGGGACCAGAAGAACCTGCGCATGGGCGGCTATCCGTCCAAGGTCCGGTCCTTCGCCTTCCTGTCCAACGGCAAGCTCATGGCCACGGCGGGGGCCCAGGGCGCAGTCCTATGGCCCTTCGTCGGCTCGGACGGCCCCATGGGCAAGGAGGCGACCGAGATCGGCTTCGACCAGAACGCGCTCGTCACCCTCGTCGCCGCCCGCCCCTCGAAGGGCATCCTCGCCGCCGGCCTCAACGACGGCCGCGTCTGGACCGCCGACCCGGCCGCCCAAGGCTTGAACTTCATCCGCGCCGAACGCGCCGCCCCCATCGCCGCCCTCGCCCTGTCCCCGGACGCCGCCCGCGTGGCCTGGGCCGACGAGGACGGCGCCGCGGGCGTGAGCGAGATCGCTTGATCCGGACGCAAGCTTGACCATCATGGCCGCATGAGCGCGCCCCGTCGCCTCGGCTGCCTCGGCGCCGTCGGCCTCTTCATTCTGCTGCTGGTCCTGCTGCCCGTCGGCGGCGTGGCCATCCACGGCGTCGTGCCGCCGCTGACCACCTTCCTGATGGTCGAGCAGCGGCTGAAGGGGCAGGGGGCCGACTACCGCTGGCGCAGCCTGAACGACATCTCGCCCCGCCTGGTCGAGGCTGTCATCGCGGCCGAGGACTCGACCTTCTGCAGCCACCGCGGCTTCGACATGAAGGCGATCGAGAAGGCGCTGGAGAGCAACGCCCGCGGCCGGCGCGTGCGCGGCGGTTCGACCATCAGCCAGCAGACCGCCAAGAACGTCTTCCTCTGGTCGGACCGCAACTGGATCCGCAAGGGCATGGAGGCTGGCTACACCGTCCTGATCGAGGCCTTCTGGTCCAAGCGGCGCATCGTCGAGGTCTATCTGAACGTCGCCGAATGGGCCCCCGGCGTCTACGGCGCGGAAGCCGCCGCCCAGCACTGGTTCGGCAAGTCCGCGGCCGAACTGACCCCGCGGGAGGCCGCCCGGCTGGCCGCCATCCTGCCCAGCCCGCGGCGGTACAAGGCCGCGTCCCCCGGCCCCTACGTCCGCCGCCGCGCCTCCCGCATCCAGGCCGCCATGGGCACGGTGAGGAACGACGGGCTGGCCGGGTGCGTGCTGGGCTGAACCGCCAAGCTTGACGCCACGGCCCCGCTGGCCTCCCCTGCGCGCCGAAATGACGCGGAAGACCGCGCACGGCTGTGGGAGACGCCCGATGAAACGCACCCTTCTGAACTCCGTCGCCCTGATCGGCGCCGGCGCCCTGCTGGCCGGCTGCGCCGCGACTGACGCCGAGCTTAACCGTCATGCTCGAATGATCGAAGAGCAGAGTGGTTGGACCGCCGCCCAACAAGTCAGCGACGGACCGGTTCGTGCCCGGGAGTGGCCGATCACCGCCCAGGGCGCCGCCGACTTTGTCGCCTCGGCCGAGACGCGCCTGGCGGAGCTCAGCGAGTTCGTCGCCCGCACCCAGTGGACCCGCGCGACCTACATCACCTACGACACCATGTGGCTGGAGAGCCGCGCCAACGCCCAGTACACCGAGCTGCAGGTCGAACTGGCCAACGAGGCGGCGAAGTTCAAGGACGTCGCCGGCCTGGCCCCCGACGTGTCGCGCAAGCTGGACCTGCTGCGCCTCGGCATCGTCCTTCCGGCGCCCAACCGCCCCGGCGCGGCGGCCCAGCTGTCGGACATCACCACCCGCCTGGATTCGACCTACGCCACCGGCAAGTTCGAGCATCAGGGCAAGCAGATCACCCTGGACGAGGCGACCGTCCTGATGGCCGCCAGCCGCGACCCGGCCGAGACCAAGGCCCTGTACGAGGGCTGGCGCACCGTCTCGCCGCAGATGAAGGACGACTATGCGAGCATGGTCGCCATCGCCAACGAGGGCGCGCGCGACCTGGGCTATGCCGACGTCGGCGCCCTGTGGCGCTCGGGCTACGACATGGAGGCCGACGCCTTCGCCGCCGAGACCGACCGTCTCTGGAACCAGGTGAAGCCCTTCTACGAGAACCTGCACTGCTACGTCCGCTCGCGTCTGAACGAGAAGTACGGCGACGCCGTCCAGCCCGAGACCGGCCCGATCCGCGCCGACCTGTTGGGCAACATGTGGTCCCAGCAGTGGGGCAACATCTACGACGTCGTGGCGCCCAAGACCGGCGGCGAGGCCGGCTACGACATGACGGCCCTGCTGGTGGCCAAGGGCTATGATGCCGAGAAGATGGTCCGCACCGGCGACGGCTTCTACACCTCGCTGGGGCTGGCCCCCATGCCCGACACCTTCTGGGAGCGCAGCCAGATCGTCCGGCCCGAGGGGCGCGAGGTCGTCTGCCACGCCTCGGCGTGGGACCTCGACAATCTGGAGGACGTGCGCATCAAGATGTGCACCCAGGTGAACGGCGACGACTTCTACACCGTCCACCACGAGCTGGGTCACAACGTCTATCAGCGCGCCTACAAGGACCAGCCGTTCCTGTTCAAGAACGGCGCGAACGACGGCTTCCACGAAGCGATCGGCGACTTCGTCGGCCTGTCGGCGCTGACCCCCACCTATCTGAACCAGATCGGCCTGCTGGATCGCGTTCCGGGGCCGGAGGGCGACATCCCCTTCCTGCTGCAGATGGCGCTGGACAAGATCGCCTTCCTGCCGTTCGGCCTGATGGTCGACCGCTGGCGCTGGGACGTCTTTTCCGGCGAGACCAGCCCGGCGGAATACAACGACGCCTGGACGGCGAACATGCTGAAGTACCAGGGCCTGACGCCTCCGGGCCCGCGGCCGGCGAACGCCTTCGATCCGGGCGCCAAGTACCACATCCCCGGGAACACGCCGTACACGCGCTACTTCCTGGCCCACATCTACCAGTTCCAGTTCCACCGCGCGGCCTGCAAGCAGGCGGGCTGGACGGGGCCGCTGCACCGCTGCTCGATCTACGGCAACAAGGAGGTCGGCGCCCGCTTCAACGCCATGATGGAGATGGGCCAGAGCCGCCCGTGGCAGGAGGCCATGTACGCCTTCACCGGCGAGCGCGGGAACGACGCCTCGGCCGTCGCCGACTACTTCGCTCCGCTGAACGTCTGGCTGACCGAACAGAACCGCGGCAAATCCTGCGGCTGGTGAGGCGTTAACCGTCGGCGTTGGTCGAAGCCTTAACCGCGACCGGCGATCTTCCAGTCCGATGACCGTGGGCGATCCGCGCCCCCGCGTCAGCGGCGCGACGTGGAATGACCCTCTGGACCCGGCTGAAGACGTTCGCCCGGCGGATCGCCGACGACGCGCGCGGCAATGCGGCCATGCTGTTCGGCCTGGCCCTGCCGGGGCTGATCCTGATGACCCTGGGCGGGGTGGACATCCACCGCGTCTCGACCGTTCGCATCAACCTGCAGGACGCGCTGGACGCCGCCGCCCTGGCCGCCGCGCGCAGCACCTACACCGATCAGGAGAACATCCAGCGCATCGGCATGGCCTCGCTGCGCGCCAACATGGCCGCCTATCCGCAGGTCACCCTTCTGACCGCCGGCACGAAGTTCGAGCTGACCGAGAACCAGACCGTCGTCGCCGACGCCCGCGCCAATGTGAAGACGCTGGTCGCCAACATCTTCCTGCCGCCCTACGGCCAGTTCATGGACGACTACCTGCCGGTCGGGGCCCACTCGGAGGTGACCCGCTCGTCCAAGAACGTCGAGGTCGCCCTGGTCGTCGACATCACCGGCTCCATGGCCGGGCAGAAGCTGACCGACCTCAAGGCCGCGGCCACCCAGCTGGTCGACATCGTCGTCCAGGACCTGCAGTCGCCCTGGTACTCCAAGATGTCGCTGATCCCCTATTCCATGGGGGTGAACGTCGACGGCTGGGAGGACGACGCGCGCGGCGACGCCACCCAGTCGGTGAACATCTCCAACGTCCGCTGGTTCGTCGGCAGCCGCCGCACCATCTCGGCCGTGAATCGCTCGACCGGCGTCTTCACCTCCAACGGCCACGGCTTCCAGGACGAGGACATCGTCTGGGTCTGGAACGCCTCGGGCATGACCGAGATCAACAGCCGCCGCTATCGCGTCGATCGGATCAACAACAACACCTTCCGGCTCGAAGTGCCCAACGGCTCCGGTTGGTCCACTTTGGACACCTCCGGCTTCAACAGCTACGGCAGCAACGGCCGCATCCAGGAATGCTTCCGCGCCGCCGACTGCCGGGTCCAGGTCACGACCTCGTCCGCCCACGGCCTGACCGATGACGATGACGGCGTCTACATCTCCGGCGTCGGGGGGACCAGCCAGATCAACGCCAAGGGCTGGTGGGTCGGCAGCATCATCGATGCGACCAACTACACGATCAACGCCGTCGGCACGGACTGGACCGCCTACACCAGCGGCGGGCAGTCGTGGTGCGGCCGCTACGGCTGCCAGTGGCGGGTCTATGAGGACGACACCGGCGCCATCGACTGGAAACAGGCCACCGTCTGCGTCGCCGAGCGGCACGGCGACGAGCGCTACACCGACGCCCCGACGGACGACGATCCGGTCCAGTTCAACTATCAGCGCAATCAGACCGACTGCCCCAACAGCCCGCTGATCCCGCTGACGTCCAGCAAGTCGACGCTGAAGAGCCGCATCTCCGGCTTCACGGCCAGCGGCTCGACCGCCGGCCACATCGGCACCGCCTGGGGCTGGTACACGATCGCGCCCAACTTCAATCCGCTGTGGCCCTCGTCGCCCGCCGGCGCCTACAACGACCCGAACGTGCTGAAGGCCGTCATCATCATGACGGACGGCGAGTTCAACGTGACCTACTGCTCGGGCGTCTATTCCAGCGACGCGCCGAACGCGTCGAACACCGACCAGATCCGCAACTGCAACTCGCCCAACGGCGACGCCTTCAACCAGGCCGAGGAGCTGTGCGACGCGATCAAGGCCAAGGGCGTGCTGGTCTACACCGTCGGCTTCCAGGTGCCCGCCAACGGGTCGGCGGCCGACATCATGCGCGAATGCGCCACCTCGGCCAGCATGGCCTTCCTGCCGACCTCGGGCGCCGACCTGACCGACGCCTTCAAGGCCATCGGCGCCGACATCTACCGCCTGCGCATCTCGAAGTGAGGCTTACAGCAGCCGGATCTCGCGCAGGCGCTCGGCCAGATAGTCGTCGGCCGTGATCGCCTTGCCGGCATAGCGGTCGGGGTTCTCCGCCGTGACCGTCGACGGCAGGGTTTCGATCCGGAAGTCCGGGTTGAAGTGCAGGAAGAAGGGCGTGGAATAACGCGCGAAGCCGCGCCGCTCCGGCGCCGGATTCACCACCCGGTGCGTCGTCGACGGCAGGACGTGGTTGGTCAGCCGCTGCAGCATGTCGCCGATGTTGACCACTAGGGCCCCCGGCGGCGGGGCAATGTCCAGCCAGCTGCCGTCCTTCTCCTTCAGCTGCAGCCCGGCCTCCTCGGCGCCGAGCAACAGGGTGATGACGTTGATGTCCTCGTGCGCGCCGGCCCGCACGCCCGGCGCGTCGGCCGGCACCGGCGGATAGTGCAGCAGCCGCAGCACCGAGTTCCCCAGCTGGACCTTGTCGTCGAAATACTCGTCCGCCAGCCCCAGATGCCGCGCGATGGCCCGCAGCAGCTTGCGCCCCAGGGCGTCCAGCGCCTCGTACATGCCGTAGACGTGCTCGCGGAAGCCCGCGACCTCGGTCGGCCACAGGTTCTGGGGCATGGTCGCGGTGTAGGCGTGGCCTTCCGGCAGCTCGCGCCCGGTGTGCCAGAACTCCTTCAGGTCCGCCGCCTTGGCGTCCTTGGCCGCCTCGACCCCGAACGGCGTCAGGCCCCGCGCGCCGCCGGTGCCGGGGCGGTGATACTGGCGCTTCACGTCTTCGGGCAGGGCGAAGAAGGCCTTGGCGTCCGCCACCGCCGCGTCGATCAGGTCGGCGTCCAGCCCGTGGTCCGACACCACGGCGAAGCCGTAGCGCTCGAACGAGGCGCCCAGATCGCGGGCGAAGGCGTCGAAGTCGGCGTCATAGCCGGTCATGGAGACGGGGCGGATGCCGGGGGCGGGGCTGGCGGAGTCGGGCACGGGCACGGATCCTGGAAACGAAAAGGTCGCCGACGTCCTACGCTCCTCGGCTTTGACCCGCAAACGTCCGGCTGTCGCATTCCCCCGCGCGGCGTTCATCCCCGATACAGGGGAACCTTTGCAATAAGGCGACGTTCAGCAGTCCGCTAACCTCCTTCCATGAAAGGCGTGCACATGATGCGCTCCAAGATCATTCTCGCCGGCGTCTGCGTCGCCGCCCTCACGGCTTCGGCCTGCACCACGATGGATCCCTACAGCTCGACGCCGGGCCGCAACAACACCGGCACCGGCGCGATCGTCGGCGCCGTCGGCGGCGCCCTGGTCGGCTATCTGACCAACACCTCCAACAGCGAACAGGGCCGCAAGAACGCCCTGATCGGCGCGGGCGTCGGCGCCCTGGCCGGCGCGGCCGTCGGCCAGTACATGGACCGCCAGGAGCAGGCCATGCGCGAGGAGCTGTCGGGCACCGGCGTCGGCGTGGTCCGTCAAGGCGACGTCCTGGTCCTGCGCATGCCGTCGGACGTGACCTTCGGCACCAATCAGGACGCCGTGAACCGCAACTTCTACGCCGTGCTCGACGACGTGGCCGGCGTGCTGCAGCAGTACGACCGCTCGACCATCGACATCGTCGGCCACGCCGATTCCGACGGCGCGGACGCCTACAACCTCGACCTGTCGCAGCGCCGCGCCTCGAACGTGGCCCGCTACCTGATCGACCGCGGCGTCCTGCCTGCCCGCATGTACGTCGAGGGCCGCGGCGAAAGCCAGCCGGTCGCCTCCAACGCCACGGCCGAGGGCAAGGCCCAGAACCGTCGCGTCGAGATCCTGATCCGCCCCTTCACGGGCTGATCCGGCTGAGAACTCGACGAAACGACCGGCCGGGGCCTGCTCCGGCCGGTTTTTCGTCGATCGCCGTGATGCAAGGCTTGCGGCCCGTCGTCCCGCATGCTGTCTGCCCCTGACGGGCGAGAGTCGGGAGCGGGTTCGCGTGAACGGGGACGACAAGGGCTGGATTGAGGGCGCGCGGCTGACCCTGGTGGCCGTGGTCAGCGCCGTCGTCGCCGCGACCCTGGTCATCCAGATCGGCTCCGCCGTCCGCGACGGCCGCCAGGTCGAGGCCCGGCCGCAGGTCATCCTGACGTCCCACTGAGCGCGCCCCCTTGTGGCGCGGCGCGGGGAATGCCACCCAGACCCCATGACGACGCCCGCGCGCGCCCTGTCGCCCCTGCTGCGGGCGCTTGAGGCCGAAAGCCTGCACATCCTGCGCGAGACGGCGGCCGAATGCGCGCGGCCCGTGCTGCTCTATTCGATCGGCAAGGACTCCGCCGTCCTGCTGCATCTGGCCAGGAAGGCCTTCGGCCCGGGCCCCCTGCCGTTCCCCTTGCTGCACGTCGACACGACCTGGAAGTTCCGGGACATGTACGCCCTGCGCGACCAGGTGGCGGCCGATCCGGACCTGACCCTGATCGTCCACCGCAATCCGGAAGCGGAGGCGAAGGGCATCAACCCCTTCGATCATGGCTCCTCCGCGCACACCGACCTGTGGAAGACCCAAGGGCTGAAGCAGGCCCTGGACGCCGGCGGCTTCGACGCGGCCTTCGGCGGCGCCCGCAGGGACGAGGACGCCAGCCGCGCCAAGGAGCGCGTCTTCTCCGTCCGCACGCCCGGCCACGGCTGGGATCCGCGCCGCCAGCGGCCGGAGCTCTGGGACCTCTACAACGCCCGCCTGAAGCCGGGCGAGACGCTGCGCGTCTTCCCCCTGTCGAACTGGACCGAGGGGGATGTGTGGGACTACGTCCTCGCGGAGGACATCCCCGTCGTGCCGCTGTACCTCGCCGCCGATCGGCCGACCGTGGTCCGCGACGGCAAGCTGCTGGTGGTCGACGACGACCGCATGCGTCTGCTGCCCGGCGAGACGCCGGTGATGCGCCGCGTCCGCTTCCGCACCTTGGGCTGCTGGCCTCTGACCGCCGCGGTCGAGAGCGACGCCGACACGCTGGAAGCCGTCGCGGCCGAGGCGCGAGGCGCCCGCACCTCCGAACGCGCGGGCCGCCTGATCGACAGGGACCGGCCCGGCTCCATGGAGCGCAAAAAACAGGAGGGCTATTTCTGATGGCCCGCGCGCCCGGCGATCGCCTCCGCGTCCTGACCTGCGGCTCCGTCGACGACGGCAAGTCGACCCTGATGGGCCGGCTGATGCACGACCTCGGCGCCGTGCCCGACGACGTGGCCGCCGCCGCGACCGGCCCGGACGGCGTGATTGACTTCGCCTCCCTGGTCGACGGCCTGATGGCGGAGAAGGAACAGGGCATCACCATCGACGTGGCGCACCGCTACCTGTCCACGCCGCGCCGCGACTTCCACCTGATCGACGCCCCCGGCCACGAGCAGTACACGCGCAACATGGTCACCGGGGCCAGCCAGGCGGACGTGGCGCTGGTCCTGGTCGACGCGGTCCGGGGCATGACCGCCCAGACCCGCCGCCACGCCCTGATCGCCGCCCTGACGCGCGTTCCCACGGTCGTCTTCGTCGTCACCAAGATGGACGCCATGGGCTGGGACCGGGGCCGGTTCGACGAGCTGGCGAAAGAGGCGCGCGCCTTCGCGGCGGCTCTGGACCTGTCCCAGGTTCAGGTCGTTCCGGTCTCCGGCCTGACCGGCGAGAACGTGGCCCGACCTTCCGCTGCGGCCTGGGTCGAGGGGCCTCCGTTGATCGCGCGTCTGGAGGCGGCGTCCGTCGAGACCGCGTCCGACGCGTCTTTCCGCATGCCGGTGCAGTGGGTGCGTCGCGACGGTCTGGCCCGCGCCTACCTCGGAAAGGTCGCGTCCGGCCGCGTCCGCCCGGGCGACGCCGTGCGCGTCCAGCCCTCGGGACGCCTGGCTACCGTCGCCGAAGTTCTGGAGGCTGACGGCCCGGCCGAGGCGGGGGAGGCCGGCCTGACCGCCTCGCTCATCCTCGATCGCCCCGTCGACGTCGCCCGCGGCGACCTGATCGTCGCCGCCGACGCCCCCCTGGAAGTCGCCGACCAGTTCGAGGTCGATCTGGTCTGGATGGGCGAGGAGCCCATGCTGCCGGGCCGCGTCTATGACCTGAAGATCGGCGCGCGCAGCGTGTCGGCCCAGATCACCGAAATCCGCCGCCGCGTCTCGGTCGAGGACTTGGCTCCGCTGGCGGCCAAGACGCTGGAGCTGAACGAGATCGGCGTCTGCAACCTGTCGCTCGGCGCCGAGATCGCGTTCGCGCCCTATGCGGACGACCGGACGCTGGGCGGGTTCATCCTGATCGACCGGACCAGTCTGGACACGGTCGGCGCGGGCATGATCCGCTTCGCCCTGCGACGCGCCCACAACGTCCACCGCCAGGCCCTGACGGTCGACGCCGCCGCCCGCGCCACCGCCAAGGGGCAGAAGCCGACGGTGCTCTGGTTCACCGGCCTGTCCGGCGCCGGCAAGTCGACGATCGCCGACGCGGTCGAGCGCCGCCTGCACGCCATGGGGCGTCACACCTACCTGATCGACGGCGACAATCTGCGCCACGGCCTGACGCGCGATCTGGGCTTCACCGACGCGGACCGCGTGGAAAACATCCGCCGCGCCGCCGAGGCCGCCCGCCTTATGGTCGATGCCGGCTTGATCGTGCTGGTCTCCCTGATCTCGCCCTTCGCCTCCGAGCGACGCATGGCGCGCGAACTGATGGGGGAGGGGCGGTTCGTCGAAGTGTTCATCGACGTGCCGCTGGACGTGGCGGAGGCGCGCGACGTCAAGGGACTGTACCGCAAGGCGCGTGAGGGGCGGCTGGCCAACTTCACCGGCATCGACAGCCCCTACGAACGCCCCGAGACGCCCGAGGTCCACGTGCGAGCCGACGTCGAGACGTCGGATCAAGCGGCGGAACGGATCGTGGCGGCGCTTGCCTCGGCGGGACGCCTGGAAGCCTGAGGCGTCGCTCGTCCGCGCCATGCCGGCGGGGCCATGTCCCCCCATAAGCGAAAGGCCCGCCGGATGTTTCCGGCGGGCCCCTGCTTTGGTGTTTCGGCTTGGCTTCGAAGCGTGTGCTTAGAAGTTGATGCCGATGGTGGCGCGACGGTTCAGCGGCTCGCGCACGCCGTCGGCGGTCGGACGGGCCAGGTCGCGTTCGCCGCGGGCGTCG
>VYKZ01000229.1_pt1 | contig 11073 bp, 2 predicted proteins | sample 5114421 | NCBI WGS metagenome assembly VYKZ01 (sample SAMN12291788, study PRJNA351875) | freshwater metagenome | isolation source: freshwater lake | place: USA: Michigan, Gull Lake | collected 2013-08-08 | reverse complement strand
CCAAGCCGTTCGATAACTTATTCCTGCTTTTTTTGCATAGTCTGATAGTTTCATGTCTATATATTACCATGTCTGACTATATCTGACTATATTTGTATTGAAACTTTACAATACCAAATTTCTCAATTCCTGACAGACATAGAGCTTCTAAAATCCAAGACCATCCCGTCAAATACCCGATAGTGTCATTGGATAAACGATTTAAAAGAGCATTGAGTTTATCTCTTAAAGCATCAAGAGATTCAAAAGTTTCCCAGGCCAGAAAATTTTTCAGGTACAGCCAAACTCTCTCGGCGGGGTTAACTTCGGGACAACAAGAAGGTTGATAAAATTTGAGTAAGTTTAGTTGAGCGGTTAGTGAGGGTTTGCTGAACAAGTTTTTCGGTGGTGGCAGGGTGTGGGGTGTGGGGTGTGGGGTGTGGGGTTTTACCAGTTTTGAGGTGGCCAATTACCTAATTTTCAGGGAAAAATTGCCTAAATTTCCCCCCGATCACTGCCATATCCAGTACTTTTTAATTGACAAAAGGTCTAAAAGTCTTACCCAACAAGGTTTTTAGATTTATTCAGCAAGCCCTAGTTAAATCTTGATCTGACCACTAGCAGTGTACCAAAAGCAATCAGTCCCAAGCTCAAGTTAGGTTCGGGGACGGTAGTTGGGGGATTTGATGCACCTGTAACAGAACCACTGACGATATCACCATTAAAATCACTAACAACATCATTTAAAGTAACTGTCCCTCCTGCTTTCGTTAAAAAGGGAGAGTTAAAAACTAGAGAGAGGCTATTAGAGCCATTAACCCAATCAATAGCTTCTATACCACTCCCAGTAGGATTAGCTAAACTAATGTTAACTAAGTCAGCCTTGGTGAAATTGAGAAGGCCAATTATAATGTTACTAAAAGTAAGACTAGGAGTTGCACTATTTTCATTGTCAATGGTGAAACTACCAGTAATCGGATTAGTTCCCGCCAGAGAACCATTATTAATAGTCCAAGTCAGTGCTTGAACTGGTATGGGGGTTGAGAAGCTACTAACAAGCAGGGTTGTTGTAGCAGCTAAGAGCAAGTTGGGTGGGTTGATTTTCATCTTGTTCATCCGAGTTAAGTTTTGGTTATTGGTGAGTAATTAGAGAGAGACAAACCATTCAGGATGATTGTTCAATCCCGTGAGGGAATTACCGAGATTGTCAGTAACATAAGCTAAGACTTCAGTTCCCAAAAGAATTTGGTTGCTGTTAAAGCTTAACTGTCCGAAGTTGATTCCACTGAGAGCCAATTTATCGCCTTGAGCAGAGTTGAAATCAAGAATGCGATCGCTACCATTTCCTGACTTGAGAACGAAGCTATCAGCACCCGCACCGCCATAGAGGAAATCTGAACCTAAACCACCATCAAGTAGATCATCTCCTTCTTCTCCATAAAGTTTATCTGTATTTCCCTCACCATAGAGACTGTCATTACCACTTCCACCGTTGAGAACATCTCGTTGGTTGGAACCGATTAACAAGTCATCACCAGCACCACTTTCTAAGCGGTAAGTACCGGATTTACCCAAAGCATCGATGCGATCATTTGTTGGGGTTCCTTGAATCACACTACTACCAGAGGGAACTAAGACTGGGTGGAAAACTTGTAGCGTGAAATTTGTACTAACATTTGCTCCCAGCTGATCAGTTGCAGTTACTTTTAGATTCAGATTACCAACATCATTGTTAGTAGGAGTACCACTGAAAGTTTGGGTTGTTGGGTTAAAGTTTAACCAACTGGGTAAAGCATCACCATTACTGAGGGTAGCTGAATAAGTCAGGCTATCGTTGAGATCAGGATCAAAAAAGGTATTATCAGAAATTTGTAAGTTGAAGGGGATATCTTCTATGACGGTTTGATCGGCGATCGGATTTTGGAGATTTGGTGCATTATTATTTAGGGGAGTAAAGTTAATTCCCTGTTGAATCCAGACCTCAATGGCGGTATTTGTAATGCCATAAATTTCATAAACTGCTCCATCATAGGTATCAGAGCCTAATTGAGTCCAAGGTACAGTGGAAGGATCGGAGTAATAAGCACTTGAAGAAGCACCATTAATCAATAGCTTTTTATTGCCATCGAGCATTTGCAGCAGGCTAGACTGATTAAATTGAACGGAATTATTGTAGCCAATATCAACAGCTTCAATATTAAACAGATGACCAGCATTAGCATCTAAATAAAGCCTGGTTTGTTGGCCGACTGTTTGGGGAATGAAGATAGTATCAAAACCACCACCGCCATCAATCTTACCGATAGTTTTACTATCAGTTCCGTACTCACCACCTAAGCCAATTTGATCATCTCCTTCCCCACCAAAGGCATAAATCTCAGAAGTATTAGAGGTGGGAATTAACATAAAGTCATCGCCATTTTGCCCCCGCAAAACAATATTAGAAGTGTTAACATCTTGGGGAACAGTAAAGACATCATTACCATTAGTTCCGTCAAAAAAGGTAAAGGTTTCAGCGCCATTATTTTGCTCATCTGCTGTTAACCAATCTTGACCATAAACTACATAGGTCAAGTCATAACTGCTCGTATCAGTAATCAAAATATCCTGATAACCATCACCATTGACATCGCCACCCGTATTAGTTTGATAAGATAGTGACCGATTAGGTAAGCCTTGAATGGGAATCTGATTTGGACTACCAGCCAGAACAAGATTATTAATATTAGGACTGGTATTGGGGGGGGTTGTAGGCGTAGAGGGTGTAATCTCTGTTGAGCCTAATTGGATGTAACCTTGATGATAACCATCGTACTGATCAAAAAGAATATCGTCAAAACCGTCAGCATTCATATCTCCCACTGCAACAGCAGGAGAAAGAGGGTACTTGGAGAAAGCGGGATACGGGATAAAATAATCAAAGTTTGTTTGAAACTGTCCAAAGTTGCTAGTTTTGCCCGTACCATACAAAATGGTAGAATGGGCGATGGGATAGGATTGTTCTCCATAGCCTCGGTTTGACCAAAAAATTTGAACAAAAGACACTAATGTATCCTCAATACTGTCTCCATTAAAGTCACCAGACGTAATAGAAGACTTGATAAACCCTGCACTAAAGTCAAACTCACTCCCAGACCAACTACTCTCATCTGTCCAAGGCTGTGTGAGAAAACTCAAGGATATCTCAGAAAGTGGCTGCTGAGTGCTGTTATTGAACTGATAAGCCTTAACCTGTGTTTGCAGTTCTACAGATGGTCGTAGTTCGCTACCTGAGGGATTAAGCGTGTAATTAAGGGTGAGAATTTCTGAGATTCCATCGCCGTTAATATCCGCTAATCCAATTCCAGGCGGTGTCACCTTAGAGGACCCAGACAAATAAGGATCATAAGTCGGGAATTGGGAACTCAACCCATTCGCTGAACCCAAGAAATAATGAATTTGATAATCGTAATTGTTATTTGGATTAGGTCCGTCAGGATTAAGCTGGTTTAGTATTACTAAGTCATCATAACCATCACCATTAATATCTCCTGCACAGGTTTGATAAATGGAATTGGATAAATAACCTTCAGGGATAGTAAAAGAATTCAACAACTGGCCCGCAATCACATTACTTGTGATGCTATTGCCCATATTGACCAGCAATTCTGTTGTTTGACCATTTGTGTTATTAATACTACCTTGAGCAATATCTTCATAACCATCCGCGTTAAAATCCCCATGAGCAATTAAAGCAGTGCTAGGAGAGGAGATTACATTAGTAGAAGGTAAATTATTGTCATTAGCAGTAAGGGTGTAGGTTCGTGGAGTGCTAACATTTGTTAGGGTGCTGGCTCCTATAGTCAGTTGATTTCCCTGCGACGATGACCCACTATTGACAAAATCATCAAAACCATCTCCATTAACATCCCCCACAGAAACACCGGGATATTTATTGACTAAAATAAAGCCATTATCACTACGCAGGTCATTGACATTTAAAGATAGTCCACCCTGTAACCAAGGATGGCCAATCGCCACATAAGCCTCACCGTGACCATTACCATCATTGCTACTAGGAGCGCCTAAAATAATGTCATCTCCTCCTGTAGCCGAGCCGTAATCCCCATTAATATCACCAATCCCATTAAGAGTTTGACCGACATTACCCGAATTAGAAGGATTACTATTATTAAGAGGATTAGCCACTCCTTGATATTGGAAAACGCGAGAATCCGTCAGATTAGGATCGAGATAAATTGCGCCTCCGCCATTAAAGGCATTTGTACTACCAAAGACTATATAGGCACTACCAGCATTACCATAAGCAAAGGGCGCACCGATGAGTAAGTCATTAATATTATCTTGGTTAACATCTCCCCCATTAGCAACAGCCCAACCTGCTTGTCCCGAAGTGAGTACCCCTTCAAAAGTGACCCCTTGACCAGCTTGAATCGAGGCTAAACTGGAAGGTAAAGAACTATTTCCTCCGAATATTACATAAACTTTGCCCAGATTAGAAGTTGGACTACTCCCGCTCCCAACAGCAGCATTAGGCGCGCCGATTACTAAGTCTAAATGACCATCTCCATTTAAGTCTAGGGTCGTTAGCGCATTGCCAATCCCATCATAAAAGGCGTAATTGGTGGCTGAGTCCTTACTGGGTTTACCTGTACTCGGATTGAGCTTACCGTTAACACTTCCCCCCGTAAAACTGGTTATGCCATCAAAAACCCAGTTAGTGGTGCTATTTGTAGAAGTTAGGTTAATAGATTCGTTAGTGCTTGACCAATTAAATTGCGTACCCGACAGGACATAAATCGCGCCACCATAACCGCGAATATCTGTGGGGTTATTGGGATCGGTAACGGGATTAACTATGGGTGCTCCTATGGCCAAATCAAGTTTACCATCTTGATTCAAATCCAACACTTGTAAGGCAGAGCCTAACCCTTGACCTGTGCTAGGAGCATTAATGGTAGCAACAAGCGTTGTCGTAATATTTTCACCTGATCCTGATAGTTGATAGACCTTAACTTGATTGGCTAAAGGTGAAGCAACAATCAATTCAGGTGTTCCATCGCCATTTAAATCTGCTAAGAGAATCTCTTTGCCAAAACCATCACTACTATTACCTGTGAGGGGTGATGTAGCTAGGGTACTAAGAGCAATTGCGCCACCGGTTTGAGTAATCGCTGAATTATCAAAGATGTAAATTTCACTATCGTTAGTTCCTCCTTGGTTAGTCAGATTGGGAGCGGATATTGCATACCAAGTTCTAGAAGAACCAGACCAAGAAGTAAGGCTACTTCCACTTTGAGGTGACGCAGCATTAGAATTAGCTGCTCCCGTAATTTTGACAACATTTTGACCCGATTGAGGACTATCTAAATTCAATCCTTGATCTGAAACTTGTACTCCCTGCGCCCCAAAAACTAGATAGATATTACCTTGACTATTATTATCTCCGGGTGCTGAAATCCAGAAATCATCAAGAGGCGCATTATTATTATTGCTGTTTGTATCATTGTTAACATTCCCTGCGCCACCGAGAGCAGAACCTAACTGATCATTAACGGGTCCGGTCATAGAAAAACCACTATCTATGGCCAATAAGTTAACTTCTTGGTTAGTATCCTGTAAGGTGGCGTAAGCTGTTAATGTGGTTTTTTGACCATCCTGCACTATTAACTTAAATTTCTCATTGAGATGTTCTGACAAGGTATCGTTATAGATATTAACCTCAATGGTTTTGCTGATTTCCCCTGGAGCGAATGTCAGGCTTCCTTCTTTATGTTCGTAATCGGCTCCGGCAGTAGCACTAATATCGACTGTGCGATAAGTTAAGGTTTTGCTGGTATTGGTATCACCTTGCCGAGTGATGGTAAAAGTTACTTTCCCGTCTTGTTCTTTAGCCTTTTGATGACTCACTGAAAAGATGCTATTACTACCCACATCACTGCTTGTAGTGGCACTACTAATGATGTTATCAATTTGATCTGGTGGAGTAGGATTAGAGTCAGTTTGGATAGTATTGTTAGTATTCCAATTACTTCCAGCATAAATACTTTGACCCAGGGTGGAAGTTCCCGTATTAGAGTCAAGAACCACCCAACTCAAGGTGACAGTATTATTATTAGCGTTATTGGTTGTACTAACATTAATGCTAGAAAAACTCAGATTAGAACCAGAAAGGTTGCTAACGCTAGGTTGATAATTTTTCCAACTCCCTGTACTTCCACTTGGAACCCAAAAGGCGGTAGATAAATTAGTTTGAGCCGTTTCTCCCGAACCTGTGCTATTTGTCCATAAGGCGAGAACGCCAAAAGGGGTTGAGGTTAGAGATTGTATGGATTGACCGGGTTGCAGATAAGGGATAGCTGTGGGGACTGAATTATTGGTATTCAAAGTCCCATTATTCAACTGTCCTATTACATAATTTGATGTAATAGTTTCTTGTAATTGATTAAGTGCATCACTGGAAACAGTATTAGGCGCACCGACTAATAAATCGGCTTTACCATCGTTATTTAAATCTCCTACCGCACTCACAGAAGACCCACTCAGTTGATTGGTTCCCCCTTGACCAATTACATAACCTTGAACCGTTGTACCAATGTTACTGACATTGATACTGGCAACTGTACCGATATTATTGCTCGTTCCTCCATAGATGACATAACTCACCCCGGCTTGATTATTTCCTCCTTGGGGTTCAGCAACAAGTAAATCACCGATACCATCCCCGTTTAAGTCTCCAGCACCCGTAACTTCTGTTCCTGCACCAACAATGGTAAAGCCATTTGTTCCATTGATTTCGGAGAAACCGACACTGTTATTTGGAGTTGATGAAAGGCTGGAACTGCCAAAAAGAATGTAACTATTTCCAGGGATAAAGTTACCATTAGTATCCTCAGTCGCAGGATAGCCAATAATTACATCATTAATACCATCGCCGTTAACATCTCCTGCACTACTGACTTGTAAGGGTGCAGGGTTATCCAAATCATCAACAATCACAAATCCTTGACCGGGGTTAACGGTGGCTAAGTCTAGGGTTTGAGTAGATAAATTTGCACCAAATAGAATAACCGCCGCTCCCGTTCCCCCAATCAGTAAATCCCCTTTACCATCCTGATTAACGTCTGGAATTAGAGCCGTATTGGTTATATCTAGCAAGGTATCCCCATTAACGGCTGAGGTATTGTTAGTTAGGGTAATTGTTCCACCTAAATAATTCGGGGAGATTAAATTGGAGTTAGAATTATTAGAAACAATACTATTACCTTGATTTAGTCGGCTAACTCTCGGAGTATTCGGATTTGTTCCTTGATGGAGGGTATGAATATTATTCCCTTGTTGATTGCGAATATACAGACCTCCATCCTGACCCAAGGCAAGATAGGCTCCCGGATTTCCCCCTGTACCAGTTGACCAATAAGACAACTGAGCTAACCCTGCCCATTCATATAATACAAAGTTGCCGTCTGATTGCATGACAGCTTCATAATAGGTTGCATATTGAGGAATTGGAGGTGAAGTGGTGGTACTCCAAACTTTAGTATTAGTGGTTTGATTGAATAAGACTAACTGACCGTTATTGTTGATGCTGAGGGTAAATAGCTCGTTACCAATGGATTGAGAGAGTATTAGAGTAATTTCCCCTGATTCTTGGTTGGCATTTGGCGCACTGATAGCATAGTCGGTTTGACCATCTCCATTAAAGTCATAACCCCCTGTTACTACTGAACCAAAGCGATCAGCCGCTTGTCCATTGGGGTTAGTAATTTGTTGTCCATAAGTAGGATTATTTTGGATTAAGGTATCAATATCAGTGGTGGTTTGAGGGGTTTCAAATAATGTCCCCCCATAGAGTAAGTAGGCAGCCCCTTGATTATTATTTAAACCAGGCGCACCAATGATTAAATCACCCTTACCATCCCCATTGACATCTCCTGCATTAGCAATGCTATAACCCAACTCACTTAAAGCTTGTCCCGTTAAAAGTAAGCCATTACTACCCAAATTATTGAGGTCATTAACTTGGTTATACTGTTCTCCAAAGACTACATAAACGCCGCCTTGTTCATCATCAAGGTCTGGTGCAGTCATGGCAAAATCTGCTTTACCACCACTATTGACATCTCCTAATACAGTAACAGATTGTCCAAAACTAGCGAAGTATTCATTGTCTAATGTCCAATAAAAACCCGAAGCGTTAGCATTAGTAGGATTTTCTGAGAAAGTGCTTAAATTAACCTCATCATTTCCTGTCTGACCATAGACTACATAAACTTGTCCGGGTGGGGTAGTCGCAATTTGTTGTACGGTAGAATTATTAATTGACTCATATTGCCAAGTAATTAAAACATTGCCATTATTATCTAGGGCAATATTTGGGCGTTGATTTGCCCCTGCTGTATTTGAGATAGCTTGTAAACTGTTGGTATTCCAAACAACATCATTACTGCCTAATGTTCCCGTCAAAAAGTATAAATAGGAAAGATTGGCTGAATTATCATCTACGGTTCCTGTAAATGCGCCATAAACCGTTGTTCCATCAGGAGCAATAATGTAAGAAATATCACTACTGTCAATTAAATCATTGACATCTTCTCCTAATAAAGTAGCGTAATCGGGTTGAGTGAGATAAATCGTTGAATTAGGTTCTGATGAAACTGTGACAGGTAATCCTCGGTAATTTTGAGTGACAGTGCTTTCTCCGCTTAAATTTGAATCTACAATTCGGACATAAGAGCCAAAAGAAAGGGAAAACAAGAAAAAATTCACTGCCATTTTGGCTTTGTTGGTATAAATCGACTTCTCAAAACCACTGTTATCAAATTCTTCCGTTTGAACACCTTTGACGGATAAATCAACGAATCCACCAAGCAGGTTGGCATCAACATAAAGACCTGTATTTATACCAACACTTAGGTTAGCATCACCAGAATCGAAGGCATCTCCTAAAAAGCTAAATACTTTAGTTGTATCCAGTTGCCATTTGAGATCAGAATGGGGAGTTTCTGTTGTTGGTTCATTGCCATTTTCGTCAACCAGTTTAAAAAAGTAATCACTGGCTTGGATATCCCCTAAGTTTGTTTGATTATCATCAAATTCAATTTCTGTAGCATAAGCTATGTCAAAACCTACTACAGGACCGCCACTAAGACTTAATATATGTAAATCACTAAGTTCATTTAAGAAAGAACCGGCTCCCGGAAAAAGAGAATTTAACACTAAATCAATAGCATTTACCTCTAAGTCAAACTCCCCGCCAGCTTTAGCTTTAACACTAGAAGGATAGCTACCAATTTTTTCCCATTCCCCACTTCCTTGAGTAAAAGCCGCGATGTCTAAGGAAACATAGCCTTTGAATAAACCAACAGCCAAAGAACCTGCTAGAACGGCAGGACCTATGCCTCCTGCCTCTTTGCCGAACGTTAAACTTAATGCTAATTTATTAAAAGCTACTGGAGATTCGCTACTGTATTTTTCAACAGAAGCATCAATTTCTCCACCAACATTAACCGAAAAACCATCCAGTTTTTTAGCAAGACCTGACGATAGCTTGAATAAATTACCCGTACTGATACCCTGAGAAACATAACCAGGCAACGTCCAAACTCCAGACGCTCCATCCAATGCTCCTGAATTGATTTGATAAGTAAATTCTGTTCCTTTGGGTTTAAAGGTTAATTGATTTTGGTTTGTTGTTACCGGAAGTTGACTAACATCAACAACTTTACTTACTGTTTGATTATTTTTTTGAGTCGTTACCAATATTTTATTGTTAGGTAAAGCCACAACTTGTAAGTTTTTATCTTCCAATTCATCATCGGTCAAGTTTGTAGGCGAACTCCACTGATAACCACCATAAATAGAAGAACTCAGAGAAGATGTATAAACTTCTGCATTATTGCCATTTCCGGCTATCCAAGAAGCAAAAATTCCCCCATTAGATGTCTGAGTTAAAGCCAAATTAGAGGAACTACCTTGATTCTCTGTTCCAATCCCACTATTAAGAGGTGTGACACCAATATATTGACCATTGGTATTAGAAGGTTGATAACCGTAATAAATTTGTCCATTTTGATTCCAAACTGCGTGAGTAACCCCACTACTATCTGTTACCGTTGTCATTCCAAAAGGTTGCCCACTGGAGTTGTTTAACCCTAAAATTGAGCTAATATTGCCAACCTGATAAGGAATAATTTGATTTGTTATTCCGTATAAAATTCCTGTTTCGTCAATTTGAATTTGACTGAAAACAGGTAAATTACCAAAAACATTATCTAACTCAATAAAACTATTAGCATTGGTTGACCATGCGTAAATATTGCCATTATTATCTAAACCTAAAAGAGTTTGACTGTTGAGAGCAACTATTTGCTTTAATGCGGGATTATTTCCCCCATTGAAAAGATTAAAATCTGTTCCATCCCAACTGTAAAGACTACCTTGATTATCTAATGCCCAGACTGAGCCATCCCCTTTTCCTGTTGTAATCTCAACAGCGCCAATAAAACTATTGTAACCTAAGTCAAATTGTTGTGTCGTTGCATTCCATGTATATTGTTGAATCGAACTATCGGAATTAACTAACCAGACTTCATTATCATTAATAGCAGAAAAAGCAGTATAAGCTCCACTGGTTGCTGTTTGTACTAAAACTGGAGCTGCCCATACCTGAGAAGTGCTATTCCAAGACGTTAAATAATAACCTGATTGTCCAGAAATATTACTGTAGATTAAAGCATAAAAATTACCTGCATTGTCACAATCTATACCAACCATCTGACTGCCTGTGGGCAAACTAGACAGATTCGCTAAACTGTAATTCTGAGTAGCATCATCCCAGTAGTAATACTGCCCATTTGTCGTAAGAGCTAATCGCTGACCAGAATTGCTCACGAAAACTTGTTTAATCGTACTATAGTCTATCAGATTAATCATGGTGATTTATTATTCCAGAAAAATTGGAAACGGGTAAGCTTTTTCCTCAGGGTAATCGCATGTTGATAGAGTTCTCAAATTCCGAGGAGTTAGGTCTAAAATTCGATGGGCAACTCAGGCTTTGACCTGCACAAGGCGACCGAATCTCTGGTTTTGCCA
>VYKZ01000411.1_pt1 | contig 11313 bp, 9 predicted proteins | sample 5114421 | NCBI WGS metagenome assembly VYKZ01 (sample SAMN12291788, study PRJNA351875) | freshwater metagenome | isolation source: freshwater lake | place: USA: Michigan, Gull Lake | collected 2013-08-08 | reverse complement strand
TTTTCTATTAAGCTCAACATATATTTAAAAAGTTGCCGGTCACTTCTCATTTTACCTGACGGTGATCGCTTTTACTTTTGATATTCTGATGGGAGAATGAAACAGCCCTAGGGGGCAGGGGGGATCGAACCTAAAATCCATTTTTAATTTAATTATAACCAGCTACTTATATAATAAAAAGTATCTCCAGAGAATGATTTTTCCTGTCTCTATGCAACACCCCTCTCTGACTCGCTTTGAACCTGCGACTACTCTTGATGAAATCTATTCAACTACATCTCCTGAACCCCTATTAACTCAGAAGGAAATAGATGCTTTTTATCGAGAAGAAATGAATCGGGTGAGAGGGGAAGATAAAATTGAGCGTCTAAAATTAGGGTTAAAACGGGCCATAGATACGCAACAATATTACAAAGCCTGTTTAATGGGACACACGGGGGTAGGCAAATCGACAGAATTAACTCGTTTAATTAATGATCATGAGATTAAACAGCATTTTGAACCCCTGCGATTTAGTGTTTTAAGTGAACTCGATGCGATTAATTTCAGTCCCCTTGATGTATTTCTCTTTATGGTGGTGGAAATTGTTGAGAAAACCGCTCAAATTTCTCGGCAGCCTAGTAGTAAAAATTTACAAAAGCTTTGGGAGTGGTTTAGTTCTGAAGAATTTACCCGCAAGGAAACCAGAGAAAGTCAAATCAAAATGGAAGCAGGAGCGGGAGCAAAAGAAGATTCTCTCTGGAATAAAATTCTCGGACTTTTTGCCTATCTCAAGGGAGAATTCCGGGTTGCTTCCTTGCGAGAGAAAAAAGTTGTTGAATACCGTCTTTCCCGTTCCAGAGATTTAATTAATGCCAAAAAGATCATACTCCCAACCAAAAAGGACGGGAAGCAGTGAGAAAAGTTTTAGAAGCAAGAGTTAAATCTAATTTATTTGAAGATGGACAAATAGAGCGGGTTATTATTGCCTCCGGTGGCAATATCAGAGATTTATTTTATCTGGTTAGAGAAGCTTCTGATGAGGCAATTGTCAATAAACAAAATCTGATCATGTCTAGTCATATTAGCAGAGCAATTCGCAGTTTAAGAACAGATTATGAAAGACGTTTAGGCCAAAATCCTTATGATACCGATCATGTTAGTTATGGGGATAAGGTTTTATTGTTAAAACGAATTTATGATGCTGATAAAGAGGCACAAATTCCCAATGAGATATTATACGCTTTATTAAATGATCGAGCGATTCAAGAAGTAGATGGAGACGGGGAAAGATGCTTTATGGTACATCCCCTTGTGGTTGATATTTTAAATGCTCAAGGTCATATTCCTACTGCTCCCGATGGAGGTGTCCCCGGTGGTACATCAAGTTAATCAAACTAATCAATCGGAGTTAGAACTGGGTACTATTGCCCATACAGCAGCTCGTTTGCTATTATGGGGACGAAGACCATCTAGAGGTTTAGCTAGGGTGGAATTTTATGATAAGTTTTCCCGTCAGCAAGTAGTTAGAGAATTAGAGAATAAACTGCAAGAACAAGGCATTATTTTTCATAAAATTGTCTTACCAAGATGGAAAAAAACCTCTTTTGTCTTGAACTTTTTGTTAACACAATTGGCAGAATTGGAGTCGGGAGTAGTATCAATTACTGGTTTTGAAACCGCTTTTAGTTCTGATGTTTCCCTAGTAGATGCCTTGCAATTAATTAATTTCAATCGAGAAAATTTAGCTCGTTTTAATCTCCGACAAATTTGGTGGATGACCCATGATTTTACTAACAAAGTTATTCGGTTTATGCCAGATTTAAATTCTTGGTTTTTCCTGCGGTTATCTTTAACAGAAAATTCAACCCAAGCTACCAACTATAATCAGCTATTTACCGATAAAAATACCGTTAATGATCCCTATAATTTACCAGGAACAGCAGTTAACTTTGTTGGTAGAGAACAGGAATTATCCCGGATTAATCAAGCTTTTCAGCAATCTTCCCCAGTGGTTTTAAGTGGGATGGGAGGTTCGGGAAAAACTGAATTAGCTTTACAGTATGCTTGGCAACATAAAGGGGATTATCCTGCGGGTATTTGTTGGATAAATGTCCTTAACAGTGACCCCGGTTTGGCTATTTTATTTTTTGCCAGAGAATACCTAGGTTTAAACATCCCCAATCAGGGAACCTTAAGTGAACGAGTGCGTTACTGTTGGCAAAATTGGCCCGAGGGAAATGCTTTAATTATTTTTGATGATGTGCGTGACTACGACCAAATTAAATCTTATCTACCACCGGTAAAAGAATCTCGTTTTCGGGTTTTGATTACAACTCGCTTTAGTTACTTAGGGGTATCGCTATCAACGATAAACTTAGATGTTCTCACAGCAGCGCAAGCTTTAGATTTACTGCAAACCTACTTAGGAAAAGAACGTCTAACCGCAGAGTTAGAGGCAGCCAAGCAACTTTGTCAGTGTTTAGGATATTTGCCTCTAGGATTACAATTACTAGGCAGTTTTCTGAAACAAGCAACTACTGAAACTTTGGCAAATACCAAGGAAAAATTCCCGAAAAAAGGCTCGGAATATCTCAACTCTGATAAGGAGGAAGTCCGCAGTATTAAAACAATTCTGAATCTCAGTTGGCAGCTGTTAGAAACACAAGCACAAAAATTAGCTCTGTGTCTCAGTTTATTTGCTTCGGCACCTTTTCCCAAGCACTTAATCATCAGTTTATTTTCTGATGAAGCTAAAGACGAGATAGAAAAATGGTTAACCGATAGCTTGGTTAAGCTTAATTTGCTGAAATCTTTAGGCAATGAATGGTATCAACTCCATCCCCTCATCCGTCTTTATTTACGGGAAAAATTAGAAGGTTCCGAGATAGCCAATACCGCAAAAAGTCGTTATTGTACAGTGATGACAGATACATCGAGAACAGTCCCCGACACTCCTACTCTAGATATTATTCAAAATCTGACTCCCTTAATTCCCCATATTGAACAAGCTGTCAGGGAATATCCAGAATATATCGCTGACGAGGATTTATTGTGTTCCTATACCGGTTTAGCTCGTTATTATTATGGACAAGGATTGTATGCTATTGCTGAACCTTACTATCAAGCTTGTTTAACCGCAACTCGAACCCGTTTAGGAGACAATCATCCCGATGTGGCAACTTCCCTCAACAATTTAGCAGAATTGTACCGTTCCCAAGGCAGATACCCAGAAGCAGAACCTCTCTATCTAGAAGCATTAGATTTGTATAAACGACTCTTAGGAGACAATCATCCCCATGTCGCAACTTCCCTCAACAATTTAGCAGCATTGTACCAATTCCAAGGCAGATACCCAGAAGCAGAACCTCTCTATCTAGAAGCATTAGATTTGAGAAAACAACTCTTAGGAGACAATCATCCCCTTGTGGCACTTTCCCTCAACAATTTAGCACACTTGTACCAATCTCAAGGCAGATACCCAAAAGCAGAACCTCTCTATCTAGAAGCATTAGATTTGAGAAAACAACTCTTAGGAGACAATCATCCCGATGTGGCAGCTTCCCTCAACAATTTAGCAGGATTGTACGAATCCCAAGGCAGATACCCAGAAGCAGAACCTCTCTATCTAGAAGCATTAGATTTGTCTAAACGACTCTTAGGAGACAATCATCCCCTTGTGGCACTTTCCCTCAACAATTTAGCACAATTGTACAAATCCCAAGGCAGATACCCAGAAGCAGAACCTCTCTATCTAGAAGCATTAGATTTGAGAAAACAACTCTTAGGAGACAATCATCCCGATGTCGCAACTTCCCTCAACAATTTAGCAGCATTGTACAAATCCCAAGGCAGATACCCAGAAGCAGAACCTCTCTATCTAGAAGCGATTAAGATTGCTACCCAAGTATTAGGGGAAAATCATCCCCATACCCAAACAATTATGGAGAACTATAAAACTATGTTGTGGCAACTCCGACAAGCAGAATTAAGATGAGTTAGAGTTTAAATGCTTAGGAAAAGAGGGTCTGTAGGCGCACGGATTTTCCATTATATATATAGTATCATGTCAAGTCGCTTTTGTCAAGAGAAAATTTTTTCAAATCAGGATTTAGTAAAACCTAGTAACGTGGATTAGAGATGAAGATTGATTGAATGAACCAATCATAGTCAATCAAATAATCACATCAATCATAGTTAAGACCCTGGGAAAATAGCGTCTGCATACGCAAGGATTTTCCATTGTGAATATAATGTCATGTCAAGAGGCTTTTGTCAAGAGAAAATTTGACAACATCCAGATTTAGTAAAACGTAGTTAGACGGCAAAAATTAATGATGGACTATGATTAGGGAGCTAGTTAAGAGTTTCTGAAAAGTAAATGCCTAATCTTAGTGGATTAGAGATGAAGATTGATTGAATGAACGAATCATAGTCAATCACATAATCACATAAATCATAGTCAAGACCATGGGAAAATAGGGTCTGTAGGCGCACGGATTTTCCATTATGAATATAATGTCATGTCAAGAGGCTTTTGTCAAGAGAAAATTTTTCTGACCCGGAAGGAATTCAACCTAGATAAAAACTGAGGATCAGAGCCACTAAAAAAGTCATTAACAGGCATAAAATTCCGAAATAAAGGACGATTTTAGGACGGAAAGCTGATAGGAGGAGGATAAAAGCTTTAATATCAATGAGGGAAGCGACCAGTAAAAAAGCGAGAGTGGAACCCACAGAGAGATTAGTAATTAAAGAACCGGGGACAAAAGTGCTAAGACTGGCATTAACAGCGAGGGTGAAACCAAAAAACAACTGCACGAGAATTTGAGTAACGGGAGTATTCCCCCAGGCAATTAATTGACTCTGAGGTAATAATAGCTGAAAGACACTAGCGATCGCACAGCCAATAATTAATAATCCCCCTAATTCCAGTGCTTCATCGATAAAGTTATCGAGAAATAGCTGCAGAGAAATTGGCCAAGCTTGCCTATCTCTAGTTTTATACTCATAAACAAGATTGCCGACTCTTTGTAGGGGTTGACCGGCTGCTTCCTCCGGTAAAAAACTACCGGAAAGAACTAAACTCGATTCTAGGGGAATTTCGCTATCGGTGCGGGGTTTTTCCCGGTAGAAACTAAAGAGAGTACCGATAAAAATTGCCATTAACCAGACCGAAAGCGATCGATAGAAGAAAATACTAGAATAGGTGAAAGTCTGCCAAGTTAGCCAAAGAGTGACGATATTTAGGGTAGGTGCAGCGGTGAGAAAGCTAAACACCACCCCTGGGGGTACTCCCTCTAATAAGAATCTTCTAGCGACGGGAATCGTGCCGTATTGTCCGACCGGTAGGATTAATCCGATGGCACTGCCAACGATCGCTCCTAACAGTCGATTACGGGGAAATATCGCCGCTAATCGCTGTTTATTGACGAAAACCAGCAAAAAACTGGAAACGGCTGCCCCGAAAAGTAAAAAGGGAAGGGAGGTCAAGACTAAACTAAGAAAAAAAGTAACTGCGATAGAAATTTGATTCATGAATAGGGTTCAAGATCGGAAGCTATCCTACAAAATAGCAGATAAGGTAAAAAGTAAAAAGAGCGGTTTTAGATGCAACAATAGGTTAGTTTGTTGAAATCAAAAATTAAAAAGAACGTAAAGCGATTAATTGTGCCTCAGCTTTATGAAGGGATTCTAACCATTCTTTTTCGGGATCGCTATCGGCAACTATTCCCGCTCCCACTTGTCCCCAAACGGTGTTTAAATTCCCTTGAGCAGTCATTAATAGGGTACGGATGAGAATATTCAAATCTAAATGACCCCGTAGGTCAATATAGCCACAGGAACCATAGAATAAATTACGTCGCACCGGCTCCAATTCTTCGATAATTTCTAGACAACGAACTTTCGGACAACCGGTAATTGTTCCCCCCGGGAAAAGAGCTTTAATTAAATCAATAGCATGATACTTTTTATCTAATTTTCCTTGAACATTACTGACCAAGTGCATAACGTGACTATAACGCTCGATCGTCAGTAATTCATCAACATCAACCGATCCCCATTCACAAACTCTACCCAGATCATTACGTTCTAGATCCACTAGCATAATATGCTCGGCGCGTTCTTTTTTATTAGTTAATAGTTCCTCGGCCAATTGTCGATCGAGTGCCTCAGTTTTACCCCGGGGACGGGTTCCTGCGATTGGTCTAGTGCTGGCTATTCCTCTTGCTAATTTCACCAATCTTTCGGGAGAACAACTAATCATTTCGCCCCAAGGGGTGCGCCAATAACTGGCAAAAGGAGAAGGGTTAATCTGTTGTAAACTGCGATAAATTTGCCATCCTTTTGCCCTAGTTGTGCTTTGAAATCTTAGGGATAAATTTGCTTGAAAAATATCGCCTTTTCTGATATAATCCAGAGCTTTTTTAACAGCTTTTTCGTAGTCCAGTTGAGAAGTATAAAAGATTAAGGGAGAGGGATGAGGATCGATAAACTCAAAATCCGGTTGATTGCTTAAAGATTGTTCGTATTTATCTAAATCTTCGGGTTTAGTGGCAGCTAACCAGAGAATTTGTGCTTGGTGATCGAGAATAGCAAAACTGTCCGGTTCGTACCAATAAGCGACGGGAAAAGGGAGAGTATCAGCTTTCCTGTCGGGTAATTTTTCTATTTCCCAAGCTAAATCGTAGCCTAACCACCCCAACCAACCGCCATGGAAGGGAAGATGATCGGGAAGAACATCAGATCGGGTTTGGGGGAGTAAACTGCTTAAAAAGGGCAAAATTTCCCCTAGTGCGGGAGTCCAAAGCTGACGCGGGGAACCAGCACAAAGAGAGTAACGGGAGAGGGAATTACCCGGATAGGGACTTTCTAGTAAAGTAGCGATCGCATCTTGGGAGAATAAACAGGCAAAAACCTCAGAACCAGTGCGCTGATGTAGAGGAAGAGATCGCCAATGCCATGCTAAAGGTTTTTGCATCTAAAATCGCGGGCCAAAATAGCTGGTAAATTGGGTATAAATAAGGGTTTGGTGTTAGTTGTGGGGTAGTTGATCTTTCCTATCTGCTAACACCTATTCTCTTAGTCCTAAATGTTGGCTGTCTCCTAATTATCCCCGATAATCGAGGTCAATTTCTTTAGAACCGCCGCGCTGTAATTGGCCTAATAATTCCCCTAACTGACTCCAAACCAAACCACCGATAAAGATAGTCATCGGGAGAGAGATAGCGTAGGCAACCCAACCATTGAGAATAAATATATCTAATCCCGAGGCAAGGAAAAGACAGATTCCTACACAAATACCGATAAAAGGAATTTGTAAGGAACTGGATTTTAAAAGATTTTGATCGTCTGAACCCTTATTTTTATACCAATTGTTAACCACTTGCTTGAGACTAGCTTCAAAAGCGGCCCCGCAGGTAATACCGATAAATAAACCGGCAAAAACTAGAAAATAGGGCGGTTGGGGCAGAAAATAATAATCCATAGAAAAAGTGATTAACCGATGATGACCTTAAACACTTTAACGCGAACTGGTTTCTCCCGGAAGGACAGCGGCCACACCTTGGGCAGATAATTCCCGAAAAGCGCTCATGGCCACATCCAAGAGTCGCCGCGGTTGCAATTCTCCTTGGATTAAACCCCAGAGACGTTGTACTTCGGCGGTATGGAGACGGTCATCTTCCGTTAAAGCTAATAGCAATTGACGACGCAGATAACGACCTTCTTCCGAGAGAAGAAAAGTGATGCCTAATTGCGCGGTGGGCAGTAAATCGAAGTTACTTTCCGAGCGAGCCATTGTAATCATGTTTTCTAGGCGTTGCCACTGGAATTTACCGTCTTTGAACAGGACATCCAGTAAACGCCGGCGCAGTTGCGGCGATTCCCCGGTCAGGAGACGTTTAGCGACGTAGGGATAGGCCACTTGGACGATTTTGAAGTTAGGATCGAGGGTGAGGGCTGCCCCTTCTTGGGTGACGAGGGAACGAATAATCAGGGCGAATTTGGCGGGAATCCGGAAGGGATACTCGTACATCAATTCGGAGAAATCATCGGTAATGGTGCGGAAATTGAAGTCACCGACCCTTTGACCGATGGCATTGCCTAAAACCCGTTCTAGAGCCGGAATAATTGGTTTTATATCCGTTTCTGGGGTTAAAAATCCCAGCTTGACAAAGTTGCTGGCCAGGTTTTCGTAGTCTTTGTTAATTAAATCGACGACGCAACTGGCGAGGGTTTCTTTAGTTTCCTCCTCTAACTGGTCCATCATGCCAAAATCGATATAGGCCATGCGACCATCAAAGGTGGCGAAAAGATTACCCGGGTGCGGGTCAGCATGGAAAAAGCCGTGTTCGAGGAGTTGCTGTAATCCAGAGGTTACGCCGATTTTAACGATATTATTGGGGTCCAATCCTAAAGCTTTGATGTTCTCGGTATCGGTGAGTTTATAGCCATCAATCCATTCCAGGGTGAGGACGCGGCGACCACTATAACGCCAGTAGATACTGGGAACTTTAACTTCGGGGTTATTTTGGAAGTTGGTGGCGAATTTTTCAGCGTTGCGACCTTCGTTTTGATAGTCGATTTCCTCAAACAGTTTGGTGCCGAATTCATCCACAATCAGGGTGAGGTCGTGGCCGAGATTGAGGGGTAATAAACGACCGAATTTTTGGGCGGCCCAGCGCATTAGGTATAAATCGAGGCTTAAAAGCGCCCGCAGCCCGGGTCTTTGCACTTTAACGGCTACTTCTTCGCCGGTGGGTAGAATAGCTTTGTAAACCTGTCCTAAACTAGCGGCAGCTACCGGGGTGGGGGATATTTCTCGATAGGCTTTTTCTACGGACATTCCCAATTCTGTCTCGATAATGGCAAAAGCAATGTCGTTATCGAAGGGGGGAAGTTGGTCTTGCAGTTTAACTAATTCGTCTAAAAAGTCTCTGCGAACGAGGTCGGGACGGGTAGAGAGAGCTTGACCGACTTTGATGAAGGTGGGACCTAAACAGGTGAGAATTTGCCTAAGTTCGCTGGCACGCCGGTATTTATTGGCTTCTTCTTGCTTTGTCCATTTGTCCCAGAGGAGACTGAGGAGAAATAATCCTAAAGACCAAATAATCACGAAAGTGCGACCGAACAATTGCCAAGGTTTGTAACGGTATTGTTGAGCGATCGCTTCTGCACTGTAAGGAGTGAACTGTGTTTCTTCTCGTTTCCGGTCAGTTTGACTGTCTTGATGCCGACTCACAAGCTAATCTCTATATATCTTACGCCACTTGATATTGTAGCTAAGTTCTTGGCATCGGTATACAAAACTACACATTATTTAATAATTGTTATAATTCCCTGAGAAATCATAAGTATTTATTGCTGGACTGCCGGGGAAATTCTCGGCTAGTGGATGTCCTCAAGTACCTGATGGATATTTTCAACAAGCTGTTCTATAAAGGTAACGGCATCATTAACGAGATTTTCATCGATATTCCAGCGACTGCCAATGCCATAACTCGGGTCTATATCAGCTTCGTGGGCGATTTTGTTCCTTCGATCAACAATTGCGCTAAGTTGGTTTTTAATATCTTTAGCTGGTTTATTTAGTTTGCTGGCCACTTCTTTCCACAATTCCTTGGCTGAAATTAGTCTAATGGCCTCCGCTATTTTGTCCGGTTGTTGATAGCTTTCATAGCTGAGTTTTTCTCTAATTTCAGTCTAAGAGCCAATAATTACTATTAAGTTTGTTAGTGAGAAGATTTTCAATCATTGGTAGTACCTCGGAAATTGAGCGAGATTCTTGACCAAAAAAAGAACCGTAGTTTTGTTGAATTTCGTTTTCTAACCAAGAGCCAATACTAATAGCTATTAATCGTTCTTGTCGTGCGCCATCTAGGGAGACTTGAAAACGAGAAAAGGCAGAAGGTTCTGAACGTTGGCCTCGATAAATTTCTAGCATTCCTAGAGTAACCACTTCGTGAATATAATAATCTAAAGCGCTCACAGTCAGGACTAAAGCCGCTCTGAGGATATCCGATACATCTAGGGCGGGAGTAGTCTGAGATTTGAGGGAATTGTGGATAGCGATCAAGTCACGAACGCGGGCAATACTAAGGCGAAACTGTTCAATTGCTAACTGCATAAATCTCGGAGGTAAGACCGATAACTTTGTCTGCCAAGTCAGAAAAAATATTTTTAAATTCTTCTTGTTTTTCTTGGGCTTGATCTAACACTGTACCTTGCCATCTTAATTGTTCAGCAGTTAGCGCAAAAACAGGCATTTGATGCTCTTGAGATAAGGCAATAAGACTATTAAAATTAGGGATTTTTACTAGAGTACAGCAGGCTGTTACACCATTCTTCTCGTAGATAAATTTCGGTAGCATCATGCCATTTTTTTCTAGGGCTGGAATCATTTTATTGCCAATATTTTCCTCGATTGTGTTAATCCATTTTTGAAAAGCTTGTGTTTCTTTACCACGAATAATTCGATAGTTCTGAACAATAGTTCCCAAAAAATGTAGGTCAACTTCGGGGAAGGGATAGTTAGCTGTTTTGAGAATTGGTAAAGCACTAGCTGCCTTGGCCCATTGGTGCCACTTAGGCAAGATTTTAGTTAAAGAATCGATAGCCATAACCGAGAAAAAATCTGGCGTGGTTGGCACAATAAAAAAGTTACTGGTCATCAGTATATTTTGATTGATTGACCCCAAACTGGGACTCATATCGATTAAAATATAGTCAGCTTGGAATTTTTCGGCAGTTTTGTCTAATAAATATGTAATCGCACCGGGGAGATTTTTTAAAGCCTGAATTGACCCACTAAGTTCTTGAGCAATACTTAGGGTAACTTCATATTCAGCTAACCCCACATGACCGGGCAGTAAAAATAAATCATCACGACCATAAATAGGAACACAGTCCACAGCTTCGATTAATTTTGGTTGAGATTCAAAAGCGGGTGCTAAAGCTGTTTTAATATTAGAGTAAGTATTGTAGATTGCTTGTAGTCTTTCCTCCCTATCTTCACTTTCATTAGTCAAAGCCATACCAGTTAAGTTACATTGGGGATCGGTATCGACAATAATTACTCTTTTGCCCTTCTCAGCAAGCATCCAACCAAGGTTAAAAGTGGTTGTAGTTTTGCTCACTCCACCTTTATGATTAAAAAAAGCTATTTTTTGCACCATGGCATTAATTATATTTGAAGATTGCTGTCTTTGGTCGTCACTATAATGGGACTTAAACGCTCAACAAAGATCAAATCGAGTATAATCGTTACAGAGTAAGCACTTTACGTTGAGAAATAGGCGATGAAAGAGACAACCCCAGCCGCGATGCCCCCGT
>VYKZ01000222.1_pt1 | contig 11385 bp, 5 predicted proteins | sample 5114421 | NCBI WGS metagenome assembly VYKZ01 (sample SAMN12291788, study PRJNA351875) | freshwater metagenome | isolation source: freshwater lake | place: USA: Michigan, Gull Lake | collected 2013-08-08 | reverse complement strand
CCAGGCCATCAACGCCGGCATCGACATGCTGATGGCCCCCGACAGCTGGAAGGCGCTGTACGGCAACACGCTGGCCCAGGTCCGGTCCGGGGAGATCCCGATGGCGCGGGTCGACGAGGCCGTGCGCCGCATCCTGCGCGCCAAGGTCAAGGCGGGCCTGTTCCGCGAGGAGCGCCCGTATGAGGGCCGGCTGGACCTGCTGGGCTCGCCGGAGCATCGCGCCCTGGCCCGTGAGGCGGTGCGCAAGTCGCTGGTGCTGCTGAAGAACGACGACGGGGTGCTGCCGCTGCGGCCGTCGGCGAACGTGCTGGTGGTGGGCGCGGCGGCCGACGACATCGGCCAGGCGGCCGGGGGCTGGACTCTGAGCTGGCAGGGCACGGGCAACGTCAACAAGGACTTCCCTAACGCCCAGTCGATCTGGGGCGGCATCGAGGAGGCGGTGCGCGCCGGCGGCGGCACGGCGACCCTGAGCGTCGACGGCACCTACGAGACCCACCCCGACGTCGCCATCGTCGTCTTCGGCGAGACGCCCTATGCCGAGTTCCAGGGCGACCTGACGCATCTGGATTTCCAGCCGGAAGAGCCGCTGGCCCAGTTGCGGCGGCTGAAGGCCGAGGGGATCCCCACGGTGGCGGTCTTCCTGTCGGGCCGTCCGATGTGGGTGAATCCGGAGCTGAACGCCGCGGACGCCTTCGTCGCGGCCTGGCTTCCGGGGACGGAGGGCGGCGGCGTGGCCGACGTGCTGATCGGCGACGCCGACGGGCGGGCGCGGCACGACTTCACCGGCCGGCTGAGCTTCTCGTGGCCAAAGGACGCGACGGGTCGGCCTCTCAACCGCGGCGACGCCGACTACGATCCCCTGTTCGCCTACGGCTACGGCCTCAGCTACGCCGCGCCCGCGCCGGTCGGCATTCTGTCCGAGGAGTCGGGCGTCTCGGCCGAGGTGTCCAGCGTCGCCGACTATCTGGTCGACGGGCGCGTGGTCGAGCCCTGGTCCCTGTCGCTGGAGGACGCCGGCGGCCAGAGCCGCGTCGGCGCGGAGGCGACGGCCGCCAGTCCGCGCGGCGCGGTGCGCATGACGGTCGTCGACGACCTGGCGCAGGAAAGCGGCCGCCGCTTCGTCTTCGCCGGCGGCCAGCCGCAGCACGCCGTGATCTGGGGCAAGCCGGTCGACGTCACGCGTCAGGCCAACGGCGAGATGGCCATCGCTTTCCGCTACCGCGTCGACGCGGCGCCGACCGCGCCCGTGACCCTGTCGCTGGGCGCCCAGGATCCCGCCCGGTTCGCGGGAATCGACCTGACGCCGTGGCTGCGCGACGCTCCGGTGGGCCAATGGCGCACGATCAAGGTCCGCCTGTCCTGCTTCGGCGGGCGCGGCGCCGACCTGTCGTCGCTGGAGCGGCCGTTCCAGCTGTCGACGGAAGGCGCCTTGACCCTGTCGGTGTCGGAGATCCGACTGGCCTCCAACGAAGGGGACGCCGTCTGTCCGTCAAGCTGACGCGGGGCAGTGCCGGGCCAGGAAGTCGTCATGCATCGGCATGGCGGCGGCCGTCGCGGCGATGACGTGGGCCATTCCTTTCAGCCGCTGACGCAACAGGGGCTCCGGCAAGGCGTCGGCCAGCGGGCTCCATGAGCGGGGCAGGACGCCCTGCCCGATCAGCACGGCCAGCCAGCTGTCGGCCGAGAACAGCTCGTCCTCGCCGCGCATGAGACGCCCCGTCTCGCGGAACAGGTCGATCCGGGCCGCCAGCGAGTCGGGCACCGCCATGGCCCCCACGTGCCGCCAGAACGGCGCGTCGTCGCGCCGCGTGGCCTTGTAATGGAGGATGATGAAGTCGCGGACCTGCTCGAACTGCAGGCTCATCAGCCGGTCGTATTCCGCCGCCAGCCGGGGATCGAGGCCGGCGTCGGGGAACAGGGCCATCAGCCGCGAGATGCCCGCCTGGATCAGGTGGATGCTGGTCGACTCCAGCGGCTCCAGAAAGCCCGACGCCAGTCCCAGCGCCACCACGTTGCCCACCCACTGGCGCCGCCGCCGGCCCGTGACGAACCGCAGCGGCCGGGCCTCCGCCAAGGCCTCCCCCTCGACCGCGCCATGGAGCGTCGCCAGGGCGTCCTCGTCGGACGTGAAGCCGGAGCAGTAGACGTGGCCGTTGCCGGTGCGGTGCCGAAGGGGGATGCGCCAGGTCCAGCCGGCGTGACGCGCCGTGGCGCGGGTGTAGGGCGTGGTCGGCCCGACGTTGCGGGTCGGCATGGCCAAGGCCCGGTCGCACGGCAGCCACTCGCTCCAATCCTCGTACCCGGCCTGAAGCGCCCCTTCGATCAGCAGGCCGCGGAAGCCGGAGCAGTCGACGAAGAAGTCCGCTTCGACGCGGCGGCCGTCGTCCAGCAGCACCGCAGCGACATGCCCCGTGTCCGAGGATCGAACCACGTCGGCCACCTTGCCCTCGTGCCGGACGACGCCGCGCGCCTCCGCGACCTCGCGCAGGAAGCGGGCGTAGAGGCCCGCGTCGAAATGATAGGCGTGCTTCAGGCTGGACAGGACCTGGCGCGGATCGCCGGAGGGCAGGCACATGCGCCCGCCGCGCGCGGCCATGGCCGAGAGGTTGTACGATTCCAGCCCGTCGGCGTGCCCCTGCGCCCGACCCCGCAGCCACGCCTGGGCGAACGGAACCGCCTCCACGTCCATCCCGAAGGCGCCGAAGGGATGCAGGTACCGGTCGCCCAGGGCGCCCCAGTCGACGAACTCGATGCCCAGTTTGAACGTGGCCTGGGTGCGCCGCATGAAGTCGGCCTCATCGACGCCGATCAGGGCGTTGAAGGCCTGGATCGGGGGAATCGTCGCCTCGCCCACTCCGACCGTTCCGATCTCTTCCGACTCGATCAGCTCGACCCGCGTGACGCCGTTTTCAGCCAAGCGCGACAGGGCCGCGGCCGCCATCCAGCCGGCCGTGCCCCCGCCCACGATAAGCACGCGGCGGAGCGGTGTACGGTCGGATTTGGCAGGGTTGTTCATCGTGAGCACGCTCTGTTTCAGGCCGGGACGCGAACGTTGATCTTCTGTGGGCGTCGTGATAGCGTCCGAAATGACAGCGCTGTCAGTCTGTCTATAAAAACATATCGCTCCGAGGGGGGAAACCGTGGCTGCTACCCGAATGACGGGCCGAGGCGCCCTTGCGCGCAGATTGCTGTGCGGGGCGTCGGGCGTGGCGCTGGGCGCCGTGATGTTCGCCGGGGCGGCGCAGGCGCAGGACGCGCAGGATCCGGAAGTGACCGTGGTCGACGAGATCATCGTCACGGGCATCCGCTCCAGCCTGCGCAACGCCCAGTCCATCAAGCAGGACTCCGAGGTCTTCGTCGACGCCATCAGCGCCGAGGACATCGGCGCCTTGCCCGACCGGTCGGTGACCGAAGCCCTGCAGCGCGTGCCCGGCGTCTCCATCAGCCGCTTCGCCGGCGCCAACGACCCGGACCACTTCTCCGTCGAGGGCTCGGGCGTCGTGGTGCGCGGCCTGACCTTCGTGCGCTCCGAACTGAACGGCCGCGACACCTTCTCGGCCCACAACGGCCGTGATCTGTCGTTCGCCGACGTCCCGCCGGAGCTGCTGGGCAGCGTCGAGGTGTTCAAGAACGTGTCGGCCGACATGATCGAAGGCGGCATCGCCGGCACCGTGAATCTGAACACGCGCAAGCCATTCGACAGCTCCGGCCGGGTGATGGCCGTGTCCGTCGAGGGCAACTACGGCGATCTGGAGCAGGAGCTGACGCCGACGATTTCCGCCCTGATCAGCGACCGCTGGGACACCGCCGCCGGCGAGTTCGGCTTCATGGTCAGCGGCGTCTACTCGCAGCTGCAGTCCCGGTCCGACGGGCTTCAGTCGCTGAACTATCGCCTGGACCAGTCCACCGGGCGGGACCTGTGGACGCCCTCGGGCCTGGCCTTCCGCACGCAGTCGTTCGACCGCGAGCGCACTGGCTTCGCTGCGGCCGGCCAGTGGCGTTCCAACGACCGCACGATGGAAGCCACGATCCAGTATCTGCGCTCCGATTCCAGCCAGGCCTGGACCGAGAACGCGATCGAGACGATCGTCGACGACACGGGCAACCGCGTGCCCCTGCCCGGCACGACCTGGGAGTACGACGACGACGGCATCTTCACGCGCGGCACGATCACGTCCAACGCCGGATGGCGCTCGGCCGACCCGTCGGTGCCGCTGGAGGGCATCCAGCACAGCTTCATCAAGCGCGGGGTCGAGTCCCGCTATGTGACCAGCGACCTCGGCGCCAACTTCAAATGGGCCCCGACCGACCGCCTGCGCTTCAACTTCGACGCCCAGTATGTCGAATCGACGGTCGAGAACACGGACTTCCAGCTGGCGAACTCCTTCTTCGCCATCGACGTCATCGACCTGACCGGCGACACGCCGACCCTTGGCCTGCTGCCGCCGAACGCGACCGGGACGGGCGACGTCCAGGCCTTCCTCGACGATCCCGCCAACTACTACTGGCGCAACGCGATGGATCACAAGGAGGACAGCGAGGGCGAGGAGTACGCCTTCCGCGCCGACGCCGAGTACGATCTGGACAGGGGCTGGCTGACCTCGGTCAAGGTCGGCGCCCGCTATGCCGAGCGCGATCAGACCACGCGGAACTCCCTGTACAACTGGGGTGTGATCTCGGAGGTCTGGAACGGCGCCACCGGGCCGGTCTGGCTGGATCAGGGCGGCGTCGCGACCCCGCGTCTGACGGGCGGGCTCGGCAACGCGGCCCAGTTCGACTTCGGTCCCATGGGCGTTCCGGTCCGGGCCTTCGGCTACGGCGGCAATCCCGGTCGGGACTATGACCAGGCCGTCGCCTTCGCCTTGGCGATGAACCAGATCTGGGGCGGCGGGGGCTGGGTGCCCCTGGCCCAGCGCTCCAACGTCATCCCCGGCACCGACTACACGCCTGGCGAGATCAACGAGACCAATGAGCAGACCCGCGCGGCCTACGCCCTGATCAAGTTCGACAACGGGGCCGACGCCGTCTGGGGCGAAAGCGTCTCCATCACCGGCAACGTCGGCCTTCGCTACGTCGAAACGACCATCACGGCCGCGGGGGCGCTCAGCTTCCCGACCCAGGCCCAGGTGTTCACCGGCGACTGCTCGGTGCCGCCCGCGCCCGGCGGGTCTATCCCGGCCTTCTGCCAGCTGACGCCGGCGGAACAGGCCCGTGCCCTGGCCTTCGCCACCGGCACGTCGATCGCCAACGACGCGGAGAACACCTACGACAACTGGCTGCCCAGCGTGAACGTCAAGGTCGGGCTGACGCCGGAGTTCCTGCTGCGCTTCGGCTACACCGAGGCCATCCGCCGCTCGGACCTGGGCCTGACCCGCAACCAGCTGCAGATCACGCCGCGGGTGGTGAGCAACCAGTTCCTGGGCTTCGAGGCCCAGGCCGGCAACACCTTCCTGAAGCCGATCCGGTCGCAACAGTTCGACGTCTCGGCCGAGTGGTACTTCGCGCCCACCGGCTCCCTGACCCTCGCCCTGTTCCACAAGTCGCTGGAGGACGTGATCACCAACGGCTTCTACGACCGCACCCTGACCAACGGCGGCTCGACCTACGACGTCTACGTGCGGGGTCCGACGAACTCGACCGAGGACGGCGAGATCCAGGGCTTCGAGCTGGCCTATCAGCAGTTCTACGACTTCCTGCCGGGCTGGTTGTCGGGCTTCGGCATCCAGGCCAACTACACCTACATCGACAGCTCGGGCGTGCCGCAGGAGAACCTGCAGGCCGACAAGGCCAATCCGGGCGGTCTGGAGCCGGCGATCGACACCAGCCTGCTGCCGCTGGAGTCGCTGTCGGAGCACAACGTCAACGTCGCCGCCATCTATGAGAACGACGTCATCTCCGCGCGCCTCGCCTACAGCTGGCGGTCGGAGTATCTGCTGACCACCCGCGACGAGATCGTGCCCTTCGCGCCGATCTATTCCGACGACACGGGCCAGCTGGACGCCTCGTTCTTCTACACGGTCAACCCGAACCTGAAGATCGGCGTGCAGGGCGTGAACCTGCTGGACGAGACCACGCGGACCTTCCAGGTGCTCAACGACGACCTGCTGGTGGCGCCCCGGTCGTGGTTCAAGAACGATCGGCGGTTCTCCTTCGTGGCCCGCGCCACGTTCTGACGAAGGCCGGCGGAGTGCGCCCGACGCGCTCCGCCGATCGTCATGACCGGGCTCGACGCCGACATCGCCATCCCGCGGTTGCGCCGCCGTCCGCCGCGCCCGACACTGGCCCCCGTCATGGCCCGGGACAGCACGCCAGCCTCTTCATCGGACGCGGTCGGGCCGGGCTTCATCGCCCTGTACGCGCTGGCGCAGGTGGGCGCCTTCGTCGCCTTCGTGCCGATGCTGAACCTCCTGCTGCCGCTCAAGGCGGCGGCGCTGGATCCGGCCGGGAAGGCCGTGCTGCTCAGTCAGGTCAGCCTCGTGGGCGCGGTCGTGGCCGGCCTCGCCAATCTGGCCGCCGGCGCGTTGAGCGACGCGACCCGCGGGCCGTGGGGCCGGCGGCGGCCGTGGATCCTGATCGGCGCCGTAGGCGTGGCCCTGTCGCACGGTCTGGTGCTGATCGCCCCCGGCCCCTGGAGCCTGCTGGCGGCCTTCGCGGCCTTTCAGCTGACCCTGAACCTGATGTTCGCGCCCCTGAACGCGGTGCTGGCGGACCGCGTCCCCGATCGGCAGAAGGGCGCCGTCGCCGCTCTGCAGGGCCTGGCCCTGCCGCTGGCGGGTCTGTTCTCCGCCGTGGTGCTGGCGCTGGGGCTGTCGTCGCTGGACCAGCGCATACTGGCGACGGCGATCGTCGTGCCGGCCCTCATCCTGCCGTTCGTCTTCCTGACCCGCGACGCGCCGGGAGTCGGGGCCGAAACTCACAGGGCCCGGCTCAGCCTCGCCGCGCTGGCGGACCGGGACTTCCTCCTCGCCTTCCTGTCGCGCCTGCTGGTGCAGGTCAGCATCACGCTGAACGTGCTCTACCTGCTGTTCTATCTGCAGGACGTCTCCACGCTGCCCCCGGCGCGCGGAGCGGACGCCGCGTTCGGGCTGACCCAGGCGGGCGGCACTCTGGCGGGGCTGGCGGTGGGCTTCGCCGGCGGCCTGCTGTCGGACCGGCTGCGTCGACGCCGGCTGCTCGTCATGACCGGCGGGCTACTGATGGCCGCCGGGGCGGCGCTCATGGTCGCCCTGCCCGTCTGGCCGACCCCTCTGGTGGCCCAGATCGTCTTCGGCGCGGGTCTGGGCCTTTATTCGACGGTCGACATCGCCCTGGTCGCGGAGGTTCTGCCGAAGAAGGCCCACGCCGGGCGGGACCTGGGCGTCATGAACCTGGCCATCACCCTGCCCCAGGTGGCCGCGCCGCTGATCGGCCTGTCGCTCCTGGCGGGGGCCGCGGGAGACCTGCGCGGCGTCTTCGCTGTCGCCGCCGGTTTCGCCCTGGCCGGCGGCCTCGTCGTCATGGGCATCCGGAGGGTCGCATGACCGATCGCCGAATCCGTCGCGTGGTGGTCGTGGGCGGGGGCACCGCGGGCTGGATGACGGCCGCGGCCCTGGCCCGACTGGTGCAGTCTCCCGACACGGCAGTGACCCTGATCGAATCCGCCGAGATCGGCACCGTGGGCGTGGGCGAGTCCACCCTGCCCCACATCCGCGCCTTCAACGAACGGCTGGGCATCGACGAAGCGGAGTTCATGAAGGCGACCCGCGCCACCTTCAAACTGGGCATCCAGTTTCAGGACTGGGCCCGGATCGGCGACGCCTACATCCATCCGTTCGGCGACTACGGCCTGCCGGGGGGCGAGGCGCCCTTCCACCACTACTGGCTGAAGGCGTCGGCCGGGGCTGACGTCGGGCCCATCGACGACTATTCCCTGCCCTGCGTCGCGGCGCGGGAAGGCCGCTTCGCGCCGCCGGCGGCGGACCCGCGCGCCCTGGCCTCCACCTACGGCTACGCCTACCAGCTCGACGCCTCGCTCTACGCCAAGTACCTGCGCGGCCTGTCGGAGGCGGGTGGGGCGACGCGCGTCGAGGGCCGCATCGTCGAGGTGAAGCGCGACGCCGAAAGCGGCCTGATCGCCGGCGTCGTGCTGGACGGCGGCAAGGAGATCGAGGGCGACCTGTTCATCGACTGCTCCGGCTTTCGCGGTCTGCTGATCGAGCAGACGCTGCAGGCGGGCTACCGCGACTGGTCGCACTGGCTGCCCTGCGACCGCGCCGTCGCCATGCCCTGCGCCAGCGACGCGCCGACCGTGCCCTACACCCGCGCCCGGGCGCTGGAGGCGGGCTGGCAGTTCCGCATTCCGCTGCAGCACCGCGTCGGCAACGGCTACGTCTACTGCAGCGCCTTCCTCGACGCCGACGCCGCGACCGACAGGCTGACCGGCCTGCTGGAGGGCGAGGCGCTGAACACGCCCAACCATCTGCGCTTCCAGGCCGGCCAGCGCCGACGCACCTGGGTCGGCAACTGCGTGGCCGTGGGTCTGTCCGGCGGCTTCATCGAGCCGCTGGAATCGACCAGCATCTATCTGATCCAGCAGGCGGTGACCCAGCTGATCGCCCTGTGGCCCGACCGCGACTTCGATCCCGCCACGGTCGCCGAGTACAACCGCCTGATGGACATGGAGTTCGAGCGGATCCGCGACTTCATAATCCTGCACTACCACGCGACCGAGCGGACCGACTCGGAGCTCTGGAACCACGTCCGCACCATGACGCCGCCGGACTCCCTGATTGAAAAGCTGGAGCTGTGGCGCACACGCGGGGCCGTGCAGGAGTATCGCGAGGGCCTGTTCCTGCACCCCAGCTGGGTGGCGGTCTATCTGGGCCAGCGCGTGCGGCCCCACCGCTGGCATCCGCTGGCCGACCGGCGCGCCACGTCCGACCTGCTGCCCGCCCTGGCCCGTCTGCGCGAGACGATCGCGGCGACGGCCGCCCGCATGCCGAGCCAGGACGCCTACATCGCCCGCCACTGCGACTATCGCACCGCGGAGGCCGCATGAGCCCGCCGCCCGCCGGTCATCCCCGGCGCATCCGCAGCGTCTGCATCGTCGGCGGCGGCACGGCCGGCTGGATGGCCGCCTCCGCCCTCGCAAAGATCCTCGGGCCCGGTTACGCCGACATCACCCTGGTCGAGTCCGACGAGATCGGCATCGTCGGCGTCGGCGAGGCGACGATCCCGCAGATCCGGCTTTTCAACCAGATGCTGGGGCTGGACGACGACGACTTCGTGCGCAGCACGAACGGCAGCTTCAAGCTGGGGATCGAGTTCGTCGACTGGGGCCGGCCCGGCGACCGCTACATCCACCCCTTCGGCCGCTACGGCATCGACATGGCCGGCGTCTCCTTCCACGCCTTCTATCTGAAGGGCCGGATGCTGGGTGAGACGCACGACCTGTCGCGCTATTCGCTGGAGGCCTCGGCGGCGCGCGCCAATCGCTTCATGCGGGCGATCGACGCGGGCAAGTCGCCGCTGTCCAACATCGCCTACGCCTATCATTTCGACGCGGGACTCTATGCCCGGCATCTGCGCGGCTATGCCGAGGCGCGCGGCGTGCGCCGACTGGAGGGCCGGATCACCGACGTGACCCTGACGCCCGAAACCGGCTTCGTCGAGGCGGTGACGCTGGACGACGGCCGCCGGGTCGAGGCGGACCTGTTCATCGACTGCTCCGGCTTCCGGGGCCTGCTGATCGAGCAGGCGCTGAAGACCGGATACGAGGACTGGTCACGCTGGCTGCCCTGCGACCGGGCGCTCGCCGTGCCCTGCGAAAGCGCGGGCGAGCTGACGCCCTACACCCGCTCCACGGCGCGCGAGGCCGGCTGGCAGTGGCGCATCCCGCTGCAGCACCGGATAGGCAACGGCTACGTCTACTGCAGCGGCCACCTCAGCGACGAGGCGGCGGCGCGGACCCTGCTGGCCAATCTGGACGGCAAGCCCCTGGCCGATCCGCGTCCGCTGCGATTCACGACCGGGCGGCGCAAGCTGTTCTGGAACCGCAACGTCGTGGCGCTGGGACTGGCCTCCGGCTTCATGGAGCCGCTGGAATCGACCAGCATCCACATGATCCAGAGCGGCATCGCCCACCTGCTGGCCATGTTCCCGGACCGGGACTTCGATCCGGCCGAGACGTCCCGCTACAACCGCGTGGTGGGCGAGGAGTTCGTCCGCATCCGCGACTTCCTGGTGCTGCACTACAACGCCAATCAGCGCCCCGGCGACTTCTGGGCGCAGATGCGCGCCATGGAGATCCCCCACGGACTTCGGGAGAAGTACGACCTCTACCGCGCGCGCGGCCGCATTTATCGCGAGAACGACGAGCTGTTCAGCGACACCAGCTGGTTCGCGGTCATGGCGGGTCAGAACCTGTGGCCCGAAACCTACGATCCCGTCGCCGACGTACTGGACGAGGCGGAGACGCTGCGCCGTCTGTCCTCGGCGCGTCAGGTCTATGACGCCTGCCTGGCGCAAATGCCGTCGCACGCCGACTTCATCGCCCGGCACTGCGCCATGGCGGCGGCCGCCTAGGGATTCCGCTCGCGCAGCATGCGGCGGACCAGCAGGCCGGACGGGCTGATCGCGTCATCGGCCCATCCGCCGCCAGCCGCCGCCCCGGGCAGCAGGGCCGCCGAGGTCTCGTCCTTGTCGATGATCGACCAGTTCAGGTGGCTGAGGCCGTTTTCCTCCATGAAGGCCCACCACAGACGGGTCTCCTGCTCGTCGAGGATGCCGTTCCCGCTGGCCTCGCTGGTCCCCCACTCCGTCACGAACAGGGCGGCGCCCAGATCCAGCGCCTTTTGCGCCTTGTCGCGCAGCTCCTGCCGGTGCGTGCCGGCGTAGAAATGCAGGGTGTAGGCGACGTTCGAGAACGGCAGCGGGTCGGCCGCGGCGACCTCGACGTCCTGCGACCAGCTGGGCGTTCCGGCGATGATCAGATTGTCGGGGTCGACGGCGCGGATCGCAGGGATGACCGTCATGTGGAACGGCTTGACCACCTCTGCCCAGCCGTGGGTGTTCAGGGGCTCGTTGTAGGTCTCGTAGATGACGTTCGGCCGGTCGCCGTACTTCGCCGCGACCCCGGCGAAGAAGGCCGCCGCTTCTTCCGGATGCGGCTCGTGCGCGTGCCAGTCGACGATGACGTACAGGCCCTCGGCGGTCGCCGCCTCGATCACCGCGTCCAGCTTCGCCATCTCCCGCTGGGGGTTCGCCAGATAGCCGTCGTTGTCCACCGCGACCGCGGCCCGCACGACCGTGACGTTCCAGTCCGACTTCAGCCAGCGCACGACGTCGGCGTTGTAGTACTGGCCGCCCCACTGGCTCCAGGACAGCGACATGCCGCGCAGCACCACG
>VYKZ01000220.1_pt1 | contig 11444 bp, 10 predicted proteins | sample 5114421 | NCBI WGS metagenome assembly VYKZ01 (sample SAMN12291788, study PRJNA351875) | freshwater metagenome | isolation source: freshwater lake | place: USA: Michigan, Gull Lake | collected 2013-08-08 | reverse complement strand
CGAGCAGGCCCGCGCCCAGGCCCGCGCGACCGCCCAGGCCGCCAAGGACCGCGTCACCGCCGAGGCGAACGCCCGCGCCGCCTCGGAAGAAGCCGCCGTCGCCGCACGCATCGCCGAGGCCGAGACCGCCATCTCGAAGACGCGCGAAGCCGCCATGGCCAACGTGACCACCGTCGCCGCCGACGCCGCCTCGGCCATGGTCGAGCGTCTGACCGGCAAGGCCCCCACCGCCGCCGAGCTGAAGGGCGCCGCCTGATGCCGTACTTCCTCGATCCGCACTTCTACAGCCTCGAGAACCCGGAACTCTGGGTCGGCATCGGCCTGGTCCTGTTCCTGGCCATCGTCGTCTTCGCGGGCGTGCCCAGGCTGATCGCCGGCGTGCTGGACGCCAAGGCCGCCAAGATCCAGGCCGAGCTCGACGAGGCCGCCCGTCTGCGCGCCGAGGCCGAGGCCCTGCTGGCCCAGATCCGTCAGGAGAAGGCCGAGGCCGAAGCCCAGGCCGCCGAAATGCTGAAGGCCGCCGAGGACGAGGCCCGCCGCATGGAGGCCGAGACCAAGGCGAAACTCGAAGAGTCGCTGGCCCGCCGCCAGCAGCTGGCCGAACGCCGCATCGCCCAGGCCGAGGCCCAGGCCACCGCCGACGTGAAGGCCGCCGCCGTCGAACAAGCCGCCCGCGCCGCCGAGTCCATCCTGGCGGCCCGTCTGGCCGCCGGCGCTCCGGACCCGGTGCTGGATCAGGCCGTGGCGCAGATCGGCGACCGTCTGAACTGATCGGCCGCTTCCTGCGGACATGAAAAAGGCCCCGGGCGTCGCTCGGGGCCTTCTTCGTTTCGACGGCGGTCAGTGCGCCAGATGGATGTCGTCCCGCACCCGATGCACCCGCCAGTCGCGGCCCACCAGCCGCCCATAGACCGCCCCCATCACCGCGCCGAACACGGCGTGCGTCAGGATCAGCCAGGCCAGACTGGGGAAGCCGGCCCTCAGGCCGAACAGGCCGATCCCGCCTTCCGGCGCTATGGTCAGCCCCATCAGCACGAAGGCGCCGATGGCGAAGGCCATGCCCTTGGCCTCAGGCGTCTCGCCCGGCATGCGCGGACACAGGATGCCGAACAGCGGGCCCAGGATGAAGGTCCCGACGGCGAAGTGCGCGGCCCATCCGGTCCAGACCACGCTTTCCGTTCCCATGATGACGGTCAGCAATCGTGGAAAGCTGACGACCCATGGACCGGCCCACAACTGGACCGCCTCAAGTGCGCCGACGGCGACGGCCGCCGCCAGGCCGGCGATCATTCCCTTGGTTACGCGTGACATCATGACCCTGGCGCCTCCCAACGCTCGTTTTGGTTCTGATTACGCGTGTGGAAGCATACGCCGATCTTGACGACCGGCGTTCACATCTCCGTGCTTCGCAGGTGCGGGACGGCCGGACTCAGCCGAAGCGCACGCCGGTCAGGCGCTCGGCGGCCTCCCACAGGGCCGCGGCCACGGCCTCGTCGCGCGCATGCGGCTTCATCCCCACCGGCCCGGCCGGCCCCTTCAACTCCTTGCCCGTGGTGGGGCCATAGTAGCCGCCGGGCGACACGTCGGGCGCCGTCGCCGCCATCAGGATGGGCAGGGCGCCGTCCGCCGCCGAATGGCTGATCAGGGGCTCGATGAAGGGGCGATAGACGACCGAGAACATGAACCGCGACACCGGCCGTGTCCCCAGCGGCCCCGCCCCAATCAGCCCCGTCCGCGCATACCCCGGATGCGCCGCGACGCTGGTCACGCCCCAGCCGTTCGCCCGACTGCGGCGGTCCAGCTCAAGCGCGAACATCAGCATGGCCAGCTTGGACTGGTCGTAGGCCTTCCAGTCGCCATAGCCGCGCTCCAGGTTCAGGTCGTCCAGATGGATGCGCCCGCTGCGGTGCTTGATCGACGACAGCTGCACCGTCCGCCCACCCTTCAGCAGCGGCAGCAGCCGCGCCGTCAGGGCGAAATGCCCCAGAAAGTTGGTCGCCAGCTGCAGCTCGTGCCCGTCGACCGACGTCTGCCGTTTGGGCAGGGCCATGATCCCGGCGTTGTTGATCAGCACGTCGATCCGCCGCCCCTCGGCCAGCCGCGCCTCCGCAAAGCGCGCCACGTCGGCCTGGCTGGACAGGTCCAGCCGCTCGAACCGGACCTGGGCGCCGGGCGTCAGCCGACGGATGTCCTGCACCGCCCGCTCGCCCTTCTTGGCGTCCCGCGCGGCGATCAGCACCTCGGCGTTCTTGACCGCCAGCACCTTGGCGGCCTCGAACCCGGTGCCGCCGTTGCCGCCGGTGATGATCACGAACTTGCCGGTCTGGTCGGGCACGTCGGCGGGGGAGTAGCGCATGGGGATTTCCTGAGCGGGCGAAACGGGGCAGCGTGTTCTGCTGGGTGACAATATCTGCACCCAATGCAAAAATGCAAGCCGTGCAAATCGACGATGACCTCTCTCACCGGGACCAGAAGCGCGCCCGAACCCATGCCCGCATCCAGCAGGAGGGGCTGCGCCTGTTCCTGGAGCGCGGCTTCGACGCCGTGACGCTGGACGACGTCGCCGCCGCGGCCGACGTCTCGCGCCGGACCCTATTCCACTATTTCCCGTCGAAGGAGGCCATCGCGCTGGGCTTCAAGGCCGGGCTCGGTCCCCGCATCGTGGCCGCCGTGGCCCGTCGTCCGGACGGCGAGAGCCTGCTGGAGATGGCCGAGCACGCCCTCACCGACATGGCCGGCGACTATCAGTCGGCCGAGGCCAAGGCCCTGGCCCGCCTGGTCCACGACACCCCGGCCCTGCGTGGAGGCGACCACGCCAAATACGAGGAGATGGAGCGGATGCTGGCCGACGCCCTGGCCCGTCGCGCCGGCCGTGATCCCGCCGACCCCCAGGTCCGCGTGGTCGCCGTCACCGCCATCGGCGTGCTGCGCCTCGCCACCGAGGCGTGGCTGGCGTCGGACGGCACGGAGGGGCCGGAGGTCTGGGGCAAGCAGGCCTTCGCCGCCCTTCGGCGCGCGGCGGGCTGACCCGCGCCTCGCCGCCCGCTATGGGATGCGGATGAAAGCCAGATTCCTGTGGCGCGCCCACCGCGCCCGCCTCCTCGATCAGCGCGCGGAGCTGGACGCCATCCGCCGCCATGTCGCGCGCGACGCGATCGCCTGCGACGTCGGGGCCAACAAGGGCAGCTACATGTACTGGCTGTCGCGCTGGTCGGCGCGCACCGTCGCCTTCGAGCCCCAGCCGGGACTGGCGGCCTATCTGGCCGACGTCGCGCGCGGACTGAACCTCGCCAACGTCACGATCGAGGCCAAGGGCGTCTCGGACCGCTCCGGCGCCTTCGACCTGTACATGCCGTCCGAGAACTCGCCCGAGGCCAGTCTGGTGCCGATCGAGGGCGCGAGGAAGGTCAAGGTGCCGGTCGTCACGCTGGACGACACCTTCGCGCCCTGCGACCGCGTGGGCTTCCTCAAGGTCGACGTGGAGGGAGCGGAGCTCAACGTCTTCCGCGGCGCCCGCCGCATCCTGACCGAGGACCGTCCGTCCCTGCTGTTCGAAAGCGAGCAGCGGCACCTGCGCGACGGCTCCTCCGTCGCTGACGGTTTCGCGTATCTGCAGGATCTCGGCTACCGCGGCTGGATGATTCACCGCGACGCCCTGACCCCCGTCGACGCCTTCGACCCCGCCGTGCACCAGCGCGCCGAGGGCGAACGCTTCTGGAAGTCGCCGGACTACGTGAACAACTTCCTGTTCACGCCCGCTTAGTGAGCGCGGATCGCGCCGTCCTTCCCCCTCCCCTGAAGGGGAGGGAAATGCAGGCCGTCGGCTCGGCGCCCTCAGCTTGGGCGGATCACTCCGCCGCCAGGTTGGACCCTTCCGGCGCGGTCCAGCGCAGTTTGGGCGCGCGGGCGGCGCGGGTCTCGTCCAGACGCTTCATCGGGGCGTGGAAGGGGGCGCCCTTGAACCGGTCGACGTCGCCGGCCTTGGCCGCCGTCGCCAGCGCGCGCATGGCCTCGATGAAGCGGTCCAGCTCGGCCTTCGACTCCGTTTCGGTCGGCTCGATCAGCATGGCCCCGTGCACGACCAGCGGGAAGTACATGGTCATGGGGTGGAAGCCCTCGTCGATCATCGCCTTGGCGAAGTCGAGCGTGGTCACGTCCGTGCCCTTCAGCCATTCGTCGTCGAACAGCGCCTCGTGCATGCACGGGCCGTCCGGGAAGGCGGCGCTCATCAGGTCCGACAGGCGGGCCTTGATGTAGTTGGCGTTCAGCACCGCGTCCTCGGCGACCTGACGCAGGCCGTCGGAGCCGTGGCTCATCATGTAGCTGAGGGCGCGCACGTACATGCCCATCTGGCCCTGGAAGGCGCAAAGCCGGCCGAAAGCCTGCGCCGCGTCCTCTTCCTCGCGCTCGATCAGCTTGAAGCCGTCGCCGTCCGACACCACCCAAGGAGCCGGGGCGAAGGGCGCCAGAGCCGCCGACAGCACCACCGGACCCGCGCCCGGACCGCCGCCGCCGTGGGGCGTCGAGAAGGTCTTGTGCAGGTTGATGTGCATGGCGTCGACGCCCAGGTCGCCCGGACGTACCCGGCCGACGATGGCGTTGAAGTTGGCCCCGTCGCAGTAGAAGTACGCGCCCGCCTCGTGCGTCAGGCGGCTGATCTCCAGGATGTCGCGCTCGAACAGGCCGCAGGTGTTCGGATTGGTCACCATGATGGCGGCCACGTCGTCGCCCAGCTTGGCGGCCAGATCGGCCACGTCCACGCGCCCGTCGTCGGTCTGCGCGACTTCAACCACCGTATAGCCGACGAAGGCGGCCGTCGCCGGGTTGGTGCCGTGGGCCGAGGTCGGCACCAGCACCTTGCGGCGCTTCTCATGCTCGCCGCTGGCCTCGTGCGCGGCGCGAATGGCCATCAGGCCGCACAGCTCGCCGTGCGCGCCCGCCTTGGGCGACAGGGCGACGGCCGGCATGCCCGTCAGCGTCTTCAGCCAGTGCGCCAGCTGATCCATCAGCTCCAGCGCCCCCTGCACCGTCGACTGCGGCTGCAGCGGGTGGATGTCCGAGAAGCCGGGCAGGCGCGCCATCTTCTCGTTCAGGCGCGGGTTGTGCTTCATCGTGCACGAGCCCAGCGGATAGATGGCCAGGTCGATGGCGTGGTTCTTCTGCGACAGTCGCACATAGTGGCGCATGGCCTCCGGCTCGCTCAGGCCCGGCAGGCCGATCGGGTCCTTCCGGACCAGATCTCCCAGATCCGACGCGTCGCCATTCGGCTCGGGTAGATCGACCCCGGTCTTGCCCCAGCCGTCGCCCTCGAAGATCAGGGCCTCGTTCTGTAGCAGGCCGCGCCCGCCGGTCAGGGTCGCGGGCTTGGTTAGGACTGCGTTCGGCGTGGTCGGACGACCGACGGTGTTCATGGTGCTCATTTACAGAACCTCCGCCAGCGCGGCTTTCAGGGCCGCGACGTCCGCATCCGTGGTGATTTCCGTCGCCGCCACTAGCAGCACGTCGTCCATGCCGGCGTCGGGCGCCAGGCGGCTGTAGGGCACGCCCGCCAGGATGCGCTTTTCGGCCAGCCGCTCGACCACCTCGACCGCCGGCTTCGGCAGCTTCACGGCGAACTCGTTGAAGAAGCGCGGGGTCAGCACTTCGACTCCGGGGATCGCCGCCAGGGCGTCGCGCGTCTTCACCGCCGCCTCGTGGTTCAGCAGGGCCAGCCTCCGCAGCCCCGTCTCGCCCAGCAGGCTCATGTGGATGGTGAAGGCCAGGGTGCACAGGCCGGAGTTGGTGCAGATGTTCGACGTCGCCTTGTCGCGGCGGATGTGCTGCTCGCGCGTCGACAGGGTCAGGACGAAGCCCCGCTCGCCGTCGGCGTCGACCGTCTCCCCCGTCAGGCGGCCCGGCATCTGGCGGATCAACTTGTCGCGCGTGGCGAACAGGCCGACGTACGGCCCGCCGAAGTTCAGCGCATTGCCGATCGACTGGCCCTCGGCCGCCACGATGTCCGCGCCCATGTCGCCCGGCGCCTTCAGCAGGCCCATCGACACGGCCTCGGTCACCACCACGATCAGCAGGGCGCCGGCGGCATGCGCGGCCTCGGCGATCTTCGTCACGTCCGTCGCCGTGCCGAACACGTTCGGCGTCTGCACGACGACGCACGCCGTGTCCGGACCGATCTGGGCGATCACGTCGGCCTCCGCATCGACGGCGGCCGGCAGCACCTGGGTCTCGACGCCGACCGCGTGCACCACCGTCTCGGTCGCGGCGACGTAGTGCGGATGCACCCCGCCACTGATGACCGCCTTGTTCCGGCGCGTCACCCGCGTGGCCATCAGCACGCCCTCGGCCATGGCGGTCGAGCCGTCATAGAGGCTGGCGTTGGCCACCGGCATGCCCGTCAGGTTCGCGACCTGGGTCTGAAACTCGTACAGGTACTGCAGCGTGCCCTGGGCGATCTCGGGCTGGTAGGGCGTATAGCTGGTCAGGAACTCCGACCGCTGGATCACGTGATCCACCGTCGCCGGCACGTGGTGCTTGTAAGCCCCGGCCCCGCAGAAGAAGGGCACGGTCCCGGCCGTGGCGTTCTTGGCCGCCAGCGCCCCCAGCGCCCGCTCCACCTCCAGCTCGCCCGCCACGCGCGGCAGGTCCACCGGCCCGTCCAGCCGCGCCGACTGCGGCACGTCCACGAACAGATCGTCGATCGACTTGGCCCCGATGGCGGCGAGCATCGCCGTCCGGTCGTCGGGCGTCAGGGGGAGGTAGCGCATGTGCAGTTCCTTGCCGGTCGGGAGCCCCGGCGGAGCAGCTGACTCTTAATCAGCGGGTCGAAGTCAGAGGGTCGTCAGGTACTGGTCGTAGGCGGCGCGATCCATCAGGGCGTCCAGCTGGCCGGCGTCCGAGACCTTGATCTTCGCGAACCAGCCGTCGCCTTCCGGGTCGGCGTTGACGGTCTCCGGGTTCGTGCCGAGCGCCGCGTTGCCCTCGACCACCTCGCCGTCGACCGGGGCATAGACGTCGGACGCCGCCTTGACGCTCTCGACCACGGCGAAGCCGTCGCCCTTCGACACGGCCTTGCCGGCGTCCGGCACTTCCACGAACACCACGTCGCCCAGCTGGTCGGCGGCGTGCTTGGTGATGCCGACGGTGGCGACGTCGCCGTCCAGGCGCACCCACTCATGATCCTTGGTGAACTTCATGGCCGATCCTCAGGCTTTGGGTTTGCGGTGATAGCGTTGGGCGACGAAGGGCAGGGCGACGACCTCGGCCGCGGCGGGCTTGCCCCGCACCACGACCTTCAGTTCCGTGCCCAGCTCCGCGAACTGCGGCGGCACATAGCCCATGGCGATGTTCTTGCCGAGGGTCGGCGACGGCCCGCCCGAGGTGACCTTGCCGACCACCGCGCCGTCCGCGTCGGCGATCTCCGCCCCCTCGCGCGCCGGGGCGCCTTCCTTGATGATCAGGGCCGCGCGCACGCGGTCGGTCCCGCTCGCCAGCTGGCGGTTGATCACCTCGGCGCCGGCGAAGTCCGCCCGCTCCTTGCGCGACTTCGACAGGGCGAAGGTCAGCCCGGCCTCGACCGGCGTCGTCTCCGCGTCGATGTCGTGGCCGTGCAGCGGCAGGCCCGCCTCCAGCCGCAACGAATCCCGCGCGCCCAGCCCGATCGGCTTCACCCGCGCGTCTTCCAGCAGCAGGTCCCAGATCCGGTCGGCGGCCGCTGCCGGCACCGAGACCTCATAGCCGTCCTCGCCCGTGTAGCCCGAGCGGGAGATGTAGCAGTCGACGCCGAAGATCATCAGCCGCGCCGAGTCCATGAAGCCCATCTCGGCCAGAACCGGCTCATGCTTTGCCATCACCTCGGCCGCCTCGGGCCCCTGGATCGCCAGCAGCGCCCGGTCGTCCAGCACGGTCAGCTTCGCGTCGCCCGACAGATTGGCTTTCAGGTGCGCGAAGTCCGCGTCCTTGTTGCCGGCGTTCACGACCACATACAGCCCGTCGTGATCCGGCTTGCCCGCCATCAGATCGTCCAGGATCCCGCCCCGGTCGTTCAGCAGCAGGGAATACTTCTGCTTGCCCGCCTTCAGCGCCTGATAGTCGCCGGGCACGAAGCGTTCGAACTGGGCGATCGCGTCCGCGCCCGTGATCCTGGCCTGGCCCATGTGCGAGACGTCGAACAGGCCTGCGTGCTCGCGCGTCCAGCGGTGCTCGGCCAGCACGCCCTCGTACTGCACCGGCATGTCGTAGCCGCCGAAGCCGACCATGCGCGCGCCGCGCCGGCGGTGATTGGCGTTCAGCGGGGTGGTCTTCAGGGTTTCGTCGGTCATCGGCGTCGGGTCTCCGTTCAAGGCGGATCCCGCCCGTGGAGCCCCCGCTGTCTCGAAGCCTGAGAGATTCCGGCGCCGATAGCATGGCGCCTTGCTCCGTCGGCGAACCCGGCCGGGTTCTTTCCAGCGTCCGTGCGCTTCGCGGTCCTTTTGCCTGAGCGTTTCCGGGGCGGTTGCGCCTTCGGCGTCGGGCCGGAATCAGGGCCCGATCTCTCCCGCGAGAGCGCGGTCCAAAGGCCCCGGAACCTTGCCCCTGTCAAGCGGCGCGGGCTACCCATGAAGAAAAGCCGCAGGGAGGCCGCGCGTGTCGAACGACAAGGAACTCTACCCCGTCGATCCCGCCTTCGCCGCCGAGGCCCGCATGGACCGCGCGGCTTACGACGCCGCCCGCGCCGCCGCGGCCGCCGACCCCGAGCGGTTCTGGGCCGAAAAGGCGACCCGCCTCGACTGGATCACGCCGCCGACCAGGATCAAGGACGTCTCCTTCCACCGGGAGGACTTCCGCATCCGGTGGTTCGAGGACGGCGTGCTGAACGCCTGCTTCAACTGCGTCGACCGGCACCTGCCTGCCCGCGCCGACCAGTGCGCGATCATCTGGGAGGGCGACGACCCCGCCCAGTCGGGTCGCCTGACCTACGCCGAGCTGCACCGCGAAGTGTGCCGCATGGCCAATGTGCTGAAATCTCTCGGCGTCGCGAAAGGCGACCGCGTCACGATCTATCTGCCCATGATCCCGGCCGCCGCCGTGGCCATGCTGGCGTGCGCCCGCATCGGCGCGGTGCACTCGGTCGTGTTCGGCGGCTTCTCGCCGGACAGCCTCGCCGGCCGCATCGAGGACTGCGGGTCGAAGGTGGTCATCACCGCCGACGAGGGCCTGCGCGGCGGCAAGCGCGTGCCGCTCAAGGCCAACGTCGACGCGGCGCTGGAGAAGGTCGCGGTCGACAAGGTCCTGCTGATCTCCCACACCAACGCCGACGTGCCGATCGTGGCGGGTCGCGACGTCCGCTACGGCGGGGCCAAACACGGCGTCTCCGACGCCTGCCCGTGCGAGCCCATGTCGGCCGAGGATCCGCTGTTCATCCTCTACACCTCCGGCTCAACCGGAAAGCCCAAGGGCGTCCTGCACACCACCGGCGGCTACCTGTTCTGGGTCAGCTGGACGCACGAGATCGTCTTCGACCACCGTCCGGGAGAGGTCTACTGGTGCACCGCCGACGTGGGCTGGGTCACGGGCCACAGCTACGGCGTCTACGGCCCGCTGGCCAACGGCGCGACGACCCTGATGTTCGAGGGCGTGCCGAATTATCCGGACCACAGCCGCTTCTGGCAGGTGGTGGACAAGCACCAGGTCGCCACCTTCTACACCGCCCCCACGGCCCTGCGCGCCCTGATGCGGGAGGGCGACGATCCGGTGAACGCCACCAGCCGCGCCTCCCTGCGCCTGCTCGGCACCGTGGGCGAGCCGATCAATCCTGAGGCCTGGCGCTGGTATCATGAGGTGGTCGGGCAGGGGCGTCTGCCCATCGTCGATACCTGGTGGCAGACCGAGACGGGCGGCATCCTGATCTCGCCCCTGCCGGGCGCGATCGACCTGAAACCCGGCTCCGCCACACTGCCGCTGCCCGGCGTCCACCCCATCCTGGTCGACGCCGAGGGGACGGAGCTTCAGGGCGCCGTCAGTGGAAACCTGTGCCTCGCCGACTCCTGGCCGGGCCAGATGCGCACCGTCTACGGCGATCCCCAGCGCTTCTTCGACACCTATTTCTCGGCCTACCCCGGTCGCTACTTCACCGGCGACGGCGCGCGGCGGGACGAGGACGGCTATTTCTGGATCACCGGTCGCGTCGACGACGTCATCAACGTCTCGGGCCACCGCATGGGCACCGCCGAGGTCGAAAGCGCGCTCGTGCTGCACGACGACGTGGCCGAGGCCGCGGTCGTCGGCTTCCCCCACGACGTGAAGGGCCAGGGAATCTGGGCCTACGTCACTCTCAACGCCGGCGTCGAGCCGACCGACGCGCTGAAGGCCGACCTGGTCGCCCACGTCCGCAAGGTCATCGGCCCCATCGCCGCGCCAGACGCCCTGCAATGGGCCCCCGGCCTGCCCAAAACCCGCTCCGGCAAGATCATGCGCCGCATCCTGCGCAAGATCGCCGAGGGCGAGACCGGCGCGCTCGGCGACACCTCCACTCTGGCTGACCCGGCGGTGGTCGACGACCTGATCGAGGGGGCGAGGACGGCCCGCCGATGACATGACGAAATCGTAACCTGCGTCCCCGCGCGCCCTCGCTAAGGTCCGCGCCGACACATGATCCGCCCTCGGAGCCTGCCCATGACCTCCCGCCTTCTCGCCGGCGTCGCCGCCCTCAGCCTGCTGGTCGCCGGCGCCTGCGCCACCTCTCCGGCCATGGCGCCCCAGCCTGAGATCTCGGGTCAGCGCCTGTCCGACGGCATCCGCACCATCTCTGCCGACGACTTCCAGGGCCGCTATCCGGGCACGGAGGGCGAGACGAAGACGCTGGCTTGGCTGCAGGCGCAGTATGAGGCCATGGGTCTTCAGCCCGGCGGGCCGAACGGCCAGTGGCTGCAGCGGGTGGAGCTGAAGCGCTACACGCCCGACGGCGCCGCTGTGGTCGGCTGGACCGGCCCCGACGGCCAGACCCGCCCGCTGGAGCCGGGCAAGGACATCCTGGTCCGCGCCGCCACCAACGACGGCCGCGCCAACGTGCAGGGCGCTCCGGTCGTCTTCGCCGGCTACGGCATCGTGGCGCCGGAGCGCGGCTGGGACGACTACGGAAACATGGACCTGCGCGGCAAGATCGTGATCGTCATGGCCGGAGAGCCGGACGGCGAGGTCTTCAACGGCACCTACACCACCCATCACGCCTCCGGCGCGGCCAAGGCGGACCAGGCCTTCGCCCGCGGCGCGGTCGGGGTCATCACGCTGAACCCGGTCGCCGCCGGCGACGCGGCCTGGACCCAGGCGGCGCGGGGCAATGCCCGCACGCGCGGCTTCACGCCCGGCGCCGCCGACGTGGAGTTCACCGGCTCCATCAACATGGACACGGCCCACGCCATGGCCATGGCCGCCGGCCTGGATCACGCGGCCTTCGCCAACTACGCCTCGGG
>VYKZ01000219.1_pt1 | contig 11454 bp, 9 predicted proteins | sample 5114421 | NCBI WGS metagenome assembly VYKZ01 (sample SAMN12291788, study PRJNA351875) | freshwater metagenome | isolation source: freshwater lake | place: USA: Michigan, Gull Lake | collected 2013-08-08 | reverse complement strand
CGTGGTCGCGGGCATAGGCGGCGGCGCGGCGGCGCGAGTCCCGACCGGCCAGGCGATCGGCGAAGCCGCTCACGCGGTCCCAGCCGCCTTCGGCATGATCCCGCACGTCGCGCAGTCGCTCGCCGGCCCGCAGGCGCGACCACAGCCGCGCGGGGTTCACGCTCTCGCGGATGCGCTCATAGCGCGTCGGCCCGCTGCGCTGGTTCAGCAGCAGGGTCGCCAGACCCACGCCGGCCAGAACCGCGACCACGCCGGCCGCCACGCCCGGATGTTTCCGGATCTCCGCCAGGGCGCTGAAATTCCTGACCATGGGATAGTGCACTTCTTCCTCCAGACCGTCGTCGGCGGGATCCCAGAGGCCGTCCTCATAGGGGCGGTATTCGCCGCGCTTGTCCCGCATCAGCATGGGAGCGAACCGGGCGAACAGAGGTTCCGCGATCCCCGGCAGCGCGGCGTAGAACGAGGCGATGATGCGCCCGCCTCCGCCCACGGTGATCTCGCGGATCGGGTGGGTCGCGCACCACAGGATGGTGTCGGCCACCACCGGCGTCGCATAGACCGGCTGGGGATTGTGCACCGCGTGGCCGGTGATGTTGCGCGCGTGTCTGTTGTACGGCGTGTCGACGGCCGCCGGCTTGACCAGGCTGACGGCCACCGGCGCGTCCTCGCGCATCAGCTCCATCCGCAGCGCATTGGTGAAGCCCTTCACCGCGTGCTTCGAGGCCGAATAGACGCCCTGGATCGGGATGGGCGCGTCGGCCAGGGTCGAGCCGACGTTGACGATGGTGCCGCCCTCGGGCCGCTCCCGCAGATGCTCCGCCGCGATCAGCGAACCGTTGACCACGCCCCAGTAGTTGGTCTCGAACAGCCGCCGCTGGTCCTCCAGCGTGACCTCGCGGATCGGGCCGAAGATCGAGATGCCGGCGTTGTTCACCCAGGTGTCGAACCCGCCGAACAGCCGCCGCGCCTTCTCCGCCGCTTCGTGCAGGGCGTCGAAGTCCGCCACGTCCGCGACGGCGTAAGCGGCCCGCGCGCCCTTGGCCTGCAGCTCCTCCGTCAGCCGCGCCAGATCCTTTTCCCCGCGCGCGATCAGGAATACGCACGCCCCGGCCGCCGCCGCCCGGCGCGCCGTCGCCAGGCCGATGCCGGACGTGGCCCCGGTGATGACGATCGACTGGCGATCCAGCGGCTTCAGGACGGGCTTTCTGGACATGCGGTCTCGGCTTCCTGACAAATCGGACGACTAGGCAACGGGCCGCCCGTGGACGCGGTTCCTGAACCTTGGCCGTAGCAGACGGCCTTACAATGCGCCAAGCCTGCGCCTATCTGGCGCGTTTCGCGTTTGCCCTCCGGAGCCCCCCTTGACCGACGCCGCCCCCCTCACCGACGACCTGGCCGCCGCCTTCCAGATCGAAGGCTGGCCGGTGCGCGGGCGGATCGTGCGTCTGGGCGCCGCCATCCACGAGGTGCTCTCGGCCCACGACTATCCGGAACCCGTCGCCGCGCTTCTGGGCGAGGCCTGCGTGCTGGCCGCCCTGGTCGGGTCCAGCCTGAAGTTCGACGGCCGCCTGCTGGTCCAGGCCCAGGGCGACGGCCCCGTCCGCTACGTCGTGGCCGACTACGGCACCGACGGCACGTTGCGCGGCTTCTGCCGGTTCGATCCGGAGGACGTGGCCGCCGCCTCGCAGGGCTTCTCCCGCCCCGGCGCCCAGGCCCTGCTGGGCAAGGGCGTGATGATCATGACGCTGGACCGCGGGCCCGACTTCGAGCGCACCCAGGGGATCACCCCGATCGAGGGCGAGAGCCTCAGCCTGTGCGCCGAGCATTTCTTCGAACAGTCCGAGCAGGTGCCGACCAAGGTGCGGCTGGCCGTCGGTTCGGTCGACGCCGGCGAGGGCGCCCGCTGGCGCGCGGGCGGCGCCCTGATCCAGGTCATCGCCGCCGACCAGTCGCGCGGCGACACCACCGAGGTCTGGGACCGCAGCCGGGCCCTGTTCGCCACCCTGGCCGACGACGAGTTGCTCGACCCCACGGTCACGCCCGAGACCCTGCTCTATCGCCTGTTCCATGAGGACGGCGTGCGGCTGGAGGGCGCCCGGGCCCTGCGCGCCCAGTGCCGCTGCTCGCCCGACCGCATCCAGGCCATGCTGGCCAGCTTCACTCCTGCCGAACGTGCCGACATGGTCGAGCCCGACGGCAAGATCCACGTGAAGTGCGAATACTGCGGCCGGAACTACGAGCTGGCGCCGGAGGCTCAGTCGGCCTGAGCGACGCGTGTCCGGGCGACGGTCGCGCCGTCGCGGCGACGGTCCATCCGGAAGGTGCCCGACCAGTCTCCAATGATGGTCCACGTCCCCGCGAGAGACAGGCCGTCGGGCGACAGTTCGCCGGCGTACTCGATGGTCGTGCGGCCTCCGTCGGGCAGCTTGGTGAAGACAACGGACATGCCTGTGCGCTGACCCTCGACCTCGGCCTCCAGAGTCCTGCCGGGATGCCACCGGTCGAGCTCGGCCGTCAGGCCGGAGACGTGGCCATTCACTTCCTCGAGAATGGCCGTGAAGGCGGTCTCAGGCATCGCGTCTCCCGGATAGAAGTAGACGCCCGTCCACCTGCCCGTGATGTCGAGGTCGCTCACCAGGCCAGCGCCAGCCCGTCCTTGCGCGCCTCGGACGCCGCGCCGTAGGTCCAGGGGCCCCGTTCGTTCACCTGACGGATCACGTTCTGATAACCGCCGAAGCCGCCGTTTGGCGGCCCCAGGGTCCAGCCGAGGGCGCGCAGTTGTTCCTTCGTCGACTCGGGCACGCCGGACTCCACGTGCAGCACGCCCGTCCCCTCGGCGGGTTCTCCCGTAGGTTCGGACGACCCCTCGTGCTGCCAGCGCGGCGCGTCGCCCGCTTCCTGCGGGTCCAGCCCGTAGTCGGCCATGTTGATGACGATCTGGGCCTGCCCTTGCGGCTGCATGCCGCCGCCCATGACGCCGAACGCCATCCACGGCTCGCCGTCCTTCGTCGCGAAGCCCGGGATGATGGTGTGGAACGGCCGCTTGCCCGGCGCATAGACGTTGGGGTGGCCGTCGGTCAGGGCGAACAGCTCGCCCCGGTCCTGGAACATGAAGCCCAGCGTCCCGCCGTTTCCGTCGTCGGGCACCAGGCCGGAGCCCATGCCGCGATAGTTGGACTGGATCCAGCTGACCATCATCCCGTCGGCGTCGGCGACGCTGAAATAGGTGGTGTCGCCCTGCGTCGGCGCGTCGCCGGGCAGGACGCGGTCCATGACCCGGTCCATGCGGATCAGGGCGGCGCGTTCGGCCGCATAGTCCTTTGAGATCAGCCGCTCGACCGGCGTCTTCGAGAAGCGCGCGTCGGCGAACCAGCGGGCGCGATCCTCGAACGCCAGCCGCTTGGCCTCGGCTTGGACGTGGATCGAAGCGGCGGACTGGAAGCCCAGGCCCTTCAGATCGAATCGCTCGCACACGTTCAGAATCTGCAGCGTCGACAGGCCCTGGGTGTTGGGCCCCAGCTGCCAGACGTCGACGCCGCGATAGTTGGACGTCAGGGGCTCCACCCACTCCGTCCGGTGCGCGGCCAGATCGGCGCGGGTCATCCAGCCGCCGATGCGCCGGAAATACCCCTCGATCGCCTCGGCGATCGGCCCCTCGTAGAAGGCGTCGCGCCCGCTCTCGGCGATCAGGCGATAGGTGCGGGCCAGATCGGGATTGGCGAAGACCTCACCCACGCGCGGCGTGCGGCCGTCCGGCGCATAGACCCGCTTGCGGTTGTCGTTGTCCTCGATGATCGCGGCGGACCGATCGAAGCCGGCCATGTTGCGCTCAAGGTAAAAGGCGATCAGCTGCGGCATCGCCTCGCCGCGCTCGCAGAGCTCGACGACCGGCATCAGCACGTCCTTCCACGGCAGCTTGCCGTGCCGCTGGTGCGCCTGCCACCAGGCGTCGACCGTGCCGGGCACGTTGACCGTCACCGCGCCATAGGACGGCAGATATCCCCGCGCATTGGCCTTGCCGCGCGCCGCCTCCAGCGACAGGCCGCGCGGACTGGCGCCCGAGCCGTTGAAGCCCAGCACCTTCCTCTGCTTCGGATCCCACATCAGGCAGAAGGCGTCGCCGCCGATGCCGTTGGCGACCGGCTCCAGGAAGCCCAGCGCCGCATTGACCGCGATCGCCGCGTCGATCGCCGATCCGCCGCGCCGCAGGGTGTCCAGCCCGATCAGCGTCGCTGTCGGATGCGCCGTCGCCACCGCCCCCCGCGTGCCCCAGACGGTGGACCGCCCCGCGAACGGCGCCCCCATGATCCGGTCGCCCATCCCGACGCCGCGATAGGGATAGGCGGAGGGCGCGGCTTGCGCCGGCGCCCGCGACGATGCGTTCGCGGCGGGCGCCCCCTGCCCCACGGCCGCGGTCGCCCCGGCGATCACCGCCCCGGCGGGCAGGGTGGACAGAAACGTGCGGCGACGCATGGGCGGTCTCCCCTCTAACAGGAGGCGACCCTAACCGGCGTGCGGGGTTTGTGAAGGCGGAAGCCCTGCGGCGTCCGCGCGCGTCAGCCGCCCAGATCCAGCGAATAGCCGGCGGAGCGCACGGTGCGGATGGGGTTGGCCGTGCCCTCCACGTTCAGCGCTTTCCGCAGCCGGCCCACGTGCACGTCCACCGTGCGGGCCTCGACGTAGACGTCCGAGCCCCAGACGGCGTCCAGCAGCTGTTCGCGGCTGAAGACGCGGCCGGGGTGCTGCATGAAGTGGTCCAGCAGGCGGAACTCGGTCGGACCCAGATGCACCTCCTGCCCCGAGCGGCGCACGCGGTGGGCGACACGGTCGATGACGATGTCGCCGTGGTTGATGCGGTCGTCGGCCAGGCCCGGGCGGATGCGGCGCAGCACCGCGCGGATGCGTGCGATCAGCTCGGTCATCGAGAAGGGCTTGGTCAGATAGTCGTCCGCGCCGGTGTCCAGCCCCCGCACGCGGTCGGTCTCCTCGCCGCGGGCGGTCAGCATGATGATCGGCAGGTTGCGCGTCTCGGCCTTGCCGCGGATGCGCCGGCACACCTCGATGCCCGACACCTTGGGCAGCATCCAGTCCAGCAGGACCAGGTCCGGCAGGCGCTCGTCGATCTGGACCAGCCCCTCCTCGCCGTCGCCGGCCACGACGACGCGATAGCCTTCCTTCTCGAGATTGTACTGAAGCAGGGTGGCGAGGGCGTCCTCGTCTTCCATCACCAGGACATAGGGCTGCACGGTCGGCTCTCCGGGGGTCGAGGGCTCAGGCGGTTCCGCCGTTGAAGTCGGTCTCGGACGGCAGGGCGCTCAGACGGGGACGCTCCCCGATCATGTCGCCGCCGGTGATCTCGTAATGGATGGTCTCGGCGATGTTGGTCGCGTGGTCGCCGATCCGCTCCAGGTTCTTGGCCATGAACAGCAGGTGCGTGCAGGCGCTGATCGTGCGCGGATCGCCCATCATGTAGGTCAGCAGTTCGCGGAACAGGCTGTTGTAGTGCTCGTCGACCTCGTCGTCGGCGCTCCACACCGACAGGGCGCGGTCGACTTCCGACGCCGTGTAGGCGTCCATGACGTCGCGCAGCCGCGCCGACACCAGCCGCCCCATCCGCTCGATCGAGCGGGTCAGCGGCAGCATCGGCTCGCCCTCGGCCAGGATCAGGGCGCGCTTGGCGATGTTGCGCGCCAGATCGCCCGTCCGCTCCAGATCGACCGCCAGCTTCATGGCCGACAGCGTCTTGCGCAGGTCGCTGGCCACCGGCTGGCGCAGGGCGATCAGGCGGATCGCCTTCTTCTCGATGTCGTGGTGCAGGGCGTCCAGCTTCTGGTCCCGCTCCACCACCGCGCGGGCCAGGGCCACGTCGCGGCGCGCCACCGACTCCACCGCGTCGGCCACCTGGGCCTCGGCCAGGCCGCCCATGCGGGCGACCTCGGCGGTGAGCTGGTTCAGCTCGTCGCCATAGGATTTCACGGTGTGCTGGTTCATTCGAGGTGGTCTCAGCCGAAGCGGCCGGTGATGTAGTCGAGGGTGCGACGCTCACGCGGATTGGTGAAAATTTCTTCCGTATTGCCCGTTTCCACCAGCCGACCCAAGTGGAAGAAGGCCGTCCGCTGGCTGACCCGCGCGGCCTGGGCCATGGAGTGGGTCACGATGACGATGCAGTACTGCTCCCGCAGTTCGTCGATCAGCTCCTCGATCTTGGCCGTTGCGATGGGGTCCAGCGCCGAGCAGGGCTCGTCCATCAGGATCACCTCGGGCTCGACCGCGATGGCGCGGGCGATGACCAGACGCTGCTGCTGACCGCCCGACAGACCGGTGCCCGGCGACTGCAGACGGTCCGCCACCTCGTCCCAAAGGCCGGCGCGCTTCAGGGCGCGCTCGACCACGTCGTCCAGCTCGGCCTTCGACGTCGTCAGCCCGTGGATGCGCGGGCCATAGGCCACGTTCTCATAGATCGACTTGGGAAACGGGTTCGGCTTCTGGAACACCATGCCGACCCGGGCGCGCAGCAGCACGGGATCGACCGCGCGGCTGTTGACGTCCTCGCCGTCCATCTCGATCGAGCCCGAGACGCGGGCCGACGGGATGGTGTCGTTCATCCGGTTCAGACAGCGCAGGAAGGTCGACTTGCCGCAGCCCGACGGGCCGATGAAGGCAGTCACCGTCTTGTCCGGCACGTCCAGGCTGACCTCGTGCAGGGCCTGCTTGTCGCCATAGTGGACCGAGACGTCGCGGGCGCGGATCTTGATCGGACCCAGCGGCTCGGCCGGGCGCGGCGTCACGGTCGCGCCGATCGACGGATCGGCGACGGGCGCCTCGACCACATCCGCCGGAGCCGCGTCGGCCGACCGGTGGCTCTCGGCCGCCGGCAGCACCTGCCCGCCCATGCGCGGCATGTCGGTCGGATCGCCGGAGCCCCGGTCGTCGTGCGAGCGGAAAATCTTGAACTTCATGTCGCTTACCACCGACGTTCGAACCGACGCCGCAGAACGATCGCGGCGGCGTTCATGACGATCATGAGGGCCAGGAGAACCATGATGGCCGCGGCGGTGCGCTCATGGAACGCGCGCTCCGAGGCGTTCTCCCAGATGTAGATGAGGGACGGCAGGGCGCCGGTCGGCGCCGCGATGTCGGTCGCCACGCCCGGCACGAAGCTGACCATGCCGATCAGCAGCAGCGGCGCCGTCTCGCCCAGGGCATGGGCCATGGAGATGATGGCGCCGGTCATGACGCCGGGCATGGCCAGCGGCAGGACATGCTGGAACACGGTCTGGGTCTTCGAGGCTCCCAGCGCCAGCGCCGCCTCGCGGATCGACGGCGGCACCGCCTTCAGCGACGACCGCGTGGCGATGATGATGGTCGGCAGCGCCATCAGCGCCAGCACCAGTCCGCCCACCAGCGGCGACGACCGCGGCAGGTGCATCCAGTTGATGAACAGCGCCAGCCCCAGCAGGCCGTAGACGATCGACGGCACGGCGGCCAGGTTGTTGATGTTCACCTCGATGAAGGCGCTGATCCGGTTCCGGGGCGCGAACTCCTCCAGCCAGATCGCCGCCGCGACGCCGATCGGAATGGCCAGGAAGGCGGTCACCAGCAGCATCAGCGCCGATCCGACCACCGCGCCCAGCACGCCCGCCAGCTCCGGCTCGGTCGAGTCGCCCGAGGTGAACATGCGGCTGTTGAAACGCCGCTCCACGAAGCCGTCGGCCTCCAGCCGGTCCAGCCAGCCGATCTGTCGGTCGGTGATGCGGCGCTGCTCCGCCGGGGTCTCGCGCTCGATCTCGCCCTTGAAGAACAGGTCCGCGTCGTCCGACAGCGGCGCCGTCACCGTCACCGTCTTGCCGATCAGCGACGGATCGGCCTTGACCATGTCGCCGGCGACGAACTTCAGTTCCGACGAGAAAATCTGCCGCATCTCGGTCGACGCCCGCCCGGCCGCGTCGTCGGTGACGCCCAACCGCGCCAGCTGCTGCTCGGCCACCATCTGCGGGAAGTTGGTCCCTTGCGGATAGGCGGGATCGATCCGCGCCGGGTCCATGTAGACCGGGATCGAGACCTCGTGCGCCCAGAACGCCGTGTTGCCCTGCGTCCAGATCCGCCCCAGCAGCAGCGCCAGGAAGCCGACCGCCACGGCGATGGCCAGGACGCCGTAGAACTGGAACCGCCGCTCGCGCGCATAGCGGCGGCGCAGGCCCTGCTGCAGGCGCTGGGTGCGCTGGGCGGTTCCGGCGGGGGTCGCGTCAGTCATACTGCTGCCGGTAGGTCTGGACGATGCGCTGGGCCACCACGTTCAGGACCAGCGTGGCCAGGAACAGGGTCAGGCCCAGGCCGAAGGCGGACAGGGTCTTGGCGGAATCGAACTCCTGGTCGCCGGTCAGCAGGGTGACGATCTGGACCGTCACCGTGGTCACCGTGTCCAGCGGGTTCAGCGTCAGCCGCGCGGCCAGGCCGGCGGCCATGGTCACGATCATGGTCTCGCCCACCGCCCGCGACACCGCCAGCAGAAGGGCGCCGGCCACGCCCGGCAGGGCCGCGGGCATCAGCACCCGGCCCACGGTCTCGGACTTGGTCGCCCCCATGGCGTAGGAGCCGTCGCGCAGCGACTGCGGCACGGCGTTGATGATGTCGTCGGACAACGAGCTGACGAAGGGGATCAGCATGATCCCCATCACCCCCCCGGCGACCAGGGCCATCTGGTTCTGAACCAGCATCAGGTACTGGCCCAGCCCGTCCAGCGGTCCGCCGACCAGCTGGGCGCCGATGCCGTTGAAGAAGCTGCGGAACGCCGGCCCCACTGTCAGGGCGGCGAAGAAGCCGTAGACCACGGTCGGCACCCCGGCCAGGATCTCCAGCACCGGCTTGACCACCGCCCGGACCGTCGGCCCGGCGTATTCGGACAGATAGATCGCCGACATCAGGCCCACGGGCGCGGCCACGGCCATGGCGATCAGCATGATCAGGAAGGTGCCGGCGAACAGCGGCAGGGCGCCGAACGCGCCGGTCGAGCCCACCTGGTCGGCGCGGATCGCGGTCTGCGGCGACCACTGCGTGCCCAGCAGAAACTCCTGCACCGGCACGGCCTGGAAGAAGCGCGTGGCGTCGACCAGCAGCGAGGCGACGATGCCGATCGTCGTCAGGACCGCCACCGCCGAACAGGCCAGCAGCACGCCCACGACCCACCCCTCGACCCGGTTGCGGGCGCGCAGGCCCGGCCGGATCTGCGAGAAGGCGAACAGCCCGCCCAGCGCGGCGGCCAGCAGCGCGGCCACGACCCCGCCGACGGCCCGCACCTGATCCAGCTGCGCCGCGCGCGTCGCCTGCGCCGTCATGTCGGCGTTCAGCGGCGCCTCCCAGACCTGCAGCGGCGTCTCGCCCTCGGCCACGCGGGCGACGTCGGCATAGAAGGCGTCGCGGCGGAACTCCTCCAGCGCGCTCACGGCCTCGGGTTGGCCGGCTTCCAGGATCGCGCGCTCGACCGCGCCGCCGGCGATGGTGGAGACCAGGATCACGACCAGCGCCGGCACGGCCACCCAGATGGCGGCATAGAAGCCGTGCTGCTCAGGCCGCGAGTGCGCCTTCTCGTCGGCCGCGCGACGACGCGCCAGGCCGCGCCCGACGACGAAGGCGACGACGGCCAGAACGATCGGCAGAAGGAAAAGAAGCCAGGTCATCGGGTCCGGGAAACACGAATCGGACCGCGCCGAATGCCCGGCTCGTCCGGCCGGGAAACTGCCCGCGATAGGTCAGCGGATTACGACTGTGGCGTGACAGTTCCGTTACAACGCAGCGCCCGCTCAGCCTGCCGCGTCGGGCGCGTCCGCCAGCGGGAAAAACGCCGTGAACACCGTGCCTTGGCCCGGGGCGCTCTCGACCGCCAGACCGCCCCGGTGGCGATTGACGATGTGCTTGACGATGGCCAGGCCCAGCCCCGTCCCCGGCCGGTCGCCGCCGCTCTTCTGACCTTCCACGCGATAGAAGCGCTCGGTCAGCCGCGGCAGGTGCTCCCGCTCCAGCCCCGGTCCGCGGTCGCGGACGATCACCGCCGCATGCCGTCGCGCCGGATCGTGGTCCGGCGTCAGCAGCGGCAGGCGCGACGCCCCCTCCATGCACGGCGCCGTCGCCTGATCGGCGGAGACCCCCGCCCGCACCTCCACGTCGATCCGCCCCCCGCGCGGGGAATACTTCACCGCATTGTCGATCAGGTTCTGCACCACCTGCACGATCTCGTCGCGATCGCCGCGCACGGGGGCCGTGGCGTCGCCGACGACCACCACCTCCACGCCCTTCTCCTGGGTCAGCACGCTCAGCGCGTCGACCACGTCGCTGACGGCGCGGGGCAGATCGACCCGCCCCGACGGCGGAATGTGCTCGTTCAGCTCGATCCGGCTCAGCGACAGCAGGTCCGCCACCAGCCGACCCATCCGGTCCGCCTGCGCCGACATGATGTCCAGGAACCGGTCGCGCGCCTTGGGGTCGTCCTTGGCGTGGCCCTTCAGCGTCTCGATGAAGCCCGACAGCGACGCCAGCGGGGTCCGCAGCTCGTGGCTGGCGTTGGCCAGGAAGTCGACCCGCATCAGCTCCATGCGCCGCACGTCGGTGTCGTCACGCAGCACCAGCACCGCCAGAGCCCGGTCGCCGCCCTGATCCAGCGGACGCACCTGCGCCTTCCAGTGCCGGTCGCGCACGCCCGACCAATCGACCGAGCGTTCGATCCCGCCGAACAGGGCCTCGTCCACCGCCTCCAGCACCGCCGGGTCGCGCAGCACCGACACCAGGATCGCCCCGTCGCGCTGGATCCTCAGCAGGTCGCGCGCCGCCTTGTTGGCCAGGACGATCCGACGCCCCGCGATGTCGTCGGGCTCGCCCCCGCTGATCACCAGCACCGCGTCGCTCAACGCCTCGAAGGCCGCGTCCAGCAGCGCCCCGTCGGGCGCCGAAGCGACGGGCGTCGACGTCATGGGCTGGGCAAGATGCACCACCGGCGCCGCCTCGCCGGAAGGTCGGGCGCGATTGACCATCCATGTCGCCGCCACGACCGCCGCCACGCCGGCCAGCAGGACCGGCGCGTGATGCGGATGCAGGATCGCCACGCCCAGCAGCACCAGCGTCGCCACCCCGCCGCTGGCCCCCGCCGTCCACAGGCGCGACGAGGCCGTCGGCGCGATCGGGGACGGGTTGGCGGCGTCGGGCATCGGCGTTCTCTAGTGCGTCCGCAGGCGGAGGGAAACGGGTGCGGGGAGGCGCCGCTTAGCGCGCGTTTCCGCCATTCGCGTGACAGGCGATCGCGCCAACGCACGGATTCTTCATCTGTCGCGGTCAAGCTGATCCCGAACGCCCGCCTTGGACCGACCGAACCCTTGAACGCCGTCCTGCTCTGTCTGACCACGCAGCATGACCTCCGCCTCGTCGTGGCGGCGGGCGCCGTGTGCCTGATCGGCCTGGCCACGG
>VYKZ01000217.1_pt1 | contig 11608 bp, 11 predicted proteins | sample 5114421 | NCBI WGS metagenome assembly VYKZ01 (sample SAMN12291788, study PRJNA351875) | freshwater metagenome | isolation source: freshwater lake | place: USA: Michigan, Gull Lake | collected 2013-08-08 | reverse complement strand
CGGGCGGTCCCCCTCCCCCGACGGGGGAGGATTTGGCCGGCATCAATCCGGCGCCAGCATGTAGCCGACGCCGCGAACAGTCTGGAGATAGCGGGGGTTCTTGGGATCCGCTTCCAGCTTGCGGCGCAGACGCGTCACCTGCACGTCCACCGCGCGGCCGGTGATGTCGGCCGTGTCGGGCGACAGGCTCATGCGCTCGACCGGGGCGTGGGCATGGATGGCGAGGGTCTTCAGCAGCTGGGCCTCGGCCTCGGTCAGGCGCTGGGGCTTGCCGTCCCGCAGCAGTTCCAGCCGCTCCATGTCGAAGACGGCGTCGCCCAGCTTGATCTCGCGCGGGGTCAGCGGCTTGCCGCCCGTGCGGCGCAGGATGGCGTCGATGCGCAGCGCCAGCTCGCGCGGCTCGAACGGTTTGGACATGTAGTCGTCGGCGCCGCGGGACAGGCCCTCGATCCGGTCGCCGGGCTCGCCGCGGGCGGTCAGCAGCAGCACCGGCGTGGCCGACGTCGCGGCCTGGGCGCGGATCCAGGTGGTCAGGTCGAAGCCGCTTTCGCCCGGCATCATGACGTCCAGCACGATCAGGTCGAACTCGATCAGCTCGACCAGTCGGCGGGCGGCCGCCGCGTGCGCCGCGCCCGTGACGCGATAGCCCTCGCGGCTCAGGAACTCCTTGAGCAGTTCCCGGATGCGGTCGTCGTCGTCCACCACCAGCAGGTGGCGGCCGGAACCGGGTCCGGCGACGGGGCCGGAGCGTCCATGCGAGCCCGTCATGGCCATCAGGCGCGCGCCCCGACGTTGACGGGGGCGTTCGCGGCGGGTCTAACCCCAGACTCGTAACGGGAGACGACGTTCAATGGCCTTCGTTCCTTTCGACGATCGTGACGGCTGGATCTGGATGGATGGTGATTTCGTGTCCTGGCGGGACGCGAAGACGCACGTTCTGACCCATGCCCTGCACTACGGTTCGTCGGTGTTCGAGGGTGAGCGTATGTACGCGGGCGAAATCTTCAAGCTGACGGAGCATTCCGAACGCCTGAAGCGCTCCGGCGAACTGCTGGACTTCGACCTTCCGTACAGCGTCGCCGAGATCGATCAAGCCTGCAAGGACACCTGCGCCCGGATGGGGCTGTCGGACTGCTACGTCCGTCCGGTGGCCTATCGCGGGCCCGAGCAGGTCAGCGTGACCGCCGGCGCGACGAAGATCCACGTCGCCATCGCGGTCTGGGACTGGCCCAGCTATTTCGACGCCGAGACCAAGGCCAAGGGCATCCGGTTGGAATGGGCCAAGTGGCGTCGCCCCGACCCCGCCACGGCGCCGTCGGCGGCCAAGGCGGCGGGCCTGTACATGATCTGCACCCTGTCCAAGACGGCGGCGGAGAAGCGCGGATACGCCGACGCCATGATGCTGGACTGGCGCGGCTACGTGGCCGAGGCGACGGGCGCCAACGTCTTCTTCGTGCAGGACGGCGTCATCCACACCCCGCCGGTCGACGCCATCCTGGACGGCATCACGCGCCAGACGATCATCGCCATGGCCGAGGCCAAGGGCATCGAGGTCGTGGTGCGCCACATCCGGCCGGAAGAGCTGTCGGGCTTCAGCGAGTGCTGGCTGACCGGCACGGCGGCGGAAGTGACGCCGGTCTCGGAGATCGGCGAGTACACCTTCAAGCCGGGCGCGATCACGCTGGGGCTGATGGAAGACTATTCCCGCTTGGTGCGCCGGCAGGGCTGAGGACCGGGCTCCGGTCCCCAGCCCCGTTTCTCAAGCGGCGGCCGGCCGCCTGCGGCGACGGATCGCCCACCAGGTCGCCCCGGCGATGCCGACGACCGGCAGCAGGATGGACCCGGCGGTGATCAGGACGGCCAGCATGCCCATCGACAGTCCGAAGGCGTCCTGAAGCGCCTGCACCACCGGCCGCGTCGGATTGTCGGCGGCCAGGGCGCCGCCCTGGACGTAGTCGATCGTCAGGGTGGCCGTCCGCACCCGCGTGTCCAGCTGACGGGCCTCCAGGGCCAAGGCGTCCTGACGCCGGCGCAGATCGGCCAGCTCCTTCTCGACGGCCAGCCGCTGCTCCAGCGTGCCGCCGCGGCGAGTCTGGAGGTCGCGGATGCGGGCGGCGAGGTCGGCCTCGGTGCGGACGCCCTGGTCCGCCGCGTCGATCCGGGCCGTCAGGTCCTCGCCTTCGGTGACCGCGCTGTCCAGCCGACCGCCGGCGTCGCGGGCGTCTGAGGCCAGGCCGGCGCGAAAACGGTTGATCCAGTCCGGCTGTCCCCGCAGCTCCAGCCGCCCGCCCGGCGTGCGCGCCGACCAGTCGGCGCGGGCCGAGATCACCTGGCAGAAGCCGGGACCCGCGGCGGCGCAGGTCAGCTCATGCCGGCTCATCAGCTCCGCGCCGCGATCGCGCGGCACGGACAGGGCGTAGACGAAGCCGTAGGCGATCTGGGCTACGGGGGCCGGCACGGCCGAAGCCGACGGAATCGCCGTCGCCTCCTGCACCGGCGGCGCCGCGTCGATGGACGCCGTGGCCTCCAATGACTCGGTCGCCTCTTCCGCAGCCTGGTCGTGGCTGGCCTCGCATCCGGCCAGCACCAGAGCGCCCGCCGCGGCGAGCCAAAGTCCCTTGCGCATCGTCGTTTCTCCCTGTCCCGTGCCGATCACGGTTTCGTGATGGCGCGCCCGGATCGGGCCGGATTCAGGGCGGAGGAAAAGCGGAAGCGGGGCCGTTTGCGCGCGGTTTGAAGGCCTAGCCCCGCGCCACGCGCACCACGACGTCGTCGACCTGGACCCCGCCGCGTTCGACCACGAGGTTCTGATAGCTGCGCTGGCCGTCGATGGTCTGGGTGCGGACGTCGGCGACGTCGATGGCGTAGCGGCGGCGCAGGTACTGGGTCAGCTCGCCGGCGGTGATCATGTCGTCGCCGTCGGCGTTGGCCTCTCCCCCCAGGCCGGTGCGCAGGAAGTGGGACAGGTAGCCGCCCGCTTGGAACTTGCCGGCCACCTGACTGGTCAGGTCTTCTTCCGACGAGAACATCCCCATGACGCCGGGTCTGGTGACCACGTTGCGGGCGAACCCGCCGGAGAAGCAGCTGTCCATCACGATCATGGCCATGCGGGCGTCCACCGAGGCGAACATCTCGCCCATCTCGGCGTCGCTGATCTGGCCGTCGACCATGACGATGGTCTCGGTCATGCCGTCGGGCTCGAACGGGCTGACGACGCCGCGGTTCTGGGCCCCGTGGCCGGAGTAGAAGAACAGGAAGATGTCCTCGGGCCCGGCCTGCGCCGCGACCTGGGCGAAGGCGGCCTTGACCCCCGCCACCGTGGCGTCGGCGTCGGTCAGCACGATGCTGGCGGGGTTCAGCAGGCCGTCGCGCCGCAGGTCCTCGGCCAGCTTGATCGCGTCCTCGTCGGTGTAGGGCAGGTTGGACGAATAGCCCTGATAGTCGGAGATGCCGACCATGACGGCGAAGATGCGCGGGCCGCCCGGCACGCCGGCCTGCCGCGGCGTGCCCAGGCTGAGGCCCGCCGTCAGGCGATAGGGCCCGGTCTCGCCGCCGCCGAACGAGCTGACGGCGACGTCGTAGGTGCCGTCCTGCGGCAGGACGAAGTCGATGCGGCTGTTGGTGCCGTCCGGGCCGTCGTCGTTGTTCTCCGCCACGTCGCCGGGGCCGAGCAGGAACAGGTTGGTGTCGAAGGCGTCGCTTTCGGCGGTCAGGGCGATCCGCGTGCCGCGGCGGCCGGTGAACTGGTACAGATCGACGAACTGGCCGTCGTCCAGCGTCTCGTCGCCGGGGGCCAGCGAGCCCTGTCGCACCACGCCGTCCTCGAAGGCGGCGAGCGTGGTCGAGGTTCCGGTCGGCGCCGCCTCTTCGCCCGCGCGATCGACTGCCAGGACGAAGTCGCCGCTCTCGCCGGGTTCGAAGCTGGTGGCTACCAGCTGGTACTCGCCGTCGGCGGGCAGGGTGACGATCAGGCGGCTGTTGGTGCCGTCCTCGCCGCTCTCGTCGTCGTCGTTGGCGGCGGAGAAGTCGTCCGGGCCGACCAGAAAGACGTAGGGGTCGAAGCCCCCCGAGCGCAGGCGGATGTCGAGGCGGTCGCCGGCGCGGCCGCTGAGAGAATAGGTCCGCATGTATTCGCCCGACCGCAGGGTGGCGTCGCCCTCGCCCAGACTGCCGGACAGGGCGTCGCCGGGCGCGATGGAGGCCGAGGCGGTCAGCACCGGCGCGGGGCCCACGTCCTGTCCGGGCAGGGACAGGGTCAGGCCATAGTCGCCGGTCTCGTCGGCCTGATAGCTGGTGGCGTAGATGCGCACCTCGCCGTCGGCCGGCATCACGAACTCCAGCCGGCTGTTGACCGAGCCGCGGCCCGGCTCGTCGTCGTTGTCGGCCTCCAGGTCCGTGCCGCGCACCAGCAGATAGGGGTCGAAGGCGCCCGAGTTCAGGCGCACGACGTAGGTTTGGCCGGGCTCGCCCCGGAAGGTCCAGCGATCGACGAACTCGCCGGCGTCCAGCCGGTCGTCGCCCAGCGCCAGCCGCCCCGCGCCGGTCTGACCCAGCTGGATGTCGCCGCCGCCCTCGCGGCCCGATCCGGGGCCGGCGCCGTCGACCACGCTGATCAGATATTCGCCGCTCTCGCCCGGCTCGTAGCTGGTGGCGCTGATGCGGTAGAGGCCGTCGGCGGGCAGGCGGACGGTGATGCGGGCGTTGGCCTCGCCCGTCGCGCGGTCGTCGTTCCATTCCGACAGGCCGCCGGGCCCGCGCAGCATCAGGTACGAGTCGACCTGGGTCGAGCTCATGTTGATCGTGACCTGCTGGCCGGCGCGACCCTGGAAGGTCCAGACGTCCACGTATTCGCCCGAATCCAGCTGCTGGTCGCCGTCGCGCAGGCTTCCCGCCGCCTCGCCGCCGATCGAGAGGCGTTGCTGGGCCCGGGCTTCGCCGCCGGCCAGCGTCAGGGCGGCGAGGGCCGCGGCGACGGTCAGAAAGATGGTGCGGACGGTGCGCATCGACGGCTCCCCCAAGCTGTGCCGAACGACGCTACCCCAGTCGCGGGCCAGGGGGAAAGCCGACGGAACCTGACGACCCTTGCCAAAGGCCGGGCTGCGGCGCTCTAAGGCGAGGTCGCCTTTCGGGAGGGGCCGCGCCGCATGTTCTCCACGCTGAACGCCCAGGCCCTGTTGGGCGTCGTCTTCGTGATCGCCGCCTGCTGGCTGTTTTCGGAAAACCGGAAGCGGTTCCCGTGGCGGCTGGCGCTGGGGGCGGTTGCCGTGCAGGCGGGCCTGGTGCTGGCGCTCTTCGCCATCCCCGGCTCGCAGGGCGTGCTGTCGGCGATCACCGGCGCGGTGGACGGTCTGGCGCGGGCGACCAACGAGGGCGCGAAGTTCGTTTTCGGCTATCTGGCCGGCGGGGATCAGCCCTACGGCGTGACCAACGAGGGCGCCCTGTTCACCTTCGCCTTTCAGGTGCTGCCGCTCATCCTGGTGATCTCGGCGCTGTCGGCCCTGCTGTGGCACTGGAAGATCCTGAAATGGATCACCTACGGCTTCGGCCTGTTGTTCCAGCGGACGATGGGACTGGGCGGCGCCTCGGCGCTGGCGGTGGCGGCGAACATCTTCCTGGGCATGATCGAGAGCCCGATCGTGATCCGGGCCTATCTGGACAAGCTGACCCGGTCCGAGATCTTCCTGATGATGGTGGTCGGGCTGGCCACGGTCGCCGGGTCGACCATGGTGGCCTATGCCGCGATCCTGTCGCCCGTGCTGCCGAACGCGGCGGGTCACGTGCTGGTGGCCTCGATCGTCTCGGCGCCGGCGGGCGTGTTACTGGCCCGCATCCTGATCCCGGAGACGCCGGGCGAGGGCGGGGAGGTGGCGGACTACCGCTCCACCCTGAAGTACGACAGCGGCATCGACGCCATCGTGAAGGGCACGGCTGACGGCCTGATGGTCGTGCTGAACATCTCCGCTGTGCTGATCGTCTTCGTCGCGCTGGTGGCGCTGGTGAACGTCATGCTGGGCGGGTTCTGGCTGTTCGACGGGCCGGTGACGGTGGAGCGGGTGCTGGGCTGGCTGTTCATGCCGATCGCCTGGCTGACGGGGGTGGAATGGGCCGAGGCGGGCATCGCGGGGCGACTTCTGGGGGTGAAGCTGACGCTGACGGAGTTCGTGGCCTTCATCCAGCTGGGCGCCGTGCCGGAAGGCGAGATGAGCGAGCGGACGCGGATGCTGATGACCTACGCCCTGTGCGGTTTCGCCAACATCGGCTCGGTCGGGATCACGGTGACGGGTCTGTCGGTCCTGATCCCCGAACGGCGGCAGGAGGTGCTGGGCATGGTGTGGAAGGCGCTGTTCGGCGGCTTCATGGCGACGGTGATGACCGCCTCCGTGGTCGGGGCCTTGCCGATGTCCGTTTTCGGCGGATAGGGTTTCGCATCGAAACGCACTCCGGGACCCGGTCCATGAAGCTGTTCACCTCCCAACGCGCGCCCAATCCGCGCCGGGTTCGCTGGGTCATGGCCGAGAAGGGTCTGACGGACGTGGAGATTGTCGAGGTCGATCTACTGGCGGGGCAGCACAGGACGCCGGAGTATCGCGCCAGGGTCGGCGTGCCGCACGTGCCGGCGCTGGAGCTGGACGACGGCACGACGATCTCGGAATCGGTGGCCATCTGCCGCTATCTGGAGGCCCTGTATCCCGAGCCGAACCTGTTCGGCCGCGACGCGCGGGAGCAGGCGGTGATCGAGATGTGGACGCGCCGGTGCGAGATGTACCTGGCCAATCCGATGATGCTGAACGTCCGCTTCAGCCACCCGGCGCTGGCGGCGCTGGAGGCGCCCCAGCCCCACGTGGCGGAGTGGAGCCGGGTCAACGCCGAGAAGTTCATGAAGACGCTGGACCGCCGGCTGGCCGACCACGAATGGATCGCCGAGGACCGGTTCACCATCGCCGACGTGGTGGCGGTGGTCGGCCTGGATTTCGCGCGGCTGATCAAATACCGGCCGCCCGCCGAGCTGGAGAACCTGGCGCGGTGGCTGGAGGCCTGTCGCGCGCGGCCGGCGGCCCAGGCGGGCTTCTGAAGCCGCCGCCTTAGCGCAGGCCTCCGGTCCGTCCGAGGCGCAGGGCCGCGCCGAACAGGGCCGCGGCCACGAGAACGACGAAGGTCAGCACGGCGACCTGCGAGGGGCCGAAGGCTTCGAACACGCCGTAGGCGACGTCGCCGGCGTAGAGCGCGACGTAGCCGGCCAGCGACGCGGCCAGGACGGGCAGGGCCTGACGGCGGCCGAGGAACAGCAGGGCCGAGCCGATGACGCCGCCGAAGACGCCGACGGCGAAGACGACGGTCATCCAGACCGGCAGGCCGGCATAGAGCTGGGCCTGGGCCTCGGTCATGCCGCGGCCCATCAGGGTCGCCTCGGTGGCCAGCGAGGAGCCGGCGAACTGGAACACGCCGTACAGGCTCCACAGCACGCCGAAGGCGGCGAGGCCGCGGGCCCACAGGGGCACGGCGGAGCGGCCGGGGGCGGCAGGCAGGGTGGATGCGGTAATGGCCGGAGCCCTTTCGGTTCGAGCGCGCCGGACCTGTTCCGCGCGTCTCGAAGCCGAAGACGCGCGGGCCGCGCCGGATTCGACGCCGGCCGGAAAGAATTTTCTCAGCGCTTCTCGAACTTCCGGATGACGCCCGAGTAGGTCATCAGCACGCGGTCCCCCGTCGTGATCTGGCCGCGGGCGAAGATCAGGCTCTTGCCGGCCTTCACCACCTCGCCGGTCGCCTCGATCAGCTCGCCGACCCAGGCGCCGTCGACGAAGGTGGAGTCGAGCGACACGGTCACGCCGGAGGCGCCCTCCATCTCCTGATAGGCGGTCTGGAACAGGGCGATGTCGGCGAAGGTCATCAGGCAGCCGCCGTGCATGCGGTGCCCGGCGTTCATGTGCTTGGGTTCGGCGCGGAAGGCGCAGCGCATGCGGCCGTCGGGGTCGGGCCGGAAATAGAAGGGGCCGACCACCTGGTCGAAGGTGCCGTGCAGGTCGTAGGTCTGCCAGCCGGCGAACTCGCCTTCGGTGACGGTGATCTTGGCGACCATCAAGGTCCTCCGTGAAGCCGGGGGGAGCCGGCGGAAAAAACCGAGTCGATCGAGTCGATCGAGTCGAAAAGGGAAGCGGCGACGTCCAAAAATTTTGAGTGCACCTCGTGCACATCGTGCACATCCGGCGGCCCGGAACGCGCTCGCGGGCCATTATAGCCGTAGTCGAGAGGGGCGGCGGAAACCGGCGGCGCTTTTTTCTTTCACGCCGATGCGGGATAGAGGCGCGATGAGCGATCCGATCGAAACCGAGATCTTCGACCTTCTGGCCAAAACACACCCCGGCAAGAGCATCTGCCCTTCGGAAGTGGCCAAGATCATCGCCCCCGACCGCTGGCAGCGCGAGATGGGCAAGGTCCGCGCCGTGGCGACCGGGCTGGCGCGGCAGGGTCGGCTGGTCATCACCAAGAAGGGCAAGCCGGTGAACCCGGAGGCGTTCAAGGGCGTGATCCGGCTGAAACTGCCGGAAAGCCCGCCGGAGTGAGAACGGCGGCGGCCTTTTGCGCCGCCCTGGCGCTGGGCGCCTGCGCGTCGCCGCGGGTGCAGGCGCCGCTGACGCCGCTCGCCGGATTTGCCGGACCGAGGGTCGAGACGGACGCCTTCGTGGTTCGCGACGGCGCGCGGCTGGCGATGCGGTCCTGGGCGCCCCTGAATCGCGGACCTGACGTGGTGATCGTGGCGCTGCACGGGATCAACGACAGTTCGGCGGCGTGGCGGCTTGCGGGGCCTTGGTGGGCCGAGAACGGCGCCGTGACCTATGCCTATGACCAGCGGGGGTTCGGCCGGTCGCCGGGGCGGGGCGTCTGGCCGGGCGCGCTGCTGCAGGACGACCTGCGCGACGTGGTCGCTCTGGTGCGGGCGCGCCATCCGGGCCTGCCGGTGGTCGTGGTGGGCGAGAGCATGGGGGGCGCGGTCGGAATTGCCGCCTTCGCCTCGGACGACCCGCCCGGGGCCGACCGGCTGGTGCTGCTGGGACCGGCGGTGTGGGGCTGGTCCAGCCAGAACCTGCTGAACCGGGTCTCGCTGTGGGTCACCGCCCGGGTGGCCGGGTCCTATGCGGTGGAGCCGCCGGAATGGGCGACGCGCGACGTGCTGGCCTCTGACAACTGGATCGAGCTGATCCGCAGCGGACGCGACCCGGCCTTCCTCACCGCCACGCGGTTCGACGTCGTCCACGGGCTGGTCGATCTGATGGAGGCGGCGTCGCGCGATCTGGGGCGGACGGGGGTGCCCACGCTGCTGCTGTACGGCGCGAACGACGACCTAGTGCCCCGGCCGGCGATGCGGCGGGCGCTGGAGCGGGCGGGCGAGGCCCCGGGGCTGCGCACGGGATGGTACGAGGACGGGCGGCATCTGCTGAACCGCGACCTGTGCGCCGTGACGGTCTATGCCGACGTGTTGGCCTTCGCGCGTGATCCGTCCGCGCCCCTGCCGTCGGGCGCACCGGATGTTCGGCCGAAGCTCCGCTCGCGGTGACGTGAGGGAAGGGCGCCTTGTTCCGGGCCAAAGACCCGCGTATGGGCCCCGCAACAAAAATACCCAGGAAAGGCTCGAACAGGGCATGACGCTGTTTGATTCCCCGTCGTTCGCGAACCACGAAGGCATCCACGCCTTCTCGGACGAAAAGACCGGCCTCAAGGCGATTGTTGCGGTGCACTCAACTGCCCGTGGCCCGGCCGTCGGCGGCACGCGGATGTGGAATTACGGCTCCGCCGCCGAGGCGCTGGAGGACGTGCTGCGTCTGTCCCGGGGCATGAGCTACAAGAACGCGGTCGCCGATCTGGAGATGGGCGGCGGCAAGTCGGTGATCATCGGCGACTCCAAGACCCAGAAGACGCCGGAGCTGTTCCGCGCCTTCGGCCGCTTCATCGACCAACTGGGCGGCAACTACTACGCGGCCGAGGACGTCGGCGTGTCGGTGGACGACATCGCCCACGCGCGGACGCAGACGGAATATGTGGTCGGCCTGTCGGGCGGCAAGGAAGGCTCGGGCGACCCCAGCCCGGTGACCGCCGAGGGCGTCTATCGCTCGACCCTGCTGGCGGCGAAGCGCCTGTGGAACCAGGACGACCTGACCGGGCTGACGGTCGCGGTGCAGGGCATCGGCCACGTCGGCGGCTACCTGGCCGACAAGCTGCACGCCGCGGGCGCGAAGCTGATCGTCACGGACGTGAACGTGCCGCTGCTGGAAGAGGTCGCGGCCCGCACCGGCGCGGAGATCGTGGCGCCCGACGCCATCTATGACGCCAAGGCCGACATCTATGCGCCGTGCGCCCTGGGCGCGACGCTGAACCCGCAGACGCTGGACCGGCTGACGGTCAAGGCGGTGGTGGGCGCGGCCAACAACCAGCTGGCCACGCCGGAGATCGGCCGCATCCTGTTCGAGCGCGGCGTGCTGTACGCGCCCGACTACGTCGCCAACGGCGGCGGCATCATCAACGTGGCGTCCGAGCTGAAGGCCCGCCAGACGGGCGGCGCCTACGACCCGGCCTGGGTCGAGGGCAAGCTGAGCCGCCTGATGGAGACGCTGGAAGAGGTCCTGGATCGCTCGGCGTCCGAAAAGCGCCCGACGCACGAGATCGCCGACGCGATCGCAGAGGCGCGCATCCAGAAAGCGGCGGAGCTCAAGCTGGCGGCGTGAATTCGCCGCCCGCCCAACGTCCTTAACGCCGCATTTACCACGCTCCCGGCAGTTTCTGCCTAGCGGGCGCGTTCGGATGTCCCGCCGGTGGTTCAAGGCGGGTGCGCGTGGGCGGCTTCACGGCGGCGGTGCAGAGATTCGGGATCGGTCGCCTGGCGGCCGTGCTGGGCGTGGCGGCGGGCGTCGCGGCGGTGCTGGTCGCCGTCATGATGCGCATCGGCCAGGCGCCGGACGCGCTGCTGTATTCCAACCTGGACCTGCGCGAGGCGTCGGAGATCACGACGGCGCTGGATTCGGCGGGCATCAAATACTCGTCCAAGGGCGACGGCTCGACGATCTTCGTCAGCCGCGACGAGGTCGGCACGGCGCGGATGCTGCTGGCCGGCAAGGGGCTCGTGACCCAGGGGTCGGTCGGCTACGAAATCTTCGACGAGCAGTCGGTGCTGGGCCAGACGGAGTTCCAGCAGAACCTGAACGCCAAGCGCGCGCTGGAAGGCGAGCTGGCGCGGGACATCATGTCCCTGCGCGGGGTGTCGATGGCGCGGGTGCGCATCGCCCTGCCGGAGCGGGCGCTGTTCCAGGCGGACGCGGCGGAGCCGACGGCCTCGGTGGTCGTGGGCCTCGGCGGGCGCGAGATGACGGCCGAGAACGTGCGGGCCATCCGCAACCTGGTCGCCTCGGCCGTGCCGAACCTGAAGCCGAACCGCGTGACCGTCGTGGACGACATGAACCGCACCCTGGCGGCCGGCGGCGAGGACGACGGCTTCGGCGCGGGCGCCGAGCAGGCCAAGGCCGGGACCGAGCGCCAGCTGCAGGCGCGGATCATGGACATCGTCGAGGGCGTGGTCGGCCCCGGCGCGGCGCGCGTGCAGGTCACCGCCGAGATCGAC
>VYKZ01000212.1_pt1 | contig 11711 bp, 9 predicted proteins | sample 5114421 | NCBI WGS metagenome assembly VYKZ01 (sample SAMN12291788, study PRJNA351875) | freshwater metagenome | isolation source: freshwater lake | place: USA: Michigan, Gull Lake | collected 2013-08-08 | reverse complement strand
CGCGCCAGTCTTGGGCCTTGCGAGGCTCCGCATCAGTTCTCTTTGTCGCGCACGATCAACCTCACCGTAGGATGTGAACGTTGTCATGACCTTGGAGTGACCCAGGTTCTGGCTCCAGGCCTTGAACTGCTCCGGTCCTTCACATCGCTCCATTCCGAGCCTCGCCAGCGTGTGCCGGAGTGAGTGGGGATTGAAGTAGGGAAGCCCTGCCGCTTCAAAGGCGTCGCGGAAGATTTGCCGGACGGGGGCTGCCGTGCTCCAACAGTGCCGATCAAGGCCTGCCGGCCCGAATTGCCGGTTGGCACCTACGGCGATGTGCGTGGCTGGGAACAAGGGATCTTCGGGTCCCCAGAGCCTTTCGGAGATCAGGAACGATACCCACTCTTCCATAATGCGGACGAGTTCGTCGCCGACTGGAAAGAAGTAGGTGACGATGGTCTTGGACGCCTTGGTGCGGACGTCGCGCGCGTCCTGCACGATTTTCCCTTCAGTGAGGTCGATGTGTTTCAGCCTCAGGGATGCAAGGGCGTTATCGCGTGCTCCGGTCAGAAGCGCCAACGCAATGAGTGCCTGGTTCCGGCGCTGGATATCGGTACCAGTTGGCATGCAGAAGATGACGTGGCGGACCTGCTCGACGGTCGGGCCGCGCACATCCCCGCCGGCCTTCGCGACAGCCGTGTCCTTCATCGACATGCTGAAGTAGTCTGCATCAGAATAAGAAAGGTGCGATCGGAAGCCCGGCCGGCCGGCAAGCCAGAAGAAAAATTCCCGTACCAACCTTAGCGTCTGAAGCTGGGTCGCCTTGCTCAAGGGCTTGCTGGTCTTTTCGTTGAGCTGGGCGGCCAGCGCGTTCTTGAAGGCTATCGCCTGCTCGATGCGGAACTTTGAAAAGTCCCGCCGACGGTTGAACTGTTCGAAGTGATCAATCGCCGCTGCGGCCTTGTCGACAGACGCCTCGCTGTAGCGACGGGCTTCCTTGAGATAGCAAAGGTACTCACGCTTCAGGCGTTCGTTCTGGCCGTTGGGTTTCATGGCGTCGGGCCATCCTTTCTGAAGTCACATTTCACGGAGGTTTTTGAAGGTTCACCTAGGCGCGATTCCGCGCGCGGAAAGCTGACGCCGAGATCGGCCGCAAAGGCTTCGAGATCAGCCCGCCTGATGCGCCGGTGCATCAGGCGATGGCAGGTTGGGCAGAACCCTCGGAGGTCGCCGGAGGTTGGCGTGATCGCTTCATAGTCGGCCATGTCGCCCGCCGGTCGCTGTGGCTTTCGACAGGGCAGGCAGTAGATGGTCCCTCGCGCGCAAGGTTGCTTCGCGGCCTGCCGACGCTTCGTCAGAAACGCACGCACCGCATCGCCTCGGAACAGAACCGGGCGACCTGTATCCACCGGCTCCAGGCCCGCCTTCTGCCAAGCGCGCACTGTGTTCTTGTGAAGGGCGAAAAGCCGCGCCAGCTGCTCGATGGTGTAGTTCCGATGGGCCTTCACCCGCCGAGGGTTCGGGTGTTGCATCCCCACGGCGTCAAACCTTGCCGCTGCGATCGGAGGTCGACCGCTGCGGCTCGCCGATGCGCGACGCAGCCCAGGCGTCGAGGTCCGCCGGTGCATAGAGTGGGGTCCGCCCAGCCTTGCGATAGACAGGTCCGCCGCCAATCACCGCGAGCTTGGCGAGCCATTGCCTCGAGCAAGAGAAGCCGAAGGCCTGTTGCACATAGCGAGCGGCCTCCATGCGCCTCAGGAAGCGCCGGCCGGTCTCGTTGCCGTTGGTCGATGGTGTCTGATCCATTCCGCTTGTCTCCAGCTCTTGCCGGGCGTGCCCGGTGACGGCTGCAGATTTGGCGGAGTCGAAATGCACGAAAAAGCGGCCTGAAATGCGCCTGTAATTCTATTTTTGGGCATTCCTAAACCGATACTGACGACGAATCCCGTTCATAACGGTCTTCTGCGTGGGACATTTCAGGAAGCTGTGCGTTTCGACAAACCAGCTGACGAGAGCTGCCGACTCGTCGCTAAGGCTTGGCGCCACTTCTCCCCGTGCTTGCCGGGCCGCGAACTCGGCATGGATAAGGTGCATGGATGACGGGCGTCCCGGCGCTCCCGTGCGGTCACTGGCCAGAGGCGGCGGCGCTTCACTCCGTCCGAAGGACCAGAACCGCAGAATGTCCGGCTGGTGAACCTGTATGCGGTTCCAGCGGGTTCCCCGCCGATCCTGCAGGGCATCGTCGAACCCATCGAACCAAGCCTTCTCGCCAGCGTACGGGTAAGAGCGAAGGTAAAGCTCTTCGCTCAACATTAATTCCAAGGTGCTTTCGGCGTGTGGATAGTCGACCCGGCATCCGGCAAATTGGTAGCCTGGAATTGGTTCGCGTTGTCCGTCGCGCACGCCGATCGCTTTCACGTCGTCAGAGGCGATCCGAGCGAGGAGTTCGGCATAGGGCTGGTGCCAAACCATCGGGTCCAATGGATCGATCGTCTCACGGTTGCCCTTGGTCGCGATCCACTGCGCCGCGCAGTAGAGCGGCATATAGCCCGCGTCCGCAGGCGGCGTAATTGGAGGCAAGTCCGCCAGCGCGGTAACGACTGGAACCTGCGGCCAGAAGCCCACAACGCTGCGCGAGCGGACCCGAACATCCCGGTAAAGCGATTGGCCCGCTGTCAGCACCTCGCGTCCGTGCACCTCGATCGCTTGGAGGTCTTGCCACTCCAGCGATGGGATGGGCGCTCGCCTGTCGGTATCGGCGGCAAGGCCGGTTGCCTCGAAGAAGCCTTCCCGGAGCGCCACCCAAAGAGCCTCCTTTGCGGCCGCGGCGGGCATGGCCCGATCTTCGTTGTCTTCGCAGAGACGGTCACTGATGATGAGGCCGAACAGAGACGGCCGTGTCCAGTATTCCAAGAAATGGCCCTTTATCGTGGGTCCCTCGAAGCCAACGCGCCATTCCCGGAAAACCCAGTGCTGGCATTCTCTTGTGTAGGCCTCCCAGGCATTGCGGACGGCATTGACGTCTCGACGAGAAATCCAGGCGACAGCCATGGGCAGCGTCCACAATGTCTCCTGAAGAGGATCGAAATCGCTAGGGTCCGGGGTCGATGCCATCGGGTCAAGACCTAAGCGAGCGGCTTCGGCCTCCGCCTCGGCCGGAGACATCAACCCGTTCTGCACATTGTCGATCAGCTCATCCCACTTGGTGGCTTGCATGGGCGCGCCCTTCGGCCATCCTACGCGACCGGGCCGATGGAATCAGGTTAGATCACACATCACGATAGCGAGCCGGTTCGCCGCCGCAACGCAGACAAGGCAATGTGTTCACCGCCCCCCAGACTCGCGCAAGGGGCGATCCTACCTTTGTTTGTGAAAGGGCCATGGATATTGCAAACTTTCCGCTAGTTCTGGATAGGCGCTAGAATCCCCTGGATGGAGTCTATGGAATGCACTATGATTCGGCCGAATCCCAAGGCGACGGAATGCCCACCAGAACAGCGAACACACAATCCATGGACCCTAAGTTCGATGCCAGCACGAATGCCGGTGCGAGCCGTCGCCTCTACAGCATGATGGACTTGTTTGCCGGCTGCGGGGGGCTTTCCTCTGGCTTCGAGAATGCTGGATTCACGCCCGTGTTCGTGAACGAGCTGGATGACCATGCCCGGGCGACGTATTTGGCCAACCGCCACCACGAGCTCGGCGGCGTGGACTTTGCCCAGAACCCACGGCTTCACAGCCGCGACGCGCAGGAGCTTACCGGCGAGCGCCTCGATCAGCTTGTCGCGGACCTTTCCTCGATTCCAGAGATTGATCTGCGCTTTGACTTGGGCGCGAGCCGTGCAAGCGGAGCTGGCAGCTCACTCGACATCATCGCCGGTGGGCCGCCCTGCCAAGGCTATTCTGGGATTGGGATCCGTCGCTCCTACGCCGTTGATAAGATAGAGCTTCCCTCGAACCGACTCTATGTGCGGATGGCAAACATCATCAGGCGCATGCGCCCGCGCATCTTCCTGTTTGAAAACGTCCGTGGCCTGCTCAATTCGCGCTGGACGCGTGGCGGTGACGGAGACTTCATCTTCCCGGACTTGAAGGCGGAGTTTCGCAGTATTGACGGATATGAAGTTCGTTGGTCACTCGTCTATGCGAAGGACTACGGCGTCCCACAGAATAGGCCGCGCGTGCTCCTAGTCGGCATTCGCAAGGATATCCTTGGCGCGTGCAAGTGGCTTACGCCCGGCGCCGACCCGGAAGACGCGGTCAAGTGCGGCTTCCTGCCTGCTGGCGAACCCGGAAAGTATCCCGACCTTATTGACCTTCTTGGGGACCTTGTGGACGACGAGGTGGCGAAGCGTTTGCGCTCCGAGAATTTCCCCCGCGGGACCTTTGAAACGACGGCTTATCCCAGGCCTGCTACCACGACCGTGCAGCGCATTCTCCGGGCACCCAAGCCCGGTTCCCACGCCAAGACGCGATTGACAGAACAGGAATACAGCAAGCACAAGCTCGATGTCGTTGCGAAGTTCGATCATATGCTGGCCAACGGCGGCGAAATTCCCGAGCACTTTCAGACGAAGAAATTCTCGCAACGCGCACTCAAGCCGCGCTGGGGCAATGGTGGCCCGAACATCACGGCAACGTCGCTCCCTGACGACTACGTACACTTTTCGCAGCCGCGTATTCTTACGGTGCGCGAATGGGCGCGCCTTCAACTTTTCCCGGACTGGTACCAGTTCGTGGGCAAGCGGACGACCGGCGGGCTGCGCCGCGCGGGCAACCCGCTGGCAGGAAATTTCGACCGCGAAGTGCCGAAGTACACGCAGATCGGCAACGCCGTTCCCGTCGGGCTGGCTCAGAAAGTCGGGGAACACTTCAAGAAAATACTCGATACCGCCTTGGATAAAGATGCTTGAGAAGAGTGACACGAACATCAGCGGCGTGCTGAAGGCGTTCAACGCCGTCGACGTTGAGGTGGGACTTATCGTTCCCACGGAGACAGCCATGCGCAAGGGCATCATGGATGCGACGGTATCCGTATGCACTTACCTTGCCGAAAAGAAGTACCACAACTACGAGGCGCAAGGTCAGGGCCAGAAGGAAAACGGCGTCATCCGGACCGGATACTTCGTGCGCCCCGACACTCTGGACAAGACCACGGTGTCGATGTATCGGCCCACCACCAAGGACGGGGACCCTCGCATCTGGTTCTATGGACTCCCGCGATATGCGGAGCCCTACAACCTCTTGGCGATGGTCGTCGATGGTGAGGATTTCTTCATCGTCAATTGTAGCGACGCAGCCGTGATGGCATCGCTGCACAATCCGCGGTCGCCTCTTGGACAACTCGTAGCGCGACGCCGTCCGGATGTTGATCCGGCAGTTGTCGAGCTGCTCGACATGATCCGCGAGATTTCACGGAAGGGCTTTGTCCCCACGCTCCGTGCAGGCGATACCGGAATCGGGATGACGCTCGAAACCATGCTTGGCATCAAGGCCAACGCCAAGAAAGCGCCAGACTACAAGGGCATCGAGATCAAGGCGAAACGCATTGGCGCACGCGCAAGCAATCGCGTTACTTTGTTCTCGCAAGTCCCAAACTGGTCGCTCAGCCCCATTGGCACGGCATGGAACCTCCTCTCCACTTATGGCTACACGCGCAACGGCAAGCTGCGCTTGAACCATGAGATCGACGCCAAGGCGCCCAACTCGCTTGGCTTCTACCTGCAGGTGGACGCCACGAAGGACTGGCTCAAGCAGAACCACCTTGAGCCCGGCATCACCGGCTTGAAGCATGGGAAGCACGTCACCACGTGGGAGCTTGAAACGCTTCGCACGCGCCTGTCGGAAAAGCATCCCAGGACATTCTGGGTCGGAGCGAGAGTGCGCGGCGGCCGCGATGCTGAGGAATTCCACTATGTCGAAGTTCAGCACACAAGGCAGCCCAACGTGCGGAACTTCGAGGCATTGCTGGAGGGCGGCCTGATCTCGGTGGACTACCTCATGTCGCAAAAGGGGCCGAAGTCCGTCCGTGACCATGGCTACCTGTTCAAGATCAATCCGCGCGACTTCGATGCGCTATTCCCGCCCGCTGAAGTCCATGTCTTTGCCTAGGCCACGCTCTATATCCTAGCCATGGTCGATACCCTTACCACCCGCGAACGTAGCCATCGCATGTCGCTCATTAGGAGCAAGGATACAAAGCCGGAGCTAAAGGTCCGGTCGCTATTGCATGCGATGGGTTATCGCTTCCGCCTCCATCGAAACGACCTACCCGGACGCCCTGATATTTCCTTTGGAACTCGCAAAAAGATCATTTTTGTCCATGGATGTTTCTGGCATGGACATGACCATTGTAGCGTGGCGAATGTCCCCAAAAGCCGGACCGACTTCTGGAACCAAAAGTTTCTGAAAAACCGAGAGCGCGACCGCAGGAACATCGACCTCCTCAAGGACGCCGGATGGGAGGTGCTTGTCGTTTGGGAGTGTGAGGCCAAAGCCATGGAGGACTTAGCCAAGCGATTAGCGGCTTTCCTCGGCCCGACAAAAATGGCATAATCCTTATGGTATTGAGGGGGCACTCCTGAACGAGACTACTACCATAACTGACCTTCATTTTGATGTAAAATCCGGTCTCAAGCGAGTACTGGGGCGCGAACTCATCACCAATGATGAAGTTGCGATCTTTGAGCTTGTGAAAAATTCGTTCGATGCGCACGCTGACAAGGTCGTTCTATACTTTGGTAAAGATTGTCTTATCATCGCCGATAATGGCGACGGCATGTCTTACGAGGACGTGAAAACCAAATGGCTCAGTGTTGCGTATTCGGCCAAGCGCGAAGCCAATCAAAGTTTCCGTGATGTTACCGCAGCGCGAGGCCACTTCGCCGGCAGCAAAGGCATTGGCCGCTTTTCAACCGATAGGCTCGGCGCAACGCTCATCATGGAGACGCGCCCTAAACCAGGTGTCGGGCCTGTCCACCACTTGGAGATCGATTGGTCGCGCTTCGAGCAGAACGATCTTGAGCGCTTCGAGGAAATCCCGCTCGACTACTCCGAGCGCGCCGATTTCGATTTGCCATTGGAACTCCGGCAATTCGCTTCCCGGCTGAAGCACGGTACCATCATCACAGTGCGTGACATGCGCCAGCGGTGGGACCGTGACACGCTGATCCGCCTCAAGGCGGCCCTCGCCAAGCTGATCAATCCATTTGGTTCGGACATTGATGCTTTTGACATTAGCATCATCGCCCCTGATGAAATGGATAATGACAAGGCTGTAAAGGAGCGATCCGCTCGAAGAGGGGAAAAACCCACCCCCCGTGAATTAGTTAACGGCAAGGTCGGGAACTTTATCTTTGCTGACCTAAAGCAGAAAACAACCTACATCGAAGTAAAGATTGAGGGAAACAAGACGCTGACCAAGCTCACCGACCGCGGAGAGCTTGTTTATTTGATCCGCGAGGATAATGCATTCCCGCTGTTGTCAAACGCTCAGGTCCACTGCACGATCTATTATCTTAACACGTCGGCGAAGAATACCTTTGCCCGCCGCGTCGGGCTTCCGTCAGTCCAATTCGGCTCTCTCTTTCTGTTCCGCAACGGTTTCCGCGTGTTCCCAGTAGGTGAGCCGGACGACGATTGGTTCGGCTTCAACCGACGCAAGCAGCAGGGCTACAGTCGATATCTGGGTCCTCGCGAGGTCATTGGCCGCGTTGATGTGGAAGGGGACCCTCAAGAATTTCAAGAGGCGTCAAGCCGCAACCAAGGGCTGATCGAGACGCCTGCTGTAAAGCAGCTCCAAGATTTCGTCATGGAGCAGTGTTTGAAGCGGCTTGAGCGGTATGTCGTGCCGGTGTCCTGGGTCGACAAGGGTGACGCCAAGGTTGATGACCTATCTCGACTCCAGACCGATCCTGGCCGCGCGCGCATCTCCGCTGTGGTGGCAAACCTGGCTAATAACGAACGCATCGAACTCCTTGAATACAACCACGACCTTGTTGACATCATAAACGAACGGTCTACCGAGTTCGAAGCTTCTATCGAGAGTTTGAAGGTAATCGCCGAGAAGTCTGGCAACAAAGCACTGCTGAAGAAAATTTCGGCGGCGGAGAAGCGCTATGAAGATCTTCAGCGCGCAGAAGCTGAGGCCCGCCGCATTGCCGACCAAGAGCGTGAAGCAGCGCAGGCAGCCCAGCTCCGCGCCGAAAAGGCAGAAGCGACTGTCGAGCTGGTCAGGGCGGAGGCAGAAGCAGAGAAGCGCCGCTCCCACTTTATGGAGTCGCTCGTTGATGTGGATGCTGCCACAATTCTGAACCTACATCACCAGGTGACGATATATGCCATCAAGGCGAACCAGCAAATCGAGAATTTCTTAAGTGATACGGCAGATAGAAAGTCCATCCCACGTGATGAAATCCTCAAATCATTTGAGCAACTTTCCTATCTAAATAAGAAGATATATGCCGTAGCGCGCTTCGCCGCGCGCGCCACATTCCGACTGGATTCCGAGCGGATCACGACTAATCTCGCTGCCTACACGTACGATTATATCCATGATGTGTCGCAACAGTTTACCAGCAGCAGCTTTGCCATAGTCGTAGAATCGGACGGCGCCGAACTTGTCGCGGCATTCAATCCCATCGACATCTCGATTATCGTGGAGAACCTTGTTTCCAATGCCGATCGCGCCCGCGCCTCTCGGATAACATTCAAGATCAGCGCATTGGGCAAGGATGGAATCCAAATTCTTGCTAGTGACAACGGCCGCGGCCTGCCGAAGGAAGCAGACAGGGATCGAATCTTCGAGATGGGGTATACGACCTCCCGAGGTTCAGGCCTTGGCCTTTATCATACACGCCAAATCCTTGGCGAAATGGGGGGCACGATAGAGCTTGCCGATCCTGTAGGGGGGCGGGGCACTGCCTTCTTGATCAAGATTGTGCCAAAAAAGAAAGCGGGGGAAAATGCGTCTTGATTTCAATGTCCTGTGGGTCGACGATCAACCAGAAGCAATCAAGGATGAAATTCACAAGATTAAAGGCGATATGTATGCTGAAGGGTTTGAATTTAACGTAACCCATTGTGCGAACATCCGGGAGCTTGAGGGCAAGATTGCCGATCAGGTGTTCTCCGATGAGATCGACCTGATCATGGTAGATTGGGACTTAGGCCACGGCGACCATGGCCAAGACGCAATCCTCAAGATTCGGGAGGTAGTTCGCTACAAGGATATCATCTTTTATTCCTCGCGAACCGAAACCAGCGTCCTTCGAAAGATCATCTACGACGCCAAGATTGAAGGCGTGTTCGTGGCGACGAAAGGCAGTCTTGTCACGCAGGTCGGTGGTGTATTCGAGGGGTTAGTCAAGAAAGTCCTCGATCTCGACCATACACGCGGCATTGTCATGGGCGCGACGAGCGACATCGACCAGCTCGTGACTGAGTGCCTAACAATCATTCATGACAAGGAGGATGGCGCTGAACGTGAGAAAATGTTCAAGAAGGCGAATGCGCTTATCACCGAGACATTGAAGGACCTAGAAAAAAAAGCCCGCAAGCTGGAGGCATCCAGGGATCTTTCAGAGTTGCTTTCTGCTTATGACATCCTGCAGTCTTACGATCGCCTTCGTATGATCAATGAGATGATGAGGGACGCGAAGTACGCGGAACATTCAGAGCTGCGAGGACAACTTCAGCAGTACTTGCGGAAAGAGTTATCCAAGCGTAATTTCTTAGGTCACATGGTCCTGACGCCAGAAGGACGTCCTGAGAGCATCGCCACGACTGGCGGTAAGACGATCAAGATCGCTGACATGCTTGACCTGCGTGTGTTTCTTCTTGACCTGCGCGCTAGCATGCGCAAACTCAAGCAAGGTCTAAGTGTGTAATGTTTGGTGGGTTCACCATGAAGGAAATCCACGAATTTTCTGGTGCCGATTGACTTGTTCTCCGGGATTTAGGCCGGCTTGACCTGAAATGTTCCACCTATGATCCCCGTGTCGGGGACCCGAACCGACAACGCCATCGATATACGAACGAAACACTACGGCCTCGATCGCAGTGTAATGACGTTGTCTGACCTTCTGTCGCCTCGATCCAGCGCCGAGGCCAGCGCCGACCCCACCGCATTCGCCGCGCGACGCAAGGGGTCAGCATCGAAATGGCTGTAGCGGTTCGTCGTCTTAACGTCGGCATGGCCCAATAGCCTGCCGACCACGGTCAGGCCCATGCCCGCCGCTGCGCCATGGCTTGCGTAGGTGTGGCGGAGATCGTGCAGGCGAACGCCTTCAAGTCCTGCTGCGCGCGTCACCATCGCCCATGGTCGCTTCAGGTCGGATCGCGGCCTATCGAGCTTGTTGCCGGCGATCACAAAGGGACATTCGGCAATCCGAGGCACATTGGCGAGCACTTCGAGTGCAGGAGTAGCGAGGACGATGGTCTTCTTGCCCGTCTTGGAGTCGGGGAGAAACAGAAGCCCGCGCTCGAAATCGACGTGTGACCATTCGAGGTCGAGGACTTCCCGAAGCCGGCATCCTGTAAGGATCAGAAGCCTGATCGCAGCTATCGCATGAGGCCCGATAACCGTTCGGCGATCATCTTCGTGTTTCGGCAGGTGCTTCGCGCCTGGAGCCGTTTGGTCGACGATCCATTGCAGCCCGATGGTCTCCGCTTCCCTCAGTGAAGCGCCTAGGCGCTCCAGTTCGGCCGTGGTCAGGAAGCGCTCACCTTGGCGATCGGCATATCTGGCGACCCCGTGGGTCGGGTTGTCCGCCCTCATCCCAAGGCGGATTGCGTAGGTGAAGATGCCGCCCAGCAGCCGCACCGTCCGCGTCGCGGTTCCTCGTCCTCCCGTGACGATTGCGCGCCCATGCTTCTTGGTCCGCAGATCGACTGCTGTCTTGCCGACTGCCACGTCTCTCAAGAAGCGTTCTATGTCCATGCGGTTTACGTCGCGAACCCGCTTCTTGCCGAGTAGCGGCTTGATGTGTCGCGCGATCCGCCCTCGATCGGTGATGAGGGTTGATGCTTTCTTCGGAGTTCCGCGCTTGCTGATGAGACCGCCACGCTCGGCTTCTTCAAGATAGAGGTCGCAGAGTTCGCTGACTGTTTCAGCCTTGCGAGCTGTTGCAAGATTGTCAGCCACGTCCTCGCCCAGTTCCGCCTTCGCCAGCACCTTGCGACCAGCGGCTCGCGCCTCGTCGACAGTGAGTTTCGTGGTGGAGCCGATCGTTACGCGGCGCTGCGGACTGTTCCGACCGCCGGTGCGGTACATGACGACATACGAGGCTGATCCGGAGGGCCTCACGCGAACCCCGAAGCCGGGCGCCTCGCTGTCCCAGACAGTGAACTCGGAGGCTTTCGGCTCCAGCAAATCGACAACGCGCTTTGTCAGCCGCACCGTCGCCATGAAGTCCTCCGGGGTAACACCGGGGTAACACGCTTCGGGCAATCCCGGATATCGCCAGAAATTATGCTAACGCACCACCCTAATCATTTCAATAGTTTGCGGTATAACAGGCACCGTCGGAAGGCTCGGAAAATTCCAGACCATAGCCCTCCGAAGGCAAAGGTCGCACGTTCGAATCGTGCCGGGTGCGCCAGATTACCACTCAGAGATCTGGCGATTTTTCCTCGCGACACGCGCTCGCACCAGTCTCGATTGTCGCGTGGCCGCCTGCGGGATGACGACCTGCTCGCGCCTTGCGACGGCCCATCGTCGGCTTGACGCCTGC
>VYKZ01000209.1_pt1 | contig 11746 bp, 12 predicted proteins | sample 5114421 | NCBI WGS metagenome assembly VYKZ01 (sample SAMN12291788, study PRJNA351875) | freshwater metagenome | isolation source: freshwater lake | place: USA: Michigan, Gull Lake | collected 2013-08-08 | reverse complement strand
CGGCCGTTCCGGCAGGATCGTCTTTCGCCTCAGCCACGCGAAGGCGCTGGCCGCCCCGGCCGCCCAGCCCGCCGCCAGCCACGCCAGCCACGACCAGTCGAACCCCGACGGCGCCTCGTCGGGCGCCGTCACGACCGGAGACCCCTTCGCCGTCGGCAAGGGACGCGCAGGCATGGACGCCAGCGGGCTGACCACCGTCGCCCCGGCCGCCAGCGCTGCCGGCAGCTCGCTCTCGGGGATCAGCCACAGCCCGTCGGACGGCCGCTCGATCAGGGCCACGTCCACGTTCCACAGGCGATAGCCGAACTCCCGCGCCAGCTCCTGAGGCGTGTGGGGGCCGTCGACCTTGAAGGCCATTTCGCCCTTCACGTCGGCGTCGATCTTGTACGGGATGCCCAGCGTCTGCCCCAGCACCACCTCCGCCACCTCGGCCACCGGCGTCGGCGGCAGGGTGATCAGATAGTGCTGCGGCGGCGCATGGGTCGCGGCGTCGGCCAGAACCTGCGCTTGCGCCGTCGAAACGGTCCCGGCCGACAGGATCAGGACGGCCGCGATCAGGGCCGGAGACGAGCGGGACATCGGAACCTCGGAAGCCGCGGGCTTCCTATCACGCGCGACCGAAACGGTCACCCGGCCGGCAGCCGTGATGACTTCAGACGAGAGGCGCATGGAAATCAGCGACCTGATGTGGATGAAAGGCAAGTTTCCGACGGTCGCCCCGACCCGTGTCAGACTGAACGGGCCGGTGCGGCGCCCCGCCCGGCTGACGTCGGATGTGCACTCCGTATACTTGGTGCACTCAAATTTTTCTGGCAGCGCCCGGGTGCACGAGGTCACGGCCGGCGCCCCCTTTTCGCAACCGACACTGTTGCCTATATCGACCTCAAACGGCGCACATCGCGCCACACCTTCTGGAGGACGACATGATCGACGTTCGACGCTTCGAGACCCTGGGCGGGGCCGACCACGGCTGGCTCAAGGCCCGGCACCACTTCTCCTTCGCGGACTACTACGACCCGGCGCGCATGAGCTGGGGCCGCTTGCGCGTCTGGAACGACGACGAGATCGCGGCCAAGTCCGGCTTTCCGCCCCATCCGCACCGCGACATGGAGATCATCACCTACGTCCGGACCGGCGCGATCACGCACCAGGACTCCATGGGCAACCAGGGGCGCACCGCCGCGGGCGACGTGCAGGTCATGAGCGCGGGCACCGGCGTGCGCCATGCGGAGTTCAATCTGGAAGACGAACTCACCACCATCTTCCAGATCTGGATCGAGACCGACCGCCCGGGCGCCCCGCCCAGCTGGGGCCAGCGCGAGTTCCCGCAGGCGGACCGCACCGGCCGGTTCACGGTGCTGGCCTCCGGCCGCGCGGGCGACGACGCCCTGCCGATCAATGCCGACGCGCGCGTGCTGGGCGCCACGCTGAAGGCCGGCGAGACCATCACCTACGACCTGTCCGAAGGCCGCCGCGCCTATCTGGTCCCCGCCGTCGGCGAGGTCGAGGTCAACGGCGTCGAGCTCAAGGCTCGCGACGGCGCCGGCATCAAGGACGAGCCGGTCGTCACCATCCGCGCGAAGGCCGACGCCGAACTGGTGATGGTCGACAGCCTTTAGATCCCGTCCTTCTCCCCTTGTGGGAGAAGGTGGCCGACGAAGTCGGTCGGATGAGGGGTAGCACCGGCTTACGTTCCAGTGACTCAGGGGCCGGATGAGGGCTCAGAAACCCCTCATCCGTCTCGCTGCGCGAGCCACCTTCTCCCACAAGGGGAGAAGGAATCGGCGTCATCTTCCATTCACCAAACCGGGCCTAGATCGGGTCCAGTCGGGAGAACGATCATGAAGACCGTCGCGCGGGCCGCCGCCCTTGCCGCCATCCTGGGCGGATCGCTGATGCTGCAGGGCTGCCTCGTCGGCGCGGTGGTCGGCACGGGCGCGGCGGTCGTCGGCGGCGCCGCCAAGGTCACCGGCGCGGTCGTCGGCGCCGGCGTCGACGCCGTCACCACCTCCGACGAAGAGACCAAGGCCAAACGCGAGCGCGAACAGCGCGAATGGGAACGCGAACAGCGCCGCTGCGAACAGCGCCGCGCGTCAGGGCGCGACTGCTGATCGAACTCACCCCGGCGGAGGCGTCGGGTCGCGCGGCTCCCGCGCAATGGCTTCCAGCGGCCACATGACCGGGCTCGTCTGGTTCACCAGCTTCTCCTTGTCCCGTGGGCTCAATCTCGGGAAGAAGGTCAGGTCGGTCGCCGCTTCGATCTCCGGCAGGGTCGTGACGAGAGCATCGCCGAACGGGGCGCTTCCCCAGGTCTGCGGCATCCGCAGCGCCAGAATGGACAGGTTGTCGGGATCATCGAACGGATACCGCTCCGGATCGGCCAGAATCAGGAAGAAGGCCTCCGGCACCGGCACCTTCAGTCCGTTGCGCCGGGTCACGAGCGGCGGGTCGTCGCCGAAGATCGGTCCAACCATGGCCCACACCTGCTTTCTCAGCGGCGCATAGGCGCCGACGACGGCCTTCTCCAGCCGCTGCCAGGCGCCCCGGTTCGTGGAGGCCTGCTGAGGGAAGATGTTCGACATGAAGAAGGTCTCGAACTGGGCCACCCGCCCGAACTGGGTGTTGATGGCGAAGTTCGGCACCATATGCCCGCGGTCGTACGACGTGCCGTTCAGCTTGCCGAAGCCGCCCGGCCCGATCCGGAAGGTCTCGGCGATGCGGGGATCGTCGAGGAAGAACTCCGGGCGCTCGTAATCCACGTCCCGTTTGGCGGCGCTGACCTGATAGGCGGCCCAGACCGGCTGCAGGCGGGCGGGCGAGAAGCCCAGGGCATAGCCATGGTTGACGATCACGCTGACAGGCCGCCCGGCGTCCCGATTGGCGGGCGCGCCATGGCTGCAGAAGAACTCCAGGAAATGCGCCATCGGGGCGCACACCGGCAGGATGGTGGAATGGTCGATCATCGGCGTCTCTCCGCAGCGGAGAGTCATCACGCCACTGTTCGGCGAGATCGGATATCGCCGGAATGTGACGACCGCCCGCGGCGACCTAGAGCGTCAGCTGACACCGCTCGCCGATCGTGGGCCGCAGCACCGTGATCTTCGACAGGCCCGGAAACTCGGGCGACAGTCGGTCGGCGAACCAGGCGCAGATCGCCTCCAGGCTGGGCGTCTCCAGCCCCGGATGCTCGTTCAGCAGGCCGTGATCCAGCTCCGCCGCCGCCGCCCTGAGCGACGCCTCCAGCTGCGTCAGATCGACGACGAAGCCCATGTCGCCGCCCGGCGTGCCGCGCACGCTGGCCTCCACCCGAAACGAGTGCCCGTGCACGCGCCGGTGCGGACTGCCCTCCGGACCGTGGGGGAAGTGATGCGCCGCGTCGAAATGGGCGGCCTTGGTGACTTCGAACACGCGGGTCATCTCACGCCGATGTACTTGTGCGTCTGGACGCTCAGGCGCCAGCGCGGGTGTCGCAGACAATACTCAACGGCCGCTGCGGTGTTCGCGGCCTGATCCGGCCCGTCCATGGGCTGCAGCCAGAACCGCTCGAACTCCAGCCCCTCGAACCGTTCCGGCATGGCCTTGGGCTGCGGGAAGACCAGCTTCAGCTCGTCCCCCCGGGTCTGCACCACCGGCGCGTCGGCCTTGGGGCTGACGCAGATCCAGTCGAGACCATCCGGCGCCGCCACCGTGCCGTTGGTCTCCACCGCGACGGCGAAGCCCCGCGCGTGCAGGGCGTCGATCAGGGGGGCGCCGAGCTGCAGCAGCGGCTCGCCGCCGGTGCAGACGACCAGCCGGTCTTCCTGCCCGCCGATCCAGCGCGCAGCGACGTGGTCCGCCAACGCCTCCGCCGTCGCGAACTTCCCGCCCCCGTCGCCGTCGGTTCCGACGAAGTCCGTGTCGCAGAAGTCGCAGATCGCGCCCGGTCGATCCCGCTCCAGCCCGTTCCACAGGTTGCAGCCGGCGAAGCGCAGGAACACCGCCGCGCGTCCGGCCTGGCCGCCCTCGCCCTGCACCGTCAGGAAGCACTCCTTGACCGCATAGGTCATGGCCGCGCCTCCCACTCGGCCCAGCCCCTGGCCCTCAGCTCGCAGGCCGGGCAGGCGCCGCAGCCGTGGCCCCAGGCGTGCAGCTCTCCGCGTTCGCCGCGATAGCAGGTGTGGCTGTCCTCCACGATCAGCCGCACCAGCGCCTCCCCGCCCAGCTCGTGCGCCAGCGCCCAGGTGTCCGCCTTGGTCAGACGCATCAGCGGCGTCTCGATCGCCACGACCTTGTCCAGTCCCAGCGACAGGGCCCGCTCCATGGCGTCGATCGTGTCGCGGCGGCAGTCGGGGTATCCGCTGAAGTCCGTCTCGCACATGCCGCCGACCAGCACGTCCAGCCCGCGCCGATCCGCCAGCGCCGCGGCGCAGGTCAGGAACACCAGGTTGCGCCCCGGCACGAAGGTCGTCGGCAGGCCGCGCGCGTCCATCTCGATCTCGCGCTCGGCCGTCAGGGCGCTCTCGGCGATCCGGCCATAGCCGGTCAGGTCCACGACGTGGTCCGGCCCCAGCCGCCCCGCCCAGTCTGCGTTCAACCCCGCCATCCGCCCGCGCACCGTCAGGCGCGCCTGCATCTCCACCGCGTGCCGCTGGCCATAGTCGAAGCCGACCGTCTCGACGCGCCCGTACCGGGCCAGCGCCCAGGCCAGGCACGTCGCGCTGTCCTGCCCGCCCGAGAACAGGACCAGGGCGGACGACGCGACGGACGGGGCGGGCTGGACTGCGGACATGACGACCCTGCGGTCGGCCCGGGGGCCGCGCGCATGCGATTGGTGGGTTCCGGCGATGTGCGGAAGGCGCGCGTCATACACCCGCGAGCCGACGGAATCAAAACGCGCCGTTTTCCGCTTAACCGTTCCGCAAAGGGTGCTGCGTAAGGTGCCGCCGTAACACGGAGTTTTCGGCCAGTATGCCGACGATCGAGTTCCTGACGCAGCGGGTCGATCCCGTCCCGCCGGAGACGACGGGCGCGCAGATCTTCGCACGGTTCCAGGCCGATGCGGACCTGCACTGCATCCCCGTGGTCGTCGACGACCGCCCCGTGGGCCTTATCGAGCGCAACGACTTCCTGATGAAGCTGGCGGCTCCGCTGGGTCACGCCCTGTATCTGAGCCGCGACGCCACCCACGTCATGGACCCCGATCCGACCATGGTGGACGCGGGCCTCAGCTTCCGCAGCGTCTGCGACGTCATGCTGAGGGCCGAGCGCGTCCAGCTGATGCGCGGCTTCGTGGTGGTTCACGAGGGCCGCTATCGCGGCGTCGGCACCGCCGCCTCCCTGCTTCAGGCCTCGGCCGAGGTCCAGCGCCGGGCCACGGACGAGCTGGCCGAACAGACGCGCCTGCTCAGCGACACCCAGACCCAGGCCCTGGCCGCCGCGCGCGCCAAGAGCCAGTTCCTGGGCATCATGAGCCATGAGCTGCGCACGCCCATGAACGGCGTCCTGGCCGTGGCCGAGCTGCTGCGCCGCCAGCCGCTGAACGCCCAGGCCCAGGCCCACGTCTCGACCATCGTGGAGTCGTCCGAGACCCTGCTGCGCATCCTGCAGGACGCGCTGGACCTGTCGCGCGCCGAGGCCGGCGAGCTGGAACTGACGCAGGAGCCGACCCCGCTTCGGGCCCTGATGGACGACGTCCAGACCCTGTGGGCGCCCCGCGCGTCGCAGGACGACGTCAGCCTGATGATCGGCTACGAGGGCGACACCGAGCTGGCCGCCCACGTCGACGGCGTGCGGCTGAAGCAGGTGTTCAACAACCTGATCGGCAACGCGCTGAAGTTCGCCCGCAACGGCATGGTCGAGGCGGGACTGAAGGCTTGGGCCGAGGGCGACCGCATCCGCATCGAGGCGCGCGTGCGCGACGACGGGCCCGGCGTGGACCCGGATCGCGTCGACGCCATCTTCGAACCCTTCGTCCACGGCGCGGGCCCCGACGGCGCCGGCCTGGGGCTGGCCATCTGCCGCCAGATCGTGGATCGCATGAACGGCCGCATCTGGGCCGAGAACAACCCGGGACGAGGCGCCACCTTCGCCTTCGACCTGGACCTGCCCCGCGCGCACGTGGAGATCGAAGCCACAGCCGAGGTGTCGGACCTGGTCGAGCTGAACGCGGTCCAGAACCCGCACGTGCTGATCGTCGACGACAACGCCACCAACCGCATCGTGGCCCAGGCCCTGTGCGAGATGTTCGGCTGCACCTCCGAGACCGCCGAGGATGGCGTCCAGGCAGTCGAGGCGGTGCGCGAGCGGCGCTTCGACATGGTGCTGATGGACATCAAGATGCCGCGCATGGACGGCGTCCAGGCCACCCGCGCCATCCGCGCCCTGGACGGACCCGCCGCCCGCGTGCCGATCGTGGCCCTGACCGCCAACGCCGACCCGGACGACGCCCGCGCCTATCTGGCCGAGGGCATGGCCGCCGTGGTCGAGAAACCGATCAAGCCCGAGCGCCTTCGCCTGGCCATGCACGCCGCCCTGTCGGAGACCGAGGTCGCGGAAGCCGCCGACGTCGTCGAGCCCAAGGCCCGCAGCGCGGCTTAGCTGACCGCCGACGAGGCCGGATCGTCGTCCTCCTCGTCATAGCCGACCAGCCGCAGGGCGCGCGCGGCCATGCCGTTGATCTCGGCCCAGCGCAGCAGCCCCTCCTCGCGCCCATGGGTGATCCAGACCTCTTCGGGGCGGATCTCGGTCAGGGTGGCGGTCAGTTCCGGCCAGTCGGCGTGGTCGGAGATGACCAGCGGCAGCTCCACGCCCCGCTGGCGCGCCCGGGCCCGCACGCCCATCCAGCCGGAGGCGAAGGCGGCGATCGGCTCGGCGAAGCGGCGCGACCACCGATCCTGAATGGCCGACGGCGGCGCGATGGCGATCTCGCCGGCCAGGGCGTCCTTGGGCAGGCCCGAAGCGCTTTCCAGCGGGCCCAGGTCCACGCCCTCGCGCTGATATAGGGCGTTCAGCCGCGCCAGGGCGCCGTGGACGTAGATGGGCCGCTCCCAGCCGCCCTCGCGCAGCAGCCGGATCACCCTCTGGGCCTTGCCCAGCGCATAGGCCCCGATCAGGTGCGCCCGGTGCGGGAACTGGCGCGTCGAGGCGATCAGCCGGCCCACCTCCTCGTGATCCGGCGGATGGGTGAAGACCGGCAGGCCGAACGTGGCCTCGGTCACGAAGACGTGGCAGCGGACGGGTTCGAAGGGCGCGCAGGTCGGATCGCGGCGGCGCTTGTAGTCGCCCGACACGGCGATGGTCAGGCCGCGATGGGTCACCACCGCCTGCGCCGAGCCCAGCACGTGCCCGGCCGGGACCAGCGTCACGTCCACGCCGCCTCGTGACTGGGTCTCGCCATAGGCGACGGGCTCGGCGCGGCCGCAGAAGTCGGGGCCATATCGCTCGGCCATGATGGCCAGCGTCTGGGGCGTCGCCACGACCACGCCGTGGCCCGGCCGCGCATGGTCGGCGTGGCCGTGGGTGATGACCGCGCGGTCGACCGGGACCACCGGATCGATGTGGAAGTCCCCCGGCGGACACCACAGGCCCTGGGGCGTCGGATGCAGGAGGGCTTCGGGACGCATGGTCGGCATATGGTGGCGACCGGCGACGCGCGATAGGGAGGAAGAATGACCGATCCGGCCTTCGCCGCCCTGCTGCCCCAGCTCGCCTCCGGCGCCGCGCACACCCACGCCCTGGGGTTCGAGTTCGAGAGCCTGTCCGGCAAGACTGTGCGGATCCGCGTGCCGTGGCGCGAGGATCTGGTCGGCGATCCGGACACGGGCGTTCTGGCCGGCGGTCTGGTGACGACGCTGCTCGACCACGTCGGAGGACTGGCCGTCTGGACGGCGCTGGACGGGTTTCGTCCCCTGGCCACGCTGGACCTGCGGGTCGACTACATGCGCGCCGCGGAGCGCGGGCGCGACCTCCTGGCCGAGGCGGAGTGCTATCGCCTGACGCACTCGATCGGCTTCGTGCGGGCCTGGGCGTTCGAGGACGATCCGTCCGATCCCGTGGCGGCAGCGCAGGCGGCCTACATCCTCGACTCCGACGGCGGCCGCCGCGCCGGCCACAATGCGAGGGCGTCGTCTTGAGCGTGCTTGAGCGGATGCCGTACGCCCGTTTCCTGGGCCTGACGGCCGCGCAGACGGACGGGGAGATGATCGTCACCCTGCCCTTCGCGGACCGGCTGATCGGCAATCCGATGCTGCCGGCCCTGCACGGCGGCGCGACGGCGGCGCTGCTGGAGATGACCGCCATCGCCCAGGTCGCCGCCACCTGGCCGCAGGAGCGGCTGCCCAAGCCGATCAACGTCTCGGTGGCCTATCTTAGGTCCGGGCGGCCGCAGGACGTCCATGCCCGGGCCCGCATCGGCAAGGCGGGGCGGCGCGTGGCCTATGTGCTGGCCGAGGCGTGGCAGGACGACGAGAGCCAGCCGATCGCCAGCCTGACCGCCCACTTCCTGCTGGCGTCGTGACCATGGGACCGCTGGCGAGCGTGCGGGTGGTCGAGTTCGACGGGCTGGGCCCCGTCACCTTCGCCGGCATGCTGCTGGCCGACATGGGCGCCGAGGTGATCCGCCTGACCCGCGCGGCGTCGGCCGGAACGGCGGCGTTCGAGGAGGTGGGCGGCGCCGTCCTGCATCGGGGACGCAGGGCCGTGGCGGTCGATCTGAAGGCCGCGGAGGACCGCGAGCGGGTGCTGGCCCTGTTGGCGAGCGCCGACGCCCTGATCGAGGGGTTCCGGCCCGGCGTCATGGAGCGGCTGGGGCTGGGCCCCGACGTCGTCTCGGAGCGCGCGCCCGCCCTGGTCTATGGCCGCGTCACGGGCTGGGGTCAGACCGGGCCGCTGGCGGCCGACGTCGGGCATGACCTGAACTATCTGGGCCTGACCGGGGCGCTGTGGGCCATGGGCCAGCCGGACCGGCCGCCGCCGCCCCCGCTGAACCTGGTCGCGGACTATGCCGCGGGGGCCCAGGGTCTGGTGATCGGCGTGCTGGCCGCTGTGCTGGAAGCGCGGCGCACCGGCCGGGGCCGGGTCGTGGACGCGGCCATGACCGACGGGGCCAGCCTGCTGATGAGCGTCTTCGACGGTCTGGGCGAACGCGGCCTGTGGCGGGAGGCGCGGGGCGCCAACCTGCTGGACGGCGGGGCGCCCTTCTATCGCTGCTACGCCTGCCGCGACGGGCGGTTCGTCGCCGTGGCCGCGCTGGAACCGCGCTTCTACGCCGCCCTGCTGGCCGGGCTGGGCGTCCCGGCCGAGGAGGCGCCGCAGTTCCCGCCGTCGGGCTGGCCGGCGCTGCATTCCCGGTTCGAAGCCCTGTTCGCCGAAGCCGACCGCGACGACTGGGTCGCCCGCTTCGCCGGAACCGAGGCCTGCGTTACCCCCGTGCTGACGCGGTCTGAAGCGAAGCGGCACCCCCACAACCTGGCGCGCGACGCCTTCGACGCCGACGGTCGCCCCCGCCCCGCTCCGGTGTTCGACGGCGCGCGAACGTCACCGCCGCCGGCCGGGATCGCGACGCTGGACGAGGCGCTGGCCGACTGGGGGAGCGACTGGGCGACGGAATGAGAGAGAACAAAAAATTCTCTCATTTCCATCACGGACCAATTTCGCAGATCCACGAGATGCTTAAGCGCGCCAGCTCAGGTTGGAAGGAATAAAGACTCTCACGTGGACTCTCACGGCGGCACGACCGCCGAGTTGAGTCAAATAGGATTATATTCTCCCCGCCGCGCCAGTTCAAGCCGCGTAGGCGCGCCGCTCCCGTTCCTGAGCCGCCTCGGCCAGCGCGCCGACAAGCAGGTCGGGATCGATGGGTTTGGTCAGGAAGCGCGCGACCCCGGCCTCGGCCCAGGCCGCGCGGTGGACGTCGAGCGCGTTGGCGGTCAGGGCGATCACAGGCGTGTCGGCGTTGGCCCCGCCCGCGCGGATGGCGCGCGTGGCCTGCAGCCCGTCCATGACCGGCATCTGCATGTCCATCAGGATCAGGTCGAACGGCTGGACTGCTGCCGCGTCCACCGCCTCGGCCCCGTTCTCGACCATCGTCAGTCGGCAGCCATGCGGGGCCAGCAGCAGCGACAGGATGCGGCGGTTCACCTCGTGGTCGTCGGCGGCGAGGATCGTCTTGCCCTGCAGCACCGGCGTCGCGTCGGCGGGCGCCGCGACCGGGCGCGCCGGGACCATATGCCCCGCCTCCACCGGCAGGGTCAGGGTGAAGGTCGAGCCCTCGCCCTCGCGGCTTTCGACGGTCAGGTCGCCGCCCATCAGCTCCGCCAGTCGCCGGCAGATGGCCAGACCCAGGCCTGTGCCGCCGAAGCGCCGGGTCGTCCCGGCCTCGACCTGCTCGAAGCTGTTGAAGACGCCCGCCAGCCGGTCGGCCGGAATGCCCACCCCGGTGTCCCGCACGGCCACCGTCAGCATCGGCGCCTGAAAGCCGACCGTCACCCGGATCTCGCCGCGCCGGGTGAACTTCACGGCGTTGGACATCAGGTTGAACAGGATCTGCTGGAACCGCAGGGGGTCGGTGCGGATCGCCTCGGGCACGGCGTCGTCGACGTCGATCGTCAGGCGCAGGCCTTGCGCCATGGCCTTCGGCCCCCACAGGCGCGACAGGGCGGCCAGGCGGTCGCGCACCGACATGTCGGCGTGTTCCAGTTCCATCTTGCCGGCCTCGATCTTGGAGAAGTCCAGCACGTCGTTGAGCAGGCCCATCAGCACGTCGCCGGCGTCCAGCAGCATGTCGACGTGCTCGCGCTGGTCGCGGTCCAGACGCGTGCGGCGCAGCAGGTTCGCCGCCGACAGGACCGCGTTCATCGGCGTGCGGATCTCGTGGCTGATGACGGCGAGGAAGTCGGATTTGGCGGCGCTGGCCACCTCGGCGCGCGCCCGCTCCTCCTCCGCCAGCAGGCTCGCCGCGCGCAGGGCCTTGTTGGAGGAGGAGGTCTGCTTCACCGCCGCGACCAGATGGGCGACGTAAAGCAGGCAGGCGACGGCCACGAACAGCTCGGCCCAGCTCTGGTCCAGCACGGCGCCCAGGATCGGCAGGCCGAGGAAATAGAGGCCGTGGGGGGCGACGGCGGCGACCAGCAGCGACCGCTGGTGATGCATGTGCAGGCTGACGTGCAGCAGGGCGCCGGCCACCTGGACCATGGCGAACAGCTGACCCAGCGTCCCGCCCTGGAACCACAGGAAGGCGGCGATAGAGGAGTAGACGGCCGTCGCCTGGGCCGCTGAGACCAAGCACAGCAGGCGGTATCCGCCCTTCGGCTCCAGCGTCCCGTCGCGGGTCAGAGGGCGGAAGACGGCCCAGTCCACGGCCTGGCTGACTGCCACCGCGGCGAACCATGCCAGAGGCCACAGAGTGCCCGTGATGGCCCAGGCCGTGACCCCGATGAAGGCCGCCATGGCGAGGCGCGTCGGCAGCTCCTTGCGGCGCACGCGCGCCACTTGGCCGAAACCTGATGCCTTCATGACGGAGCCCTCCTCCCGCGTGATGGTGGCGCTGAAAGACGAACGAAGCGTTGCCCGTGACGGCTTGCGGGAACGCGGCTATGGAACGGCGAAGCCGGCCGGGCGTTCGGCCGGATGAAACCACCCGGGGGAGCCGAACGATGAAGCGAATTCTGACCCTTGCGACCGTCGCGGCCGGTCTGGCGCTGGGCGCCTGCGGCGAGCCGGAGCGCAGCGACGAAGGCCTGGAGCCGACGCCGCCGATCGAGGCCGCGCC
>VYKZ01000208.1_pt1 | contig 11784 bp, 11 predicted proteins | sample 5114421 | NCBI WGS metagenome assembly VYKZ01 (sample SAMN12291788, study PRJNA351875) | freshwater metagenome | isolation source: freshwater lake | place: USA: Michigan, Gull Lake | collected 2013-08-08 | reverse complement strand
CTGGTCGCCCGCGACGCGACGCGCAATCCCGACGCGCCCGACCCGCCATGGCTGTTCCCCTCGCGCGGCCGCACCGGACGCCTGACGCCGCGCCGCTTCGCCCAGCTGCTGGACAAGGCCGCGATCGTCGCCGGCATCGATCCCGCCCGCGTCAGCCCGCACGTCCTGCGCCACGCCTTCGCCACCCACCTGCTGGAGGGCGGCGCCGACCTGCGCGTGGTCCAGACCTTGCTGGGCCACGCCGACATCGGCACGACCCAGATCTACACCCACGTCACCCAGGACGCCCTGGCCGAAACCGTCCGCACCCGCCACCCGTTGGGACGACGCGGCAAGGCGTGAGCGCTTGCCCCGCACGACCGACCTGACTAGTTTCCGCCGCCTTTCGCAGGGGCCGCTTCGCCCCGCCGCCCGGATCGCCTGATGGCCGCCCACTACCTCGACTTCGAAAAGCCGATCGCCGATCTGGAGGCCAAGATCGAGGAGCTGTCGCTGCTCTCGGCCTCCGCCTCGGCCGGATCGTTCGATTCGGAGATCGAGGGCCTGCGCAAGAAGGCGGACCAGCTGCGCAGGAAGACCTACGCCGGCCTGGACCCCTGGATGAAGACCCAGGTCGCGCGGCATCCGAACCGGCCTCACTTCGTCGACTACGTCGCCGGCCTGTTCGAGGACTTCACCGAGCTGCGCGGCGACCGCCAATTCGGCGACGACCAGGCGATCCTGGGCGGCCTTGCCCGCTTCAACGGCGCCCCGGTCGTCGTCATGGGGCAGGAGAAGGGCCACGACACCGCCAGCCGCCTGACCCACAACTTCGGCATGGCCCGGCCCGAGGGCTATCGCAAGGCCGCGCGCCTGATGGACCTGGCCGACCGCTTCGGCCTGCCGGTCATCAGCTTCGTGGACACCGCCGGCGCCTATCCGGGTCTTGGCGCCGAGGAGCGCGGCCAGGCCGAGGCCATCGCGCGATCCACCGAGCGCGGGCTGACCCTCGGCGTTCCGTCCGTCGCCGTGATCACGGGCGAAGGCGGCTCGGGCGGAGCAATCGCCATCGCCGCGGCCAGCCGCGTGCTGATGCTGGAGCATTCGATCTATTCGGTGATCTCGCCCGAAGGCGCCGCCGGCATCCTGTGGCGCGACGGCGCGCGGGCCAGGGACGCCGCCATGGCCATGAAGATCACGGCGCCCGACCTGCTCGGCCTCAAGATCATCGACCGCATCATTCCGGAGCCCGTCGGCGGCGCCCACGTGGATCGCGAGGGCGTGATCGCCAACGTCGGCGAGGCCCTGTCCGAAGAGCTGGCGGCGCTGGCCGATCTCGACGCCGACGCCGTCCGCCGCGCCCGCGCCGACCGCTTCTACGCCATCGGCCGCATGGGCTGAGGACGGTTAACCTTTCCCTCATGAGTCGCACACGACTGTCACGCAACCGGTTACGGTAGTCGCGTCAGAGTGGAGTGAGCATGGACGGTTTGCGGGAAACGGCGATCGTCAACCTGTCCGGTGCGGCCACCATGGTGGTGGACGACTCGTCCTTCTCCCTCGAGCTGACGACGGCCTGCCTTCGCGGTTTCGGCATCCGCACCCGGCACGCGCTGACCCGCCCGAAAGACGCCGTGGACATCCTCAGCGAAACGCCGATCGACCTGCTGGTCGTCGACTGCGACATGCCGGAGATGGACGGCTACGAGCTGGTCCGCTGGGTGCGCCGGAACAAGGACCACCCCAACGCCTTCGTTCCCGTGATCATGACCGCCGCCCACGTGCGCCGGTCCCGCGTGCTGGACGCGCGCGACTGCGGGGCCAACTTCATGATCACCAAGCCGTTCAGCGCAAAGAACCTGCTGGAACGCATCGTCTGGGTCGCCCGCGACGAGCGTCCCTTCCTGGAGGTCGGCGACTACTTCGGCCCCGATCGCCGCTTCCGCGACGAACCTCCAGATGTGGAACGCCGCGCCGACCGTCTGCGGCTCACGCAACTGCAGGCCGAGCGGGCCGCGAAGTCCGACGCATGACCGTCATCACCCACGCCCGGCGCAAGTCGCGCCTCGCCACCATGATCGACGCCGCCGGCGGGATCAGCGTCCTGCGCGCCCTGCACGACGCCCAGTCCAACCTTGAGGCACTCCGGCCGCCCAGCATGAAGGAGGTCGCGGTGCAGGCCGCACGCCTCGGCGAGATCTCACCTGACGCGCTGGGCGAAGACGAGGCCCTGAACCGCCTGTACCTCGCCGCCACCTCGATCATCGACGCAGCCGGACCGTTCGACCTGGAAGACGTCTGCTCGGCCGCCCGCGCCCTGTGCGATCTGATCGACTTGGCCAGACCGGACGCGCCCTTCGACTGGCGCCTGCCGCAGGTCTTTTCCGGCTCGCTGACCCTGATGCTGGGCCTGCCGCGTCAGGATCCCGGACGGGCGGCGATCAAGGCGCATCTGGACAAGCTGGCGACTTCAAAAGGGGCCTAGCCCGTCGGCGCTCCAACGGTACGCGCGCCGCGCGTCTGCTTGCGCCACAGCGCCGCGTATTCGCCGCCGACGCGCGCCACCAGTTCGTGGTGCGCGCCGCGCTCCACGATCCGGCCGGCCTTCAGCACCAGGATCTGATCCGCGTCCGCCACCGTCGACAGCCGGTGCGCGACCACCAGGGTGGTCCTGCCGGCGCGGGCCTTCTTCAGCGTCTTCTGGATCGCCGCCTCGGTGCGGCTGTCCAGCGCGCTGGTCGCCTCGTCCAGGATCAGCACGCACGGGTCGGCCAGCAGGGCCCGCGCGATGCCGACGCGCTGGCGCTCGCCGCCCGACAGCTTCAGCCCCCGCTCGCCCACCTTGGTATCCATGCCGTTGGGCAGGCCGCGGATGAAGTCGGCCAGCTCCGCCGCCTCGGCCGCCTCCCACACCGCCTCGTCCTCGGCGTCCGGACGGGCGAAGGCGATGTTGGCGCGGATCGTGTCGTTGAACAGGGCGACGTCCTGCGGCACCAGGGCCACCGCGCGGCGCAGGCTCTCCTGCGTCACTTCGCGCACGTCGCGGCCCTCGATCCGCACCGTGCCGACCTGCGGGTCCAGCAGGCGCAGCGCCAGCTTGACGATGGTCGACTTGCCCGAGCCCGACGGGCCGACCAGCGCCGTCGTGGTGCCCGGCGCGGCGATGAAGTCCACGTCCTCCAGACCGTTGGCCCGCGCGTCGTGGCGGAAGCCGACGTTCTCGAACTCCAGCGAGGCCCCACGCGCGTCGGCGGGGCGCGGCAGCGGCTGGGCATGCGGCGCGTCGGCCACCTGCGGCGTCTGACGCGTCACCTTCAGCATCTCCTCCATGTCGATGAAGGACTGGCGGATTTCCCGATAGGCGAAGCCGAGGATGTTCAGCGGCTGATACAGGCTGATCAGGATCAGGACCGCCGCGGTCACGTCGCCCGGCCCCATCCGGCCCGCCGCGGCCTCGAACCCGGCCATCACCGCCATGACGCCGAGGCCGACGTTCATGATCGCCGCCTGGATCAGATTCAGCGCAGCCAGAGACCCGTTGGCCTTCAGCGCGGCCGATACGTAGGTCTCCAGCGCCCGGTCATAGCTCTCGGCCGCGCGCCGCTCGGCCCCGAACGACTTGACCGTCTCGTAGTTCAGCAAGGCGTCGACCGACAGGCCCGCCGCCTCGGTGTCCGCCGCGTTCATGGCCCGGCGATGCTCCAGCCGCCAGTTGGCCATGCCGAAGGTCGCGATCGCATAGATCACCACCACCGCCACGGCCAGCGCCCCGAACCGCCAGTCGTACAGGCCCGCCAGCACGCCGGCCGCCAGGATCAGCTCGACCGCCGTCGGCCCAAGGTTGAAGGCGATGATGCGCAGCAGGAAGTCCACCGCGCGCGAGCCCCGGTCCATCGTGCGCGACAGGGCGCCCGACCGCTTGGTCTGGTGAAAGTCCAGCGACAGGTTCAGGGCGTGGGCGAAGGTCTCCGCCGCCGTCTTGCGCTGGGCCGCCGCGCGCACCGGCGCGAACACCACGTCGGACAGCTGGGGCGTCGCCGACGACAGGAACCGCACCAGGGCCCAGCCGATCGCCAGGGCCGCGAACGACAGGCCGACCGTCGTCGCCGCCGTCTGCCCCTCCGCCAGCCGGTTGACCGCCGCGCCCAGCACCAGCGGCGCCAGCACGCCCAGGCCCTTGCCGGCCAGCGTCAGGCCCAGCGCCCCCGCGATGCGGGCCTTCAGCTGCGGCGCGCCGGACCGACCGACCACGCCGAACAGGTCGCGCAGGGCGACCCAGGTGCCGGGGGTGTCAGGACTGGTCGGCTCCGTCGGACCCAACGCCTTGACCTGGGGGTCGGCGCGACGGCCCGCGGAGCGCTCTCCGCGCATCGCCATGCGTTCCATATGGCTTGCGTCGCGGCGCGCGCAAAGCCTTTCAGCCCAGCCGGGCCAGCGCCTCGATCAGTTCGTCCACCGCTTCGGCCGTCGTGGTCCACGAACAGACGAACCGCACCGAGCCGTCGTCGAACCGGTGACAGGCCCAGCCGGCGGCGTTCAGCCGCCGGTGCGCTGCGTCGGACATCCGCACGAAGACGGCGTTGGCCTCGACCGGATGCCCCAGCGCATAAGGCGTGCGGTCCGCCACGCCGTCGGCCAGACGTCGCGCCATCGTGTTCGCGTGCGCCGCGTGCCGCTCCCACGCCCCGTCCTCAAGCAGGCCGAGGAACGGCGCGCTGAGGAATCGGCCCTTCGAGGCCATTTGCCCGGCCTGTTTCAGCCGATTGTCGATCCGCCGCGCCAGCGACCGGTCGAACAGGACCAGCGCCTCAGTGCACAGGCCGCCGGCCTTGGCCCCGCCCATCACCAGCACGTCCACGCCCAGCCCGGCGATTGCCTTCAGGTCGAAGCCCGCCGCCGCGGCATTGGCCAGCCGGGCGCCGTCCAGATGAACACCCATGCCGCGTGCCTTCGCCGGACCGGTCAGGGCGGCCAGCTCCGCCTCGTCGTAGACCGCGCCGTATTCCGTGGCCTGGGTCAGCGACAGGGCCGCCGCCGGCTGGCGATGCCCCATGTCCGGCTCGTCCAGCGCCGCCTCCAGCGCGCGCGGGTCGACCTTGCCCGACGGCCCCGGCAGGCCGATCAGGCCGACGCCCTGGCCGAAGAAGCCCGGCGCCCCCGTCTCGTCGGTGCAGACGTGAGCGGCGTGGTGCGCCACCACCGCCTCGAACGGAAAAGCCAGCATCGACAGGGCGATCGCATTGGCGGCCGTGCCACTGAACACGAACCGCACCTCCGCGTCGGCGTCCAGCCGCGCGCGGATCAGCTCCGCCGCCCGCGCGGCCGGGTCGTCGCCGCCATAGGCGCGCGCGAAGCCGTCGTTGTGCCGCACCAGGGCGGCCAGGGCTTCAGGCGCCATGCCGGCCACGTTGTCCGAGGCGAAGTCGAACCTCATTTCGCGGCCTTTCTGCGCGGCAGGGCCAATTTGGGCTTGGGCGAGGCCTTGCGTTTCGGCGGCGCGATCGGTTCCGGCGGCTGCGGAAACGGCTCGGTCGGATCCGACCCGGCCGGCGGCGGGGCATAGTCCATCTGGACCTGATGCGGGAAGGGGATCTCCACGCCCGCCGCGTCCAGCGCCACCTTCACCTGCTCGTGCAGGTCCGCCTGGGTCTGCCACCAGTCGTCCGACTTGACCCAGGCGTGCAGCGACACCTGCACCGCGCTGTCCAGCAGTCCGGTCACCCCGGCCCAGGGCACGGGGTCGCCCAGCACCTTCTCGTGCTTCGCCGCCGTCGTGGCGATCACGTGCCGCGCCTGCTTCAGATTGGAGCCGTAGCCGACCGTGAAGTGGATCTCGACCCGCCGCGTCCCCTGCCCCGACAAGTTGATAATCACGTCGCCCAGCACCTTGCCGTTGGGCACGACGATCTTGTGATTGCTGGCGTTGGAGATCTGCGTCACGAACAGGTCCAGCCGCTGGACCGAGCCGGACACGCCGCCCACCTCGATGACGTCTCCCACGCGATAGGGCCTCAGGATCAGCAGCACGACCCCCGCCGCCACGTTCGACAGCGTCCCCTGCAGCGCCAGACCGACCGCCAGCGAGGCGGCGCCCAGCACGGCGATGATCGAGGTGGTCTGGACGCCCAGACGCTGCAGCACGGCGATGAAACCGATGACGTAGATCCCGACCCTGACCACCTGGGCGATGAAGCTCACCACCGTCGGGTCCTGCCGCACGCCCCGGACGCGCCCCATCAGACGCCGGACAGCGCGCGACGCCCACTTGGCCGCCACGACCGTCAGGCCCAGGATCAGGATGGCGATGAGCAGGTTGACCGCCAGGTCGCCGGCCATCTGCGTCAGCTTGGTGATGACCGCGGCATCCACGGCCGCCACGCGTTCGCCGGCGGCCACGGCGCCGGTCACCATGTCGGAAAGGTTCGCCATGTCGGGGGTCTAGCCTCTGCGCCGCGGCGGGGCAAAGGCCGGGTCAGTAGAAGACGGCGCCCCGCTCGCCCGACACGGGCACGATCTCGGGCCGACGTCCCTCACCTTCATCCGGGCGTCGCTCCGGCGGCGCCGAGCGCATCACGCGACGGTCCGACGCCGCCACGGGCTCGAAACCGAAGCCCATCGAGTCGCGACGCTCCGGGGCCTCGATCGGCGTGACCACCACCTCCGGCTCCGGCCGTCGGTCCTCGATCCACAAGTCGTCCGGATCGGAGGACGCGTCCCACCAGCCGCTCTCCATCTCGACCCATTCGATCGGCTGCGGCGCGGGCGGCGGTACGTGGCGATAGCCGTCCGTCAACTGGCCGACCTCCATCACCGCGCCGGGTTCGATGGCGGGCGCGGGCGGCGTGATCACAGCGATCTTCAGCCCCGGCCCCCGCGCTTCGGTGCCCGTCGGCGCCGCGATCAGCGTGGCCCCCGCCGCCAGCCCGAGGGCGACGACGGCCGCCGCGGCGGCGATCAGAAGGCGACGATGTCTCACGGCGGCGTCCATGATCCCGGAATGCGGAACCGCCTGATTCGGTTCACTGCCCCGCCGACAGCCGCCCGCCCTCGCGCTCCAGCGCCTCCAGAAGAAACATCACCCCGGACAGGGTGTCGGCCTCGTGGGGCGGCTTGTCCCAGCGGATGCGACTGATCCGGGGAAACCGCATGGCCACGCCGGACTTGTGGCGCGGCGACCTCTGCAACCCCTCGAACGCGATCTCCAGCACCAGGCCGTGGTCCCGCTCGGCCCTGACCGCCCGCACCGGGCCGAAGCGGTCCGTCGTGTTGTCGCGCACGAACTTGTCCAGCTGGCGCAGCTCCTCGTCGGTGAAGCCGAAATAGGCCTTCCCGACCGGCGTCAGCGCCCCCTCCTCCGTCCAGACGCCGAAGGTGAAGTCGGAGTGGAAGCTGGAGCGCTTCCCGTGCCCCCGCTGGGCGTACATCAAGACTGTGTCGATGACGTGGGGATCACGCTTCCACTTGAACCACGGGCCCTTCGGGCGCCCGGCGACGTAGGGGCTGTCCCGCCGCTTGAGCATCAGCCCCTCGGCCGCCGCCCCAACCGGCGGGTCGCGCCGCAGGGCCGTCAGCTCCGCCACGTCGGCGAAGGCCACGTCGGGCGAGAGCCTCAGCCGCTCCGGATCGTGCCCCTCGATGAGCCGCCGCAGCCGCTCGCGACGCGCGATCAGCGGCAGTACCCGCACGTCCTCGTCGCCGTCGGACAGCACGTCGTAGGCGATCAGCGCCGCCGGGTGCGACGCGACCAGTTTGGGATCCACCGTCTTGCGGTTCAGCCGCTGCTGCAGGTCGGCGAACGGCGCCACGACGCCCTCGCGCAGCACGACCAGCTCGCCGTCGATCGCGCCTTCGAAGTTCAGGGCCGACATCAGGTCCGGAAAGGCGCGCGAGATTTCGTCGCCGGTCCGCGACCACAGCCGCGCCTCGCCGCGCTCCCGCACCGCCTGCACCCGGATGCCGTCCCACTTCCACTCGGCGATGAAGGCGTCCGGCGTGATGCGCGGCAGGTCCTTGTCCTCGTCCAGTGGGGTGGACAGCATGACCGGGCGGAACCGGCCCGGCGCGTCGGCCGCAGGCCTTGCAGCGAGACCCTCCAGCCAGGCGAACAGATCGGCATAGGGCGGCTCCAGCCCCTGCCACAGCTCCTCGACCTCGGCCACGTCGACGGGCTCCTCGCCGACGCGCGCCGCCGCCGTCTTGGCCAGACGGGCCGACACGCCGACGCGCAAGGCCCCGGTCATCAGCTTCAGCAGGGCCCAGCGCGCCTTGGGCTGCAGATCGTCCAGCCACCGTTCGATCAGGGCGGGAACCTCGCTGCGTCCCGCGCCCTTCAGCGCCTCCACCACCTCGCCCAGCGTCGGCTCGCGGTTGGCCCGCCGGTTCGGATCGGCCGGCCAGATCAGGGCCGCCGTCTCGGCCAGATCGCCGACGTAGTCGTAGGACCAGCGGAACAGCAGCGGATCGACCCGCCTCTCCACCGCCGCGCGGATCATGGCCGGCTTGGCCGCGTCGAAACTCAGGTCGCCCGTCAGCGCGGCCAGGGCCCAGCCCCGGTCCGGATCCGGCACGGTGCGCAAGTGGTCGCGAATGAGCGTCAGCTTGGCGTTGCGGGACGCCGTCAGCGAAAGTCGGTCGAGCATCTCGGCGAAGGCGCGCATCGACGCTCAAATAGGCGCGCCGCCTTTCGGTTGCGACCGTCAGGCCGCCGCGCGGTCGGGCGAGGCCTCGAACACCGCCTGCACGGCCGCGCGCCCCTGCCCCACCGCCGACATCACCCGCGCCAGAGCGGCGAAGTCGATGGGCTTGTTCAGATAGGCGTCGGCCCCGGCGTCCAGCCCGGCCTGATGATCCTCCGCCCGCGCGGAGGCGGACAGGACCACGATCGGCGTCTGCGCGTTGGCGCCGCCGCCGGCGCGGATGGCGCGCGTGGCGCTCAGCCCGTCCATCACCGGCATGTTCACGTCCATGACGATCAGGTCGAAGGCCTGGTCGGCCGCGACGTCGACGGCGATCTGGCCGTTCTCCGCGCTGGTCGAGGCGTGCCCGGCCGAGCTCATCCACGCTTCCAGGATCATGCGGTTCACCGGATGGTCCTCGACCACCAGCACCGACAGGGCGCGCGCGTCCTCGACCTCCTCGACCGCGACCTCCTCGGCGACGACCCGCTGCCATTCCACGACCTCGGCTTCGACGGTGAAGGTGAAGGTCGAGCCCTTGCCCAGTTCCGACGTGACCGAGATGTCGCCGCCCATGATGTTGGCCAGGCGCCGCGAGATGGTCAGGCCCAGGCCCGTCCCGCCGAAGCGACGTGTGGACGAGGCGTCCACCTGGGTGAAGGGCTGGAACAGGCGCTGCAGATCGTCCGGTGAGATGCCCGCGCCGCTGTCGGTCACGGAGAACTCGAACCGGACCCGCTGGTCCGTGACGCGACGGCCCTCGACCCGATAGGTCACGGTGCCCGCGTCGGTGAACTTCACCGCGTTGGACAGCAGGTTGTGGATCACCTGGCAGACGCGCAACGGATCGCCGCGCACCACGCTGGGCAGATCGCCCTCCAGACGCGTCTCGAAGTCCAGGCCCTTGGCCTCGGCCTGAGCCTGGAACGGTCCGACCACGCGGCGTTGCAGGTCGTCCAGCGAGATGTCGACGACGTCGAAGGTCATCTTGCCCGCCTCGATCTTCGTCATGTCGAGGATGTCGTTCAGCAGACTCAGCAGGTTGTCGCCGGAATTGCGGATGATCGTCAGATACTCGCGCTGGGTGTCCTCCAGACGCGTCGCGCTCAGCAGCTGGGCCGCGCCCAGCACGCCGTTCATCGGCGTGCGCAGCTCGTGCGAGATGACGCCCAGGAAGTTCGACTTGGCGTCGTTGGCGGCGTTGGCCTTGTCGCGCGCCTGCTCCAGCTCCTCGATGAGGTGCGCCTGATGGCCCTGGAAGTCGCGGATCCGCTCTTCCCTCAGCATGGTCATCATGACCAGGACGAAAAGACCGGCGGCCGCGAACGGGATGGACGCGAGGAACGGCAGGAAGGCCTCGCTGCCGAACAGGCTGGCGGCGATCACCAGGGCGACCGCGCCGTACGGCGACGAGATCACCATGGCCTGCCGCGGCGACGACCTCAGCTGCGAGAAGACCAGCACATAGCCCGAAACGATGTACATCATGGCCATCGGCTGGCCGAAGGCGGCGCCCGAGAACCAGGCCAGCAGCGGCGCGATGGCCCAGACGGCGGTCGTTGCGGTGGCAACAGCCGGGAACACCATGCCCCAGCCCTCGCCCACGCGATTGCTGATGCGGCGTTCGAACTCGCCGCGCACCGTGCCGGCGCCGATCGTGCCCACGAACCAGGCGCCCGCCACCAGCGGGTCCAGAATGGCGAACAGGCCAAGCGCCCAGGCGCCGATGATCAGATAGCGCAGGTACTGCGTCTGCAGGATCGCCCGCAGCGCCGCCGCGGCGTCGCCCGGCGCCTGATCGACGCCATGTCCGTCGGATTCGACCAAGTCGAACCTCCCCGCCTGTCCCATCCAACCGGGACGCTAGGAGCGAAGGTTCTAAGACGAGGTGAACGGCGCTATTCCGCCGCCTCACTTGGCGTCAGGGCACAGATGGAAAGCGCGTGCACCGGGCCCGCCAGTTCCTCGCTGAGCAGAGCGTTGATCGTCCGTTGCCGCGCCAGCCGTCCCTGCCCCTCGAACGCCGAGGAGACGATCCGCAGGTTGAAATGACTTTCGCCGCCCGGGCGCGCGTCCATGCCGCCTTCGTGGTGGTGCCCGGCGTGGCGCCAGCTGTCGTCGTCCAGTTCCAGCTCCGAAGGGTGCAGCGCCTCGGTCAGTCTGGCGCGAATTCGTGCGGCTATCGGTCCTTCGGTCATCCGGCTTCCTTGATGCGGGCCAATTCGACCCTACACTTCGGCCCATGCCCGCCGCGTTTCAATATCGGCCCCGCTTCACCGACATCCGGGTGAAGCCGCCCAAGCCCGAAGAAGAGGCGGCGGCCGCCGACGTCCTGCATTTGAAGCCGGGCGAGAAGCCGTGCCAGTGGCCGGACTGCCGCCGCGCGGCGACCGCGCGCGCGCCGAAATCCCGCGAGCGGCTGAACGACTTCTACGACTTCTGTCAGGGCCACGCGGCGGAGTACAACAAGGGTTGGAACTTCTACGCCGGCATGAGCGAGGGCGAGATCCGCGCGGCGCAGGAGAACGAGGCCATGACCGGCGGCCGCCCGACGTGGGAGATGAAAGCCGGTCCCAAGAGCCGCGAGGCCGCCGCCTTCGCCGCCAAGTTCGGCACGGCCAACACCGACGGCGCCGGCTCCTGGCGCGACGCCTTCGGCTTGTTCGGACGCAAGGTGAACCCGCAGGCCGGGCCCGTGGCCGAGGATCGGCGCATCGGCAAGCTGGAACGCGCCGCCCTGGCCGACCTCGATCTGGAGCCGGGCGCCGACAAGGCGGCGATCAAGGTGCAGTATCACCTGCTGCTGAAGCGCTTTCACCCGGACACGAACGGCGGCGACCGCGGCGCGGAGGCGCGCCTTCAACGCGTCATCAAGGCTTGGAAGACGCTCAGGAAGTCGGGTCTGGCCTAGCCGTCCACAGATCCGCCAGCACCCCCGGGATCAGGTCAGGCAAATCCTCCGCGATCAGTCCCGGCCCGTGGCGCCGCGCGGCGTCCGCATGCATCCACGCGGCGCAGCAGGCCGCCTCGAAGCTGGGCATGCGCTGGGCCAGCATGCCACCGATCAGACCGGCCAGCACGTCGCCCGATCCCGCCGTCGCCAGCCACGGGGGAGCCGCCTCCATGACCG
>VYKZ01000239.1_pt1 | contig 11866 bp, 6 predicted proteins | sample 5114421 | NCBI WGS metagenome assembly VYKZ01 (sample SAMN12291788, study PRJNA351875) | freshwater metagenome | isolation source: freshwater lake | place: USA: Michigan, Gull Lake | collected 2013-08-08 | reverse complement strand
AGGCGCTGCAGGCGCGCGCCGTCGCCCTGCGCGCCCTCGGCCGACAGCCCGAGGCCGAAGCCGCCCTGCAGGGCGTGCTGGCGGTCGATCCCGACAACACGGAGGCGCTCAGCCTGCTGGGCGCCCTGTGGCTGGACGCCGGCCGGGTGCAGGAGGGCGCCGACCTGATCGCGCGCGCCGCCGAGGCCAGCCCTGACGACCCCGACGTGCAGGGCGCCCTGGGCTGGTCCCAGTATCGCCAGGGCCTGTTCGACCAGGCCGTGACGACGCTGGAGGCCGTCGTGGATGCCCAGCCCGCGGACGCCGTGGTCAACGACCATCTGGGCGACGCCTACTGGCAGGTCGGGCGCCGGCGCGAGGCGCGGTTCCAGTGGTCACGCGCCCTGACGCTCATGCCCGGCGCGGCGCTGGAAGCGGCGCTGCGGCGCAAGCTGGAGGTCGGCCTGCCCGGGCTCGCGACCGGCGGGACCTGACCGCGTGCGCCTGACCGCCTTCGCGCCGGCGAAGATCAATCTGTTCCTGCACGTCGGCGCGCCCCGGCCGGACGGCATGCACCCGCTGGCCGGCCTGTCCGCCTTCGCCGACGTCGGCGACCAGCTGACGCTTGATACTGACGGCTCGCCGGGCCTGACCGTGACCGGGCCGTTCGCGGCGGGCGTGCCCACAGGACCGGAGAACCTGGTGCTGCGCGCGCTCGCCGCTTTCGGGGAGCGACTGGGCGCCGACGTCGCGGGCCTGTCCCTGACCCTGGAGAAGCACCTGCCGCCCGCGTCGGGCATCGGCGGGGGCAGCTCGGACGCCGGCGCGGCGCTGAGGCTGGCGAGGGCCGCGCTGACCCCGGACCTTCCCGACGCCGCGGCGCTGGAGGTGGCCAGGGAGATCGGCGCAGACGGCCCCATGTGCCTGTTTCCGCGCGTCGCCTGGACGACGGGTCTGGGCGAAGTCCTGACGCCCGAACCGCGCCTCCCGCCGCTGCATGCCGTGCTGGTGAACCCCGGCGTCCCGACGCCGACCGGCGCGGTCTTCCGCGCCCACGACGCCGACGTCGTCGACTGGCTGGCGGATCAACGAAACGATCTGGAGCCGGCCGCGCGCCGACTGACGCCGCAGATCCGGGAGGTGCGCGACGCGCTCGACGCCGCGGGGGGCGCTCGCGTCGTGCGCATGAGCGGCTCTGGGGCGACGGTGTTCGCCCTGTACGACGACCGTCTATCTGCCGACGGGGCGTGCAAACGCCTGATGGGGGTGCACGGCGATTGGTGGTGCGTATCCACCACGCTTCACAGTCAAGCTGAGGGCGTCGTTAGACATTGACCGCTTCACGGCAGTAACCCGTCAAGAAGCCGCGCCAGTTGCCCCATTCGGGGCGAGACGAAGGTCATGTCGTGCCCACAAGGCGGGACCCGGAACTGAACTGAAAATGAACGCATTGCTTCAGCACGGTCCCTGACAGGGGGCTGACCTCGCCTTCCTCCCCGAAAGGCTTGGCTGATCAACTTCGAAAAGGAGATCGAGATGCTGAAGACCCGCCTCATGACCGCCGCCGCCACGGTGGCGCTGTTCGCCGCTCCCCCCGCCTTCGCGCAGGAAGCGCCGACGCCGGAAACCACCCCGCCCGCGCCCGCCGAAGCCACGACCGCGACGATCGAGGCCCCGCAGGCTCAGGAGAACTCCGTCGTCGCGGTGCTGCGCGCCGACGGCCGTTTCACCACGCTCCTGTCCGCCCTGGACGCCGCCGGGCTGACGGCCACGCTGGAGGCCCAGCCGGCCGTCTCCATCTTCGCGCCCACCGACGAGGCTTTCGCCGCCGTGCCCGAGGCGGAACGCACCCGTCTGCTGGACCCTGCCAACCGTGAGGAACTGCGCTCGCTGCTGCTCTATCACGTGATCGCGGCCGACGTTCAGTCCAGCCAGATCACCGGCGCCCGCGGCGGCGTGCCCACGGCGGGCGGCGCTCAGGTCCAGCTGGACGGCACCGGCGAGGCCATCAAGATCGACGACGCCACCGTCGTGACGGCCGACATCGACGCCTCGAACGGCGCGATCTTCGCCATCGACAAGGTGCTGACCCCTTCGGCCAGCCAGGCCGCCATGGGTGACGAGCAGGCCGTGACCCCGGCCGAGCCGGCCCAGCCGGCCCCGGTTGCCGATGAAACCACCCCGCCGGCCCAGCCCATGGCCGAGGGCCAGGAGCAGACTCCGACCACCGCCGAGCCGGTCGCCGACGACCAGCCGGCCGAGGCCGCGCCCCCGGCGGGTGAAGACGAGGCGCCGACCGACCCTGAGGCGTAACGCCTGAAGGCCCTTCGTCCTCGGGCCATCGGTTGAGTTGAGAAGCGGCGGGCCCTATCAGGGTCCGCCGTTTCCGCATGCCCGCTCCCCGAGGTTCCGTGGCCGCCGACAGACCCCTCTCGTTCCAGGACCTGATCCTGACGCTCCAGCGCTACTGGGGCGCGCAGGGGTGCGCCCTGCTGCAGCCCTATGACGTCGAGGTCGGCGCCGGCACCCTGCACCCCGCCACGGTCCTGCGCGCGCTGGGCCCGCGACCGTGGAAGGCCGCCTACGTCCAGCCCAGCCGCCGCCCCGGCGACGGCCGCTATGGCGAAAACCCCAACCGGCTCCAGCACTACTACCAATTCCAGGTCATCCTGAAGCCGAACCCGGAGAACCTGCAGCAGCTCTATCTCGGCTCGCTGGAGGCCATCGGCATCGATCCCAAGCTGCACGACGTGCGCTTCGTCGAGGACGACTGGGAGAACCCCACCGTCGGCGCCTGGGGCCTCGGCTGGGAGGTCTGGTGCGACGGCATGGAGGTGACGCAGTTCACCTACTTCCAGGGCGTCGGCGGCATCGAGGTCGACGTCGTGTCCGGCGAGCTGACCTATGGGCTGGAGCGCCTGGCGATGTACGTGCAGGGCGTCGACAACGTCTACGACCTCCGCTTCAACGACGAGGGCCTGACTTACGGCGAGGTCTTCCTGGAGAACGAGCGCCAGCAGTCCGAGGCCAACTTCCACGGCTACGACGTCGACGGGCTGAAGCGGCGGTTCGAGGACATGGTGTCCGAGGTCGGCCGCCTGCTGGAGATGCGCGGTCCGCAGGACCAGAAGCTGGTCCTGCCCGCCTATGACCAGGTGCTGAAGGCCAGCCACCTGTTCAACCTGATGGACGCCCGCGGCGCCATCGCCGTCGCCGAACGCCAGAGCTACATCGGCCGCATCCGCGACCTGTGCAAAGCCTGCGCGACGGAATGGGTGGAACAGGAAAGGGCGCGCGCCTGATGCCCCAGCTGCTGCTCGAACTGTTCTCCGAAGAGATCCCCGCCCGCATGCAGGCGGGGGCCGCGCGCGATCTGGAGCGTATGGCGACCGAGCGGCTGAAGGCCGCGGGGCTGAGCTTCGACGCCCTGACCGCCTTCGCCGGTCCGCGCCGCCTGACGCTGGTCGTCGACGGCCTGCCCGCCGCCACGCCCGACCGCGAGGAGGAGTTGAAGGGGCCCAAGGCGTCGGCCCCGGAGCAGGCGCTGGAGGGCTTCCTGCGCAAGACCGGCCTGACCCGCGAACAGCTGGTCGAGCGCGATGGCGTGCTGTTCGCCGTCATCAGCCAGAAGGGCAGGGCGACCGCCGACCTGATCCCCGCCATGGTCGACGAGATCGTGCGCGGTTTCCCTTGGCCCAAGTCGATGCGCTGGGGCACCGGCGCCCTGCGCTGGGTCCGCCCGCTGAAGCGGATCGTCTGCCTGTTCGACGGCGCCGTCGTGCCGTTCGAGGTGGACGGCATCGCGTCCGGCGACGTGACCGAAGGGCACCGCTTCCTCGGTTCCGGCAAGCCGTTCGCGGTCAGGGACTTCGCCGACTATCGGCAGAAGCTGGAGCGCGAGCACGTCCTGCTGGACGTCGCCGACCGCAAGCTGCGCATCCTCGAAGGCGCCAAGGCCGCCTGCGCCGCGCGCGGCCTGACCCTGGTCGACGACGACGGCCTGCTGGACGAGGTCGCGGGCCTGGCCGAATGGCCCACGCCGATCCTGGGCGACATGGACCCCGCCTTCCTCGATCTGCCGCCCGAGGTGGTCCGCCTGTCGATGAAGGTGCACCAGAAGTATTTCGCGGTGCGCGACCCCGCCCGCGACGGCCTGGCTCCCCACTTCGTCGTCGTCGCCAACGTCGAGGCGACCGACGGCGGCAAGGCGCTGGCCGCCGGCAACTCCCGCGTCCTCTCCGCCCGCCTGAACGACGCCCGCTTCTTCTGGGACGAGGACCGCAAGACCGGCTTCGACGCCTGGCTGAAGAAGCTGGAGGGCGTCACCTTCCACGCCAAGCTGGGCACGATGGCCGAGCGCGTCGACCGCATCGCCGCCCTGGCCCGCGAGATCGCGCCGCTGGTGGGGGCGGACCCGGATCAAGCCGAACGCGCCGCCCGCCTCGCCAAGGCCGATCTGGCCTCCGGCATGGTCGGCGAGTTCCCGGAGCTGCAGGGCGTCATGGGCGGCTACTACGCCCGCGCCGAGCACGGCGACGCCGTCGCCGACGCGATCCGCGACCACTACCGGCCGCAGGGCCCCTCCGACGCCGTCCCGACCGCGCCGCTGACGGTCGCCGTGGCCCTGGCCGACAAGCTGGACACGCTGGTGGGCTTCTTCGCCGTCGACGAGAAGCCGACGGGGTCCAAGGATCCCTTCGCCCTGCGCCGCGCCGCGCTGGGCGTGATCCGGCTGGTGCTGGAGACGCAGGGAAGACTGCCTCTGGGCAAGCTTCTGACGACTGGTTTGAGGGGGCTTGGATCTGAGCGGGACGGCGAGATTTGGCTCTGGGGCTACGATCCCGACAGCAAATACAGCGACCCGAAGACTGGTGTCGTCAGTTCCCCCCAAACCCGGATCGAAGTCGAGAAGTCAGCTGCGGAACTCCTCGCCTTCTTCGCCGACCGCCTGAAGGTCCTCCTGCGCGATCAGGGCAAGCGCCACGACCTCGTCGACGCGGTCTTTGCGCTGGGCGACGACGATCTGGTGCGCATCGTGCGGCGGGTCGAGGCGCTGGACGCCTTCCTGGCCACCGACGACGGCGCCAATCTGCTGGCCGGACACCGCCGCGCCTCGAACATCCTCAAGGCCGAGAGCAAGAAGGGCGAGGTCCCCGTCGGCATGGTTGAGACCGGCCTGCCGGGCCAGCCGCCCGAGGAGACCGCCTTGGCCTTCGCCGCCGCCGCCGCGCAGACGGCGGTGGACCGGGCGCTGGAGGCCGAGGACTTCGGCGCCGCCATGCGCGCCCTGTCGGCCCTGCGCGCGCCGGTCGACGCCTTCTTCGAGGCCGTGCTGGTCAACTCCAATGTCCCCGCCGAACGCGACAACCGTCTGAAGCTGCTCGGCCAGATCCGCGCCGTCATGGGCCGCGTGGCGGATTTCGACCGGATCGCCGGTTAGCCGCCGCATCGCCTTCCTTCCGCAAGGGAAGAAGGAAGCCGATCAGCGGTCCTTCTCGCGCTCCGTGCCCGCGCGGGCGTGCAGCGCCGCCTGCGCGGCCGCCAGGCGGGCGATCGGGACGCGATAGGGGCTGCAGCTGACGTAATCCAGGCCGGCGCCCTCGCAGAAGGCGATCGAGGCGGGGTCGCCGCCGTGCTCGCCGCAGATGCCCAGCTTGACGTCCGCCCGCTCGGCCCGGCCGCGCTCGGCGGCGATCCGGATCAGATCGCCCACGCCGTCCTGGTCCAGCCGCACGAAGGGATCGGCCTCGAAGATCCCCTTGTCGAGATAGGCCTGCAGGAAGCGGCCTGAGTCGTCCCGGCTGATGCCGAAGGTCGTCTGCGTCAGGTCGTTGGTGCCGAAGCTGAAGAACTGGGCGTGCTGCGCCAGGTCCCCGGCCCGCAGCGCCGCACGCGGCAGCTCGATCATGGTCCCGACCAGATACTCGACGCGGTCGCCGGCCTCGGCGAAGACGGCCTCGGCGGTGCGGTCGGTCAGCTCGCGCAGGAACTTCATCTCCAGCCCCATGGCGACAAGGGGGTGCATGATTTCCGGGATCGGCGCCTCGCCGCCCTGGCCCTTCACCTCCAGCGCCGCCTCCAGCACCGCCCGCACCTGCATCTCGTAGATCTCGGGATAGGCCACCCCGAGCCGGCAGCCGCGATGGCCCAGCATGGGGTTGGTCTCGTGCAGGTCGCGGGCGCGCTTCTTCAGCTTGGCGGCATCCAACCCCTGTGACGCGGCCAGGGCGTCCAGCTCCGCCTCCGTATGCGGGATGAACTCGTGCAGCGGCGGGTCCAGCAGGCGCACCGTCACCGGCAGGCCGGTCATGATGGTGAACAGCTCGACGAAGTCCGCCTTCTGGAACGGCGCGATCTTGGCCAGCGCGGCCCGGCGGCCGGCCTCATCGTCGGCCAGGATCATCTCGCGCACAGCGGCGATGCGGGTGTCGTCGAAGAACATGTGCTCGGTGCGGCACAGGCCGATGCCCTCGGCCCCGAAGCCGCGCGCGGTCCGGGCGTCCAGCGGAGTCTCGGCATTGGCGCGCACCTTCAGACGGCGCACCTGATCGGCCCAGGCCATCAGGGTCTGGAAGTCGCCCGTCAGCTCCGGCTCGATCATGGGGACCGCGCCCTCCATGACCTCGCCCTTCGATCCGTCGATGGTGATGATCTCGCCGGCCCTGAAGGTGCGGCCGCGGGCGGTGAAGGTCCGGGCCTTCTCGTCGATGTGGATCTCGCCCGCGCCCGAGACGCAGGGGCGGCCCATGCCGCGCGCCACGACCGCCGCGTGGCTGGTCATGCCGCCGCGCGCCGTGACGATGCCGCGCGCCGCGTGCATGCCGTGGATGTCCTCAGGGCTGGTCTCCTCGCGCACCAGGATGACGGCCTCGCCGTGCTCGGCCAGCCGCTCAGCCTCGTCGGCGTCGAAGGTGACCTTGCCGGTCGCCGCGCCGGGACTGGCGGGCAGGCCGGCGGCCACCACCTTGCGCTCGGCGTTCGGGTCCAGCGTGGGATGCAGCAGCTGGTCCAGCGCGGACGGCTCGACCCGCGACACCGCCTCTTCCTGCGAGATCACGCCCTCGGCGGCCAGATCGACGGCGATCTTCAGCGCCGACTTGGCCGTGCGCTTGCCGTTGCGGGTCTGCAGCATCCACAGTCGGCCCTGCTCGACCGTGAACTCGATGTCCTGCATGTCGCGGTAGTGGCTCTCCAGCCGCCCGACGACGTCCACGAACTGGGCGAACACTTCCGGCATCGCCTCTTCCATCGAGGGCTTGGTCTCGCCCATCTCCTCGCGGCCGGCGCGGGTCAGCGACTGCGGCGTGCGGATGCCGGCGACCACGTCCTCGCCTTGGGCGTTGATCAGGAACTCGCCGTAGAGCCTGGCTTCGCCGGTCGAGGGGTTGCGGGTGAAGGCGACGCCGGTGGCCGAGGTCTCCCCCATGTTGCCGAAGACCATCGACTGGACGTTGACGGCCGTGCCCCAGCTCTCGGGAATGTCGTGCATGCGGCGATAGAACTTGGCCCTGTCGTTCATCCAGCTGGCGAAGACGGCAGAGACGGCGCCCCACAGCTGGTCGTGCGGATCCTGCGGGAAGGGCTGACCCAGCCGCTCCTCGACCACGCGCTTGTAGTCGGCGACCACCTTCTCCCAGTCGCCGGCCGACAGGTCGGTGTCGACGGTGACGCCGAGACGGTCCTTGTGATCGTCCAGCACCTCCTCGAAGTCGTCGTGGCTGAGGCCCAGCACGACGTTCGAATACATGGTGATGAAGCGGCGATAGCTGTCGAAGGCGAAGCGACGGTCGCCCGACAGGGCCGCCAGCCCCTCGACCGTCCGGTCGTTCAGACCCAGGTTCAGGACCGTGTCCATCATCCCCGGCATCGACGCCCGCGCGCCGGACCGAACCGAGACCAGCAGGGGATTGGCCGCGTCGCCGAAGGTCTTGCCGACCACACTCTCGACCTGCGCCAGCCCGGACTTCACCTGCTCCGCCAGGTCCGCGGGATAGGTTTGGCCATTGGAATAGTAGTGGACGCAGGCCTCGGTCGTGATCGTGAAGCCCGGCGGGACCGGGAGGCCCAGCGACGACATCTCCGCCAGATTGGCGCCCTTGCCGCCCAGCAGGTTCTTCATCGACGCGTCGCCGTCGGCGGATCCCCCGCCGAAGCCGTAGACCCACTTCGTCATCCGTCAGCCCCTGAGCTTGTCGTTTCGGCCCTGCCTAACGCGCGTCGGGCCGGAAAGGTAGCGCGGGGACGAAACATTCCGTGATGGCTCGCGCTCTCTCGACTTCCGTGACGTCATCACGGAATGTTTCAGCCAAGCCAGACACGGAGCCGCCATGCCGACCCTCGACCGCGCCGGACTTCAGGTCGACGCCGAACTGGCGGCCTTCGTCGAGCAGGAGGCGATGGCCGGGCTGGGGCTCGATGCCGGCGCCTTCTGGCGCGGTGCGGCCGAGATTCTGGGGTGGGCGGCGGCGCGAGGCAGCCATCTGCTGGCGGTCCGCGACGACCTGCAGGCGCGGATCGACGCCTGGCACGAGGCCCGCAAGGGCGCGCCGCACGACCCGGAGGAGACGCGGTGGTTCCTGACGGGTATCGGCTATCTCGTGCCCGAACCGGGGCCGTTCACGGTGGGCACGACCAACGTGGACCCCGAGGTGGCCGCGCTCGCCGGGCCGCAGCTGGTGGTGCCGTCGCTGAACGCCCGCTTCGTGCTGAACGCCGCCAATGCGCGGTGGGGCAGCCTTTACGACGCGCTGTACGGCACCGACGCGCTGGGCGACCTGCCGCCGTCGGGCCCCTATGACGCGGGGCGGGGCGCGCGGGTCGTGGCGCGGGCCAAGGCGTTTCTGGACGAGGCCGTGCCGCTGGCGACGGGCAGCTGGGGCGACGCGACGGATGCGGACGCGCCCCTGGCCGACCCGTCGCAGGAGGTGGGCCGCACCGCGCGCGGCCGGCTGTTCCGTCACAACGGCCTGCACGTCGAGGTCGTGATCGACCGATCGCATCCCATCGGCGCGACCGCCCCGGCGGGCATCGCCGACGTGGTTCTCGAAGCGGCGCTGTCGACCATCGTCGATCTGGAGGACTCCGTCGCCGCCGTGGACGCGGCGGACAAGACCGCCGCCTATCGCAACTGGCTGGGCCTGATGCGCGGCGATCTGTCGGAGACGTTCGACAAGGGCGGAAGGTCGCTGACCCGCGAGCTCGCGCCGGACGTCGAGGTCACGAGGACCGACGGCACGACGATGACGCTGCCCGGCCGCAGCCTGCTGTTCGTGCGCAACGTCGGCCACCTGATGACCACGCCGGCCGTCCTGCTGCCGGACGGGTCCGAGGCGCCGGAGGGGGCGCTGGACGCGATCGTGACCGCCCTGTGCGCCGTCCACGACCTGCGGGGTCTGGGCCGCTTCCGTAACAGCCGCGCCGGATCGATCTACGTCGTGAAGCCCAAGATGCACGGGCCGGACGAGTGCGCCTTCACCAATGACCTGTTCGACCGGGTCGAGGACCTGCTGGGCCTTGAGCGGCACACGATCAAGGTCGGCGTCATGGACGAGGAGCGCCGCACCAGCGCCAATCTGGCCGCCTGCATCCACGCGGTCAGGGACCGCATCGTCTTCATCAACACCGGCTTCCTCGATCGCACCGGCGACGAGATCCACACCTGCATGCGCGGCGGTCCCGTCGTGCGGAAGGCCGAGATGAAGTCCTCGGCCTGGATCGCCGCCTATGAGGCGCGGAACGTGGCGATCGGTCTGGCCTGCGGCCTTGGCGGCCGCGCCCAGATCGGCAAGGGCATGTGGGCCGCGCCGGACCGCATGGCCGAGATGCTGGAGCAGAAGGCGGCTCACCCGAAGACCGGCGCCAACACCGCCTGGGTGCCGTCACCGACGGCCGCGACCCTGCACGCACTGCACTATCACCAGACAGACGTTTTCGCCCTGCGCGACGACGTCGCCGCGCGACCGGTCCCCTCGATCGACGACCTGCTGACGCCGCCGTTAGCGCAGGGCACGAACTGGTCCGAATTGGAAGTGACCGAGGAGATCGAGAACAACTGCCAGGGCCTGCTCGGCTACGTCGTCCGCTGGATCGACCAGGGGGTCGGCTGCTCCAAGGTGCCCGACGTGCACGACGTCGGCCTCATGGAGGACCGCGCCACGCTCCGCATCTCGTCGCAGCATCTCGCCAACTGGCTGATGCACGGCGTCTGCACCCGCGAGCAGGTGGAGACCGCGCTGCTGAAGATGGCCGCCAAGGTCGATGCGCAGAACGCGGGCGACCCCCTCTACCGCCCCATGGCCCCCGATCCGGACGCCAGCCTGGCCTTCCAGGCGGCGCGCGCCTTGGTTTTCGAGGGCGCGGCCCAGCCGAACGGCTACACCGAGCCGCTGCTGCACCGGTTTCGGCGGCAGGTGAAGGGGAGCTGACGCCGGGGCGTCAGCGGGTCTGGCGCACCCGCACGTCGCCCTGACGGCCGTGCGCGGTCGCCACGGTGTGGTCGTCCAGCCTCCGGAACGAAAGGTCCACCCGGCCGGCGCCGACCTGAAGGTTTGAGACGTTCAGCCGCTCGATGCCCGGCGGCAGGACCGGGTCGTCCACGTCCACCCGCCCGTCGAAGGCGTCGATGGACACCCCCAGCGCCGCCTGGAGCATCAGGAACACCGACCCGGCGGCCCAGGCCTGGGGCAGGCAGGCGACCGGATAGGCGATCGGCGGCTCGCCGGTCTGGCGCTCGAAGCCGCAGAACAGCTCGGGCAGGCGCAGCTGGAAATGGGCGGCGGCGGCGTAGATCTCCGACAGCAGCAGCGCCACCGCCCGCCGCTCGCCATATCGGGCCATGCCGGCGGCGCACAGCGAGGTGTCGTGCGGCCAGACCGAGCCGTTGTGATAGCTCATCGGATTGTAGCGCGGCTGACCCGTCGCCAGCGTCCGCAGGCCCCAGCCCGACCGGAAGCGGGCGCTCATCAGCCGGCGCGAGACCGCCCTGGCCCGCTCCGCCGAGGGCAGGCCGCAGAACAGCAGATGGCCGGGGTTCGACCCGATCGCGCGACAGGGCGCGCCCCGTCCGTCCAGCGCCACGGCATAGTAGCCGAGATCGTCCTGCCAGAACCGGCTCTCCACCGCCTCGCGCATCGCCTCGGCGCGGTCGGCCCACTGGCGAGCGTCCTTCTGCTCCAGTGCGTTCGACAGGTCGGCCAGGGCCTGGAAGGCGGCGAAGGCGTAGCCCTGAACCTCGACCAGGGCCACCGGCCCCTCGGGGAAGCGGCCGTCGGCGTGGAAGATGGAGTCGAAACTGTCCTTCCAGCCCTGGTTCGACAGGCCCGTCTCCGCCGCGCGGGCGTAGCGGACGAAGCCGTCGCCGGTCATGTTCGCCGGGCCGGTGATCCAGCCCGCGGCGGCGATCAGGTTCGGCCAGATGGCGCGGATCAGGTCCAGGTCGCCGGTGCGCCGGGCATAGGCGCCGGCCAGGGCGACGAACAGACACGTGGTGTCGACCCCGCCGTAGTAGAGGCCGAACGGCACCTCTCCCAGGGCGCTCATCTCGCCGCGCCGGGTCTCGTGCATGATCTTGCCGGGCTCGGCGTCCTGGAAGGCCGAGTGCTCGGTCGCCTGACGCGCGGCCAGATAGGTCAGCACGCCCTTGGCCAGGCTGGGGTCCAGCCACAGCATCTGCCAGGCCGTGATGATGCCGTCGCGACCGAAGGGCGTCGAGAACCACGGCGTGCCGGCATAGGGATAGGGCCCGGTCGGCAGGTCGGTGGTCAGCAGGGCGACGTCCGCCCGGCTCTGGTCCAGCCAGTCGTTGAAGCGCGGACTGCGCGGGCCGCGCACCGAGGCGCCGCGCCGGCGCTTGGCGCGCATGGCCAGCCGGGCCTGGACCGCGTGGCGG
>VYKZ01000206.1_pt1 | contig 11903 bp, 15 predicted proteins | sample 5114421 | NCBI WGS metagenome assembly VYKZ01 (sample SAMN12291788, study PRJNA351875) | freshwater metagenome | isolation source: freshwater lake | place: USA: Michigan, Gull Lake | collected 2013-08-08 | reverse complement strand
ACCGGGTCCGTCGCCGACGCCGCCCGGCCGTCCGCCCGGTCCACCCGTCCGCCCGGAAACACCCACTTGCCCGCCATGAAGACGTGCCCGGCCGCCCGCCGGCCCATCAGCACCTCCAGCCGGTCGCCCGAGCCGCGCGTCAGGATCAGCGTCGCGGCGTCCCGCGGCCGCATCCGTGCACCCGTGCGCGGCGCGTCCTTCAGGTCCTGTTGGGCGTCGAAGGGCTGGGGAGAGCGACTGGGCAGCATCCGTCAGCCTTATCATGACCCGCCGTGCCGTGGTCGACTGTCCGGCGGACGTATCCGGCTTCGGGCGACATGCTAGACACCGACGGGTGGTGGCGACGACGGTCGGCAGTTCGGGGGAATGCGCATGCTGTCGGTGGTCGCATGGGGCACGGCCGTGGCGCTGGGCCTCTGGATGATTGGGCTTGGCGTCTTCATGGCCGTCGCGCCCCGCCGGGCGCTGGCCGCGCTCGCCGCCATGGGCGGGACGGCGCGCGTGCATTTCGGTGAGATGGGGCTTCGCCTCCTGGCCGGCGCCGCCTTGATGATCGCGTCCGGCGGCTCGCGGTTTCCGCAGGCGCTGTGGCTGGTCGGCGCCTTCCTGATCGTCTCGGCCGTCGTGCTGATGCTGCTGCCGCGCCGCTGGCATTCCGCCTATTCGCGGTGGTGGGCCGCGCGCATCCCGGTCTGGGCCGTGCGGGTCGTCGCGCCGACGTCGGCGTTGATCGGCGCCGCCCTGATCTGGATCGTCGTCTAGGGCCGCCTTACCGTCGTTTGCCCTTCCGCACGCCCTTCAGTCCGCCCGACGGCTTGCCGCCGCGGGGCTTGGGTCCGCCCGGACGTCCCTTGCCGCGCGTCGGCGGGCCGTCGCCGCCTCGTCCGCGCATGCCGAGACGCGGCGCCGGCGCGTTCGGGTCGCGCGGAGCGGGATCCGACAGCATCTCGAACAGCAGGCCGCCGGTGACCGGCGTCGCCTCGACCAGCTTCACCTCCACCGACCGTCCCAGCGTCCAGCGGACGCCCGTCCGACCGCCGACCAGCGCATGGGTACGGTCGTCGTGCGTGAAATACTCCCCGCCCAGCGAGGACACGGGCACCAGGCCGTCGGCCCCCGTCTCCTCCAGCCGCACGAACAGGCCGAACCGCGTCACGCCGGTGATCCGTCCCCGGAAGGTCGCGCCAACCCGGTCCTGCAGGAAGGCGGCGACGTAGCGGTCCATGGCGTCGCGCTCGGCCGCCATCGACCGGCGCTCGGTCGTCGTCACCTGCTCGGCGATCGACGCCAGTTCGGCGATCTCGCGATCCGTCAGCCCGTCCTTGCCGAAACCCAGCGCGCGGATAAGGCCGCGATGCACGATCAGGTCGGAATAGCGCCGGATGGGCGAGGTGAAGTGGGCGTAGCGATCCAGGTTCAGCCCGAAGTGGCCGACGTTCTCGGGAGAATAGATCGCCTGCATCTGGGTGCGCAGCACCACCTCGTTGACCACCTCTGCGTGCGGCCCGTCGCGCGTCTGGTCCAGCAGCTTTTTGAATCGCTTCGTCGTCGCCGGCTCGCCCTTGGCCCAGGGGATGCCCAGCGTCTGCAGAAAGTCGGCCAGGTTGAACAGCTTCTCCTGACTGGGCGCGTCGTGCACGCGATAGATCAAGGGGGTCTTCTTCTGCTCCAGCGTCTCGGCGGCGCAGACGTTGGCCTGGACCATCATCTCCTCGATCAGCCGGTGCGCCTCCAGCGACACTCGCGCCTCGATCGAGGCGATGCCGCCGTCCGGCGCCATGCGGATGCGCCGCTCCTGGCTCTCGATCTGCAGCGGGCTGCGCTTCAGCCGCCCCTTCAGCATGCAGCGATAGGCGTTCCACAGCGGGTAGAGGATCGCCTCCATGATCGGCCCGGTCACGTCGTCCGGCTGGCCGTCGATCGCGGCCTGCGCCTGCTCATAGCTCAGCTTGGCGTGCGACCTCATCAGTCCACGGACGAACTTGTGGCCCGTCTTCCGCCCGGTCTCGTCGAAGACCATCCTCACGGCCATGCAGGCGCGATTCTCGCCCGCCTTCAGGCTGCATAGGCCGTTCGACAGGACTTCCGGCAGCATCGGCTCGACGCGGTCGGGGAAATAGGTGCTGTTGCCCTTGTCCCGCGCCTCGCGGTCCAGCGCCGAGCCGGGGCGGACATAGGCGGCGACGTCGGCGATGGCGACCCAGACGACCCAGCCGTTCGGGTTCTTCGGATCCTCGTCGCGATGGGCATAGACGGCGTCGTCGTGGTCCCGCGCGTCGACCGGATCGATGGTCATCAGCGGCAGCTCGCGCAGGTCCTCGCGGCCCTTCAGGCTGGGCAGCTCCTGATCCTCCGCCTCGCGCTCGACCGCTTCGGAAAAGCCCATGGGCACGTTGTGCGCGGCGATGGCGATCAGGCTGGCCGCGCGCGGATCGTCCTCCCGCCCGATGGTCTCAAGGATCTTGCCACGCTTGGGCCCATACCGGTGCTCGCCCTTCTCGATGGCGGCCACGACCAGGTCGCCGTCCTTGAGGCCCTCGGCCAGCAGCGGCGGGATGACCAGCACGTCCTTGGACCGGCGGTCCACCGGTTCGACCCGCACCTCCCGGTTCGACTTGCGGACCACGCCCAGCACCTTGTTGGCGCCGGAATCCAGCCGCTTGATCAGCCGCGCCTCCCAGCCGTCCGTCCCCTTGGCGAACCGCACCAGCAGCCGGTCTCCCATTCCGGGCGCCGGCCCGGTCTTGCCGGTACGGTCGGGCATCAGGACCGCGCGCGGCGCGTCGTCCGACGCCTCGACCAGGCGGACGTAGAAGTCGCCGTCCACGTCCCGCTCGACCACGTCGGCCACGCCGACGGGCGGCAGGTCGCCGGCGGGCGAGAATCCCTTGCGCCCCCGCTTGCCCAGCGCCCCCTCCGCCTCCAGCTCCCGGATCATCTCGCGCAGCGCCCGGCGCTCGCCGCCCTTCAGGCCAAAGTGCTTGGCGATGTCGGTCTTCTCTGCCGACCCCGCCTCGCGCAGGAAGGCCAGCAGCGTCTCCTTGTCCGGCAGTCCGGCGGCGGGGCGTCTCGGGGGCTTGCTCATGCCCCGACATAACGCGCTTCGGCCGGTCGCGTCGTCAGGTTTGATCGGATTGCGGCGGAAAGCGGGCGGGGGCAGGGTGCCGGCATCTGAACGGAGCCCCTCATGTCCCTGACCGCCTTCGCCCTGTCCGCCGCCCTGCTGGGCGCCCAGGATCCGGCCACGCATCAGCAGGCCGTCACCTGCACCGGCGTCTTTCTCTTCGTGAACATCGTGACCTCCGCCGCCGCCGAGTCCGATCCGACGCCCGACAACCAGCAACTGAGCGAGACCGCCGCCAAGCTGATGAAGGCCGCCGACGACGACCGTCTGGCCGCCGCGCGCCGCGAGGGTCTGACCACCGATCAAAGCGGCCAGGCGCTGAACGCCTGGCTGGAGGCCAACATCCCCAACTCCGAGGCCGTTCTCGGCGCCGAGCTGGAGCCGTGCCTGACCCGCTACGCGGGCGCCCTGTGATGCTGATCGCCGCCGCCCTGTCCTTGGCGCTGATGCAGGACCCCGTCCGCCACGACCAGGCCGTCACCTGCACGGGCCTGTTCACAAACGTCTTCGCCCTGACGGCGGGCGTCGCCGAGCGCGATCCGACGTCCGACAACCGCGGCACCGCCCAGGCCGCCGCCGCCCTGCTGCGGACCGCGGATCAGGACCGCCTGGCCGCCGCCCGCCGCGAGGGCGTCTCCGTTCAGGCGAGCGGCGACTCCTTGAAGGCCTGGCTCGACGCCAACGGCGATCTGGCATCGGCCGTCGAAACCCACCTTGACGCCTGCATGGCCATCTACTGGAGCCGCACCTTCCCCGACGCTTGACCCCGCGACGGCGCGCGCCCAGCTTCGCGCGCGTTCGTCCCACGGAGTCGCCCATGTCCACCGCCCCGACCGTCAGCGCGCCGTCAGGCTCGCTCCTCGACCTCATCGGGAACACGCCCATGGTCGAGGCGACGCGGCTGGACACCGGACCGTGCCGGCTGTTCCTGAAGCTGGAATCCCAGAACCCCGGGGGCTCGATCAAGGACCGCATCGCCCTGTCGATGATCGCCGCGGCCGAGCGCGAGGGCTTCCTCAAGCCCGGCGGCACGATCGTGGAGGCGACCGCCGGCAACACCGGCCTGGCCCTGGCCCTGGTCGGTCAGGCCAAGGGCTACAAGGTCCTGCTGGTCATCCCCGACAAGATGTCCAAGGAGAAGATCCAGCACCTGCGCGCCATGGGCGCCGACGTGCGCCTGACCCGCTCCGACGTGCCGCACGGGCATCCGGAATACTACACAGACATGGCCGAGCGCCTGGCCCAGCAGATCCCCGGCGGCTTCTACGTCAACCAGTTCGCCAACGACGCCAACTCCGCCGCCCATTTCGAGACCACGGGCCCGGAGATCTGGGCCCAGACGGGCGGCCAGGTCGACGCCTTCGTCGCCGGCATCGGCTCGGGCGGCACCATCACGGGCATAGGCCGCTTCCTGAAGTCGAAGGGGTCGAAGGCCCAGATCATCCTGGCCGACCCCGTGGGCTCGACCCTGGCCGGGATCGTCAACGACGGCGTGCCGGGTCCGGAGGGCAGCTACACCGTCGAGGGCATCGGCCAGAACTTCGTCCCCGACACCGCCGACATCACCCTGATCGACAAGGCCTATTCCATCCCGGACGCCGAGGCGATCGCCACCGTGCGCGACCTGCTGCTGAAGGAAGGCATCCTGGCCGGCTCGTCCTCCGGCACCCTGATCGCCGCCGCCCTGCGCTGGTGCCGCGAGCAGACCGAGCCGAAGACCTGCGTCACCTTCGTCTGCGACACCGGGGCCAAATACCTGTCGAAGGTCTACAACGACGCCTGGCTGGCCGATCAGGGCCTGACCGAGCGCCCGCTGCACGGCGACCTGTCCGACCTGATCACGCGCCGACCGGAGGAGGGCGGGGTCGTCGTCGTCGGCCCCGACGACACGCTGGACACGGCCTTCAAGCGCATGCGCGGCTCCGACGTGTCGCAGCTGCCGGTGCTCCAGGACGGCCGTCTGGTCGGCATCCTCGACGAAAGCGACATCGTCCACGTCCTCGACACCGACGAGATCACGCGCAAGGAGCGCTTCGCCAAGCCCGTTGCCTCGGCCATGACCCGCGACCTCGACACGGTGCAGGTCAGCGAGCCGCTGGACGCCCTGATCCCGCTGTTCGACCGCGACCGCGTCGCCATCGTGCTGGACGGCGAACGGTTCGTGGGCCTGATCACGCGCACCGACCTGATCAACCACCTCAGCCTGAACCGCTAAGCCCATGGCCAACCTCAAGAACCGTCAGGGCTTCTCGACCCGCGCCATCCACGCGGGCCAGCGCCCGGACCCGACCACCGGCGCGGTCATGACGCCGATCTACGCCACCTCGACCTACGCCCAGGAAAGCCCGGGCGTGAACAAGGGCTATGAGTACGCGCGCGGCAAGAACCCGACGCGCGAGGCGTTCGAGGCCTGTCTGGCCGATCTGGAAGGCGGCACCCACGCCTTCGGCTTCGCCTCGGGGATGGCGGCGACGTCGACGGCGCTGGAGCTGCTGGACGCGGGATCTCACATCGTCACCGGCGACGACCTGTACGGCGGCTCATGGCGTCTGTTCGAGCGGGTGCGCCGCCGCTCCGCCGGGCTGGACTTCACCTACGTCGACTTCAGCGACCTGACCTCGGTCGAGGCGGCCATCACGCCGAAGACGAAGATGATCTGGGCCGAGACGCCCACCAATCCGCTGATGAAGCTGGCGGACATCCAGGGCCTGTCGAAGATCGCCAGGGCCCACGGCCTGATCCTGGTCGTCGACAACACCTTCGCCACGCCGTGGAGCCAGCAGCCGCTGTCGCTGGGCGCCGACGTGGTCATGCATTCGGCGACGAAGTATCTGAACGGCCACTCCGACGTCATCGGCGGCGCCCTGGTCACCGCGAACGCCGACCTCGCCGCACAGCTGAAGTTCCTCCAGAACTCGGTCGGCGGCGTCATGGGCCCGTTCGACGCCTTCCTGGCCAATCGCGGCCTGAAGACGCTGGGCGTCCGCATGAAGGCGCACAATGAGAACGCGCTCGCCGTCGCCCGCTGGCTGGAGGATCGCAGGGGCGTCGCCCGAGTCGTCTATCCCGGCCTGATCTCCCACCCGCAGCACGATCTTGCGGCGCGGCAGATGAACGGACGGTTCGGCGGCATGGTCACGGCCGTCATCGACGGCGACCTGGCCCGCACGCGTCAGGTGCTGGAGCGGGTGCAGGTCTTCACGCTCGCGGAATCGCTGGGCGGCGTCGAAAGCCTGGTCAACCATCCGGCCATCATGACCCACGCCAGCGTGCCGAAAGAGCTGCGCGAGGCCGGCGGCGTCACGGAAAACCTGATCCGCCTATCGGTCGGCGTCGAGGACGTCGAGGACCTGATCGCCGACCTGGATCAGGCGCTGGGCTGAGCGGTCAGCCGGGCAGGGCGGTCTGGTGCCCGGTCGCCGGCAACTCCTTCTTCTTCCTCACCACCGTCTTGCGCACGACCGGCGTCGGGGGCAGGGCGGCACGGCGGGCGCGCTCCTCGTCGATCACCGGCAGCAGGTCGGCGGCGGCCGTCATCTGGGTGTTGGAGCCATGCGCGACCAGCCGTTCGGCGTTGGCGCGCAGGATCTTCAGGTCCTCGTCGTTCATCAGGGGAACTCGTTCGCTCAGCGGGGTCATCGGCGGCTCCTGTTCAGAGGGAGGCCTCAGGGCCGGCGTCCGGAAAGACGCCAGCCCCTCAGCTGATTGAAGGCGATCTCGATGTTCACGGCGTCGCCGACCAGGCACGGCGGCTGGTCCTTGCCGCGCGGCGGCAGGACCGTGACCACGTGCCCGTTCGTCAGCCGCACCCGACGCAGACCCAGCGGCAGAAGTCCGACCACCTCGCCGTCGAAGGCGATGGGTTCGGGAGTCTTCGCAGGGGCCGGCCGGCCCGGATCGACGGGCAGGACGACCTACTCCGCCGCCTGAAGGCGACCGGCCGATTCCTTGCCCGAGCGGGCGTCGCGTTCGACTTCGTAGGAGACCTTCTGGTTCTCGTTCAGGGTGCCGAAGTCCGAGACCTCGACGGCCGAGGCGTGGACGAACACGTCCTTGCCGCCGTCGTCAGGCTGGATGAAGCCGTAACCCTTGGTGGAATTGTACCACTTGACTGTGCCGGTCGCCATGTCATGACCTCCGATAAGGCATTGGCCACCGGGAAGATTCCGTGGCGGCCCGTCGGGTCTTGATGGGATCGGCGTAACCTCGGTGCGCGATGCAAAGGGCAGGGCGTTTCGCAACGAGAGTTCGACAGTCGACAGATGGGGATGCGCCTCCAAAGAAACAAGGGCGGACGGCGTCTGGACCCCGATCGGCATCGGCGAAATCGCTGTGCGACTCCGCCGATGCCCTGACGGGATCAGTTCGGCAGAGACACCGAGTCCGTGACGTGGATCACCCCGTTGGACTGGAACACGTCCGCTTGCGTCACGGTGGCCCGTCCGCCCATCTCGTCGGTCAGAACCACCGCGTCGCCCTGCAGTCGGGCCGTCAGGACGCCGCCCTCCACGGTCGTCAGGCGGGCCTGTCCGCCGCCGGCGCGGATCTGGCCGATCAGATCGGCCGCGGACACCCGACCGGGAACGACGTGATAGGTCAGGATCTTGGTCAGCGTGGCCTTGTTCTCCGGCCGCACCAGGCTCTCGACCGTGCCGGCCGGCAGCTTGGCGAAGGCGGCATTCGTCGGCGCGAACACGGTGAAGGGACCGGCGCCCGACAGGGTCTCGACCAGGCCGGCGGCGGTCACCGCGGCGACCAGCGTGGTGTGATCGGCGGAGTTGACGGCGTTCTCGACGATGTTGCGGCTGGGATACATGGCCGCGCCGCCGACCATGACGGTGGTCTCGGCGTTCATTCCGGCGTCCATGCCGTCCATGGGCGCGCAGGCGGCGGCCGTCAGGGCCACGGCGGCGACGCCGGCGGCGAGGGCGATGTGGGGGGTGCGAAGGATCATAGGGTCGTCTCCTGAGCCGGCCGTCCAAGCGGCCTGGCGGAGAGACGGGTCAGGGCGTGCGGGGGATGCCGCGTGCGGCGTCTGGCCGCGCGACGGAACGCGGTTCGACGCCCCCCGTTCGCGAGATCAGAAAAACGCCGACAATCCGATCACGAACCGACCCTCATAGGTCTCGTCGCCGCCCATGGGCATCGGCCCGTCCACGTCCGTGTCGTGCCAGCGGCCGTCCAGTTCGAACCGGTCGCTCAGCCGCCAGGTGGCGCCGACGTTCCAACCGACGTAGTCCACGCCCACTTCCTGCTCGCGCTGCCCCACGGCGGCGGACCAGCTCCAGGTCGGGGTCTGATCCCACCTGGCCTGAGCCTCGTACCAGGTCCACGCCTCGCGTGCTCCGGTGCCGTCCGGCGTGTGCTGCACGCGCAGTCGGCCCTCGACGGGGCCGATCGACCGGATGACGTCGGCGGTGAATTCGAACGCGTCGTCGTCGGTTCCCGGATTGGCGTCGATCAGCCACTTGTGTTCGACGTTCAGGTCCAGGTCGAACCCCATGACCTGCGGCCGCCAGCCGGCGAAGACCGAGGCTTCCAGCTCCGATCCGTTGGACCGCACCGTCTCGAACGCTGGCCCGGCATAGAAGGCGCCGTCGCCGCTGGTCCATTCGGCCAGACCCCAGACGTAGGGGGCGCCCTCGGACTTCGACACGTCCTTGGACCGGTTGTCGGTGGCGCCGCCCAGGGCGAAGGCCCAGCTTCCCGCGGCGATGGGAGGCGTCTGCTCCTGCGCCAGGGCGGGAGAGGCGAGGGCGGCCGTCAGGACCGCCAAGGTCAAGCTTGCTCGAATCATGGTCGCCATACGCACCACAGGCGCGCGGGTTCCGCAATCCGTCAGTAAACGGAACGATCGTTCGCCAAAGCGTCCAGCGCCTCGCGCCACTCGCCCTTCAGCCGCGCCACCAGGTCGGCGGTCGGGATCACGTCGTGGATGGCGCCCGAACCCTGGCCGGCCGACCACACCGTCTTCCACGCCTTGGCCTCCTCGCCCATGTCCAGCTTGTGCTCCGGCAGGGACTTGGGATCGATGCCGTTGGCCACCAGCGACTTGGTCAGGAAGTTCGCCGGAATGCCCGACACGGCGGGCGTGTAGGTTACGTCCATCGAGCCCGAGTCGACGATCATCTGCTTGTACTCGGCCTGGGCCGCGCTCTCGGTCGTGGCGATGAAGCGCGTGCCCAGATAGGCGAAGTCCGCGCCCAGCGCCCGCGCCGCCGCCACGTCGCGCCCGGTCGAGATGCAGCCCGACAGGATGATCGTGCCGGAGAAGAAGCTGCGCACCTCCTCCACCAGGGCGAAGGGATGCACCACGCCCGCATGCCCGCCCGCGCCGCCGGCGACCAGGATCAGCCCGTCGACCCCGGCCTCGGCCGCCTTCCTCGCATGGCGGATGTTGGCGACGTCGTGGAAAACCGCGCCGCCGTATCCGTGCACCGCGTCGACCACGTCGCGAACGGCGCCCAGGCTGGTGATGATCAGCGGCACCTGCTCCTCGACCGACACCATCATGTCGGCCATCAGGCGCGGATTGGTCGGATGCACGATGTGGTTCACGCCGAACGCCGCCGCCCCGGGCTTCAGCCGCGCCTTGATCTCGTGCAGCCACTCCCTATAGCCCTCGGTCGTGCGCTGGTTCAGCGACGGAAAGGTGCCGATCACCCCCGCGTTGCAGCACTCCACCACCAGATCGGGCCCGCTGACCAGAAACATCGGCGCCGCGATCACCGGCAGCGTCAGTCCGGACTTCAGCTTCTCAGGAATGGCCATGGACGTTCACCCCGTTGCGTTTCGCTACGGATAGGACGGCGCCGCTGGGGAAGGCAAATGTGCGTCACGCCGGGAGCGCGCCGCGATCATTCGCCGAGCCGAAAATGGATCAAGAACGAGACTTGCTCGCCCACCTCACGAGCGCCGTCTCCCTCCATTGAAATCTTCGCCAACTTGGCGCTGGCCAGTGCCGCCTCACCTAGGCCGAGACCTTCTGGGGTCTCGCGGTCCACCCCGCATTGCGCGAGCACACCTCCGGCCACCACGGTGCATGTGAGGAGAACGGAGCCTTCGGCTTTGACGTCCAGGGCCTGCTGCGGATAGGCGGGCACAGGCGGCCGTGTCCACGGAGGCGGCTTCGGCAAAGCCGGCAAGTCGGACTCAAGAATCCGACCGTCTTGGACTGCGATCTCCTGTCTGGTGCGGTCCAGTGCATTCGCCAAGACGTCCGGCGGAACGGCCGCAGGCGCTTCTTGAGCGGAGGCGACGCCGCAAGCGGCGGTCAGGATCGCCACCAGCAGGCTTTGAACTTTCCACCGCATGACCGTATCTCCGCGTCGAACCGCGAAAGCCTACACCATCATGACCACCGACGTCTCCGGCCTGTCCCAACTCGGCGCCCACACGCCCATTCCCGCCAGCCCGGAGCAGGCGGCGCTGGAGCGTGTGCCGAACCCGCATCCCGACGCCCTGTACCTGGCCCGCTTCACGGCGCCGGAGTTCACCAGCCTGTGCCCGGTCACCGGCCAGCCCGACTTCGCCCATCTTGTCATCGACTATGCGCCCCAGGACTGGCTGGTGGAGTCCAAGTCGCTGAAGCTCTACCTGACGAGCTTCCGCAACCACGGCGCCTTCCACGAGGACTGCACCGTCTCCATCGGCCTGCGGCTGCATGAGCTGCTCCGGCCCCGCTGGCTGCGCATCGGCGGCTACTGGTACCCGCGCGGCGGCATCCCCATCGACGTCTTCTGGCAATCCGGCGAGCCGCCTAAGGGCCTCTGGCTCCCCGATCCCGGCGTGCCCACCTACCGCGGGCGGGGGTGAGTTCTGGTGGCGAGCAGGACGCCGGTGATCGCCGCCCACAGGAAATAGCCCGCGAACGCCAGCCGCTGTCCATATCCCGGCGCCGCATGCAGTCCCGCGGCGAAGGCGATCTGCCAGCCGACGTTGGCCATGGCGAACAGCGAGAACCAGGGCGTCAGGCGCCCCCAGCCCTCCAGACCCCGTCGCTTTAGAAGCGGCCCGAGCCAGAACAGGGACAGGGCCCAGAACAGACCGCTGGAAAGCGCGCCCGCGGCATGCAGGACCGACGTGGCCGACCTCGGCTGTTCCAGGTTCACAGGGAACGCGCCGGCCAGAACCATGCCCAGTCCGGACACGGCCAGCAGCACGGCTCCGATCCGGCGCCCAAACCCGTTGGCCAGGACCGCGATCAGCAGGCCGGGAATGATGAACCCCAGAATGTTGAACGCCGCCGCGCCTTCCGCGCCCACGGCCCCCAGTTCGCTCACGGCCTTCGTCGCGTGGGAGTAGCCGTCCGTTCGCATGGCTGCGAAGACCACCACGCTCACCGTGAAGCTGAGCGCGGCCAGCGGCCCGGCCCAGCCGATCCGGCGGGGGGCTGACTTTTCGACGGTCATGGTATGGAAACCTCCAGAAGATTAGCATAGGCTAACTAAATGGACCGATCCTCAGAATCAAGCCTCGCGGACGCCGTGATCGTCGCGGCCGCGCGTCTGATCCGTTGGCTGAAGGCGGCCGACCCTTCGCCCCGACTGACGCCGGCCCAGGCGTCGGCCCTGGCGGCCATCGTCTGGTCCGGCGGTCTGCGACCCTCCGACTTGGCCGCGCTGGAGCGCGTCAGCCGCCCGGTGGTGGCCCGGACTCTCGGCGAGCTGGCGGCGCGAGGGCTGGTCGAGCGCACCCCCGGGGCAGCCGACGGCCGCACCGTCCGGGTCCACGCCACCGTCGCCGGGCGCCACCTGCTGGCCGACGGCCAGGCGCGCCG
>VYKZ01000205.1_pt1 | contig 11951 bp, 11 predicted proteins | sample 5114421 | NCBI WGS metagenome assembly VYKZ01 (sample SAMN12291788, study PRJNA351875) | freshwater metagenome | isolation source: freshwater lake | place: USA: Michigan, Gull Lake | collected 2013-08-08 | reverse complement strand
GCGGCCCGCCGCGCGGCGGGCCGCCGGGCGGCTTCGGCCCGGGCGGACGCGGTGGTCGCTGGAACGTCTCTATCTATCACACCGTCCGCTTTGCCGAGACGATCCGCATCCGTCCGGGTCTGGCCGATCTCGACCTGCTCGGTGGTTCGGCGACCGGATCGAGCGGCGGCGTGCCGCGCCATGGCCTGGAGATGGAAGGCGGGCTGTTCCTCAACGGCATCGGCTTGCGCTTCACCAGCAATTACCAGAGCGGATCGCGAGTCGATGGCGGCGGGCTGGTCGGCTCGACCGATCTGCGCTTCAACGACATCGCGACCTTCGGCCTGCGCGCTTTCGTCAACTTCGACAACAAGCCCAAGCTCACCGAAGCGGTGTCGTTCCTTAAGGGAAGCCGGTTGCGGCTGTCGGTCGACAACATCTTCAACGCACAGCAGCGCGTGACCACACAGGATGGCACCGTGCCGCTGCGCTACCAGCCCGGCTTCATCGACCCGCAGGGCCGCGTGATCTCGCTGAGCTTCCGAAAGCGCTTCTGAACAGCGCCGACCAGCGCCAAATTTGCCATGGCTTTTGCAAGTTCTGGCAGGTAAAGACGCCAGCTTGAGCCGGGGCGAACGCCTTTCGGCAAGGGTTTTGATTCAGGGAGTCCCAATTGGCGCTGACACCTAACAAGGACGCAGATGCCGCGCGCGACAACATGTTCATGCGTGAGGTCGATGACGCCCTGCGGCAGGACCAGATGGCCGGAATTGTCCAGAATTACGGCAAGATCATTCTGATCGGCATCGTCGTTGTGCTGCTCGCTCTGGGCGGCTGGTTCTATTACCGTCATGCCACCGCAGAAGCGGCCGGAGAGCGCGGGGAAGAGCTGACCAACGCGCTGGACGCGGTGCGCAACAACAACCTCAGCGGCGCAGCCAATGCGCTCAAGCCGCTCGAAACCGCCGATCAGCCGGGCTATCGCGCTGTATCGCAGCTGCTGGCCGCAGGCATCGCGCAGGAACAGGACAACCCCAAGGCGGCTGCAGCGACCTTCGCCAAGGTCGCGGCGGACGAAAGCCTGCCGCAGCCGCTGCGCGATCTGGCGCTGATCCGCCAGACCGCCGCGGAATATGACAGCCTCAAGCCCGCCGATGTCATCGCGCGGCTCAAGCCGCTGGCCGTGCCGGGCAATCCCTGGTTCGGCAGCGCAGGCGAGATGGTCGCCATCGCGCACATGCGCATGAACAAGCCCGATCTTGCAGGACCATTGTTTCTGCAACTGTCGGAAGATAAGCAGGTGCCTGAAACCATTCGTTCACGTAGCCGTCAGTTGGCTGGTGTCATGGGCGTCGATGCGGTGAGCGATCCCAGCAAGGCCCAGGGCGTTGCAGAACCTGTCACGGCTGCGGGACTTTCCGCGCCGGCCGCGGGACAGTAATATCAAGTTTGCGGGTCGCTACCGTTGATGATGCACTATTGAAGATTCGGGAGCTGGACTGGCAATGCAAAAAGCGAAATGGGCAATGATTCTCGCGCTGTCGGCTACTGTCGCCGGGTGCGGTGTGCTGGGCGGAAAGGACAAGCCCAAGATCACGCCGACCGTGGGCAACCGCACCGCGATCCTCACCCGCGCAGAAAGCGGCGCGGAAGTCGACAAGGACCTGGCGGGCGTATCGGTGATCCTGCCTGCGGCCGTCACCAACGCCAACTGGAACCAGCCCGGCGGCAGCGCGACCAAGGCGATCGGCCATCTTTCGATCGGCGAGACGATCACGCGCGCCTGGTCGGCCAAGATCGCAGGCTCCAGCCTGCGTGTCCGGCTTGCGGCGGCGCCTGTGGTCTACGGCGGACGGCTGTACGCGGTCGATACCAACGGCATGGTCCACGCCTTCGATACCGCCACCGGTGCCAAGGTCTGGCAGGTGGCGCTCGAAGCGCGCGACGACGGTTCGGGCTCGGTGTTCGGCGGCGGCGTCAGCGCCGATGCGACCCGTGTCTATGCCACCAACGGCGTGGGCGAGGTCGCTGCGCTCAATTCCGCCGATGGGTCGCAGATCTGGCGGGTGAAGCCTGCTGGACCCTTGCGCGGCGCACCGACGCTGGCGTTCGGTTCGGTCTATGTGATGACCCAGGACAACCAGCTGGTTTCGCTCAACCAGGCAGATGGCTCCATCGCCTGGCAGCAGGGCGGATCGCTGGGCCAGGCCGGCGTGTTCGGCGTTGCGGCGCCGGCGGCAGGGCAGGGCACCGTGGTCGCGGGCTTCTCGAGCGGCGAGCTCATCGCCTATCGCTATGAAAACGGCCGCAACCTGTGGTCCGATGCGCTTGCGCGCACCAGCATCTCGACCTCGGTGTCGTCGCTGACCGATATCGACGCCGACCCGATCATCGATCGCGGCCGCGTCTATGCGGTGGGTGAGGGCGGCCGCATGGCGGCGTACGAACTCGTTACCGGGCAGCGCATCTGGGAACTCAACATCGCAGGGATATCCACCCCGGTGATCGCGGGCGAATGGCTGTTCGTGCTGACCGACGATGCGCGCATCCTGTGCATCGCGCGTGCCACCGGCAAGGTGCGCTGGTCGACCCAGCTGCAGCAGTATCGCAAGGAAAAGAAGAAGGAAGGCCAGGTCCACTGGAACGGCCCCGTGCTGGCCGGCGGACGCCTTTTCACCGTCGATACGCTGGGCGAGATCGGCGTGGTCAATCCTTCGGACGGCAGCTTCAGCGTATTGTTCGACGTGAAGGAAAAGGTCTCGCTCCCCCCGATCGTCGCGGACAACACGCTCTACGTCCTGGACGATGGCGGAACGATCACCGCGTTCCGCTGACACAGGCTAAAGCTACACACCTGTTCGCGGGGGGAGACAAAACCGCTTTCCCGCGATACAGGCGTGCGCATGTTACCTGAAATCGTCATCATCGGCCGACCCAATGTCGGCAAATCCACTTTGTTCAACCGTCTGGTGGGCAAGAAGCTGGCGCTGGTCGATGACCAGCCCGGTGTCACGCGCGACCGGCGTCTGGGCAAGGCGGAGCTGCTCGGCCTGCACTTCCAGATCGTCGATACCGCAGGCTATGAGGACGAGGACCCCGAAACGCTCCCCGGTCGCATGCGCCGCCAGACCGAGCAGGCGGTCGCGACCGCCCGCGCGGCGCTGTTCGTGTTCGATGCCCGCGCTGGAATCACCCCGCTGGACGAGGAAATCGCGCGCTGGCTGCGCACCACCAAGACCCCGATCATCCTGATGGGCAACAAGGCCGAGGGCCGCGCTGCCGATGGCGGGCTGATGGAATCCTATTCGCTCGGCCTGGGCGAGCCGATTGCGTTCAGCGCCGAGCACGGCGTGGGGCTTGCCGAGCTGTTCGATGCGCTGCGCCCGCTGATCGAGGACTGGGACGAGGGCGGCGATGACGACACGCAGCTGCCCGCGGTCAACCTCGATGCCGAATCGGTGGACGAGAACGCGCTGGAGGCTGCGCCGCTGCAGCTCGCCATCGTCGGTCGCCCCAATGCGGGCAAATCCACGCTGATCAACACGATCCTGGGCGAGGACCGGCTGATCACCGGGCCCGAGGCCGGAATCACCCGCGATTCGATCGCGATCGACTGGACCTGGAACCCCGCCGATGGCGCGCCCTCGCGGCCCGTGCGGCTGATCGATACCGCCGGCATGCGCAAGAAGGCCAAGGTGGTCGACAAGCTCGAAAAGCTCTCGGTCGCCGATGCGCGCCGTGCGATCGATTATGCCGAGGTCGTGGTGCTGCTGCTCGATGCGACCCGCGGGTTGGAGCTGCAGGAGCTCAAGATCGCCGACAACGTGATCAAGGAAGGCCGCGCGCTGATCATCGCGATCAACAAATGGGATGTGGCGCAGGACGCCTCGAGCCTGTTCAACGGCATCAAGGCCGCGCTCGACGAAGGTCTGGCGCAGCTCAAGGGCGTGCCGGTGCTCACCATCTCGGGAATCACCGGCAAGGGCATCGACACGCTGATCAAGGTCGCGTTCGAAACGCGCACCGCGTGGTCGCGCCGCGTCTCCACCGGCAAGCTCAACCGCTGGTTCGAAATGGCGATCGAAACCAACCCGCCACCCGCGCCCGGCGGCAAGCGGATCAAGCTGCGCTACATGACGCAGGCCAAGGTGCGCCCGCCCGGCTTCATCATCTTCGGCACCCGGGTCGAGGACCTTCCCGAGAGCTATTCGCGCTATCTGATCAACAGCCTGCGGCGCGACCTGGACTTTGGCGCGGTGCCGGTGCGGCTGACCTATCGCGCGCCCAAGAACCCGTTCGCCAAGGACTGATCACTGCCGAGCGGCCTATTGTGCAAATATTGCGGGCATCCGCGCGCGGTTATTGGGACGTTGCAAGACTTCGTTTACCATTGTCGGGGTAATTTACTCTCGGAGTGCTTTGGGGCACGACGGGAGATTGCATCATGTCCTATCTAGAGGCGCCGTTGATCAACTGGTCGACCTTTGCGGAGGCGCGTGCCACGCTGGGGACCGATTTCGTGCGCATTCTGGGCTATTTCCGTGAAGACGGCACCAAGTCCGTCGACGCGATCGAGGCCGCGATGCGCGAGAAGAGCGCTGCCAGGCTGGTGCTGCCTGCGCACACGCTCAAGGGCGAATCATGGCAGTTCGGCGCCGAGCAGCTGGCGATGCTGGCCGAGAAGATCGAGATGACCGCGCGCCACTGCGTCGAAACCCAGCAGGAACCCGACGAGCTGCTCGAGGATATCGTGGGCCTGCGCGATGTGTTCCGCCTTTCGCTGGCATCGCTCGAAAAGGAGGCCAACCCGCTGGTCGAGCGTCGCAGCTTCGGCCGCCGCACGCCTGTCGCGGGCGCCGCAATGGGCGCACAGCGCAGCTTCGGGCGCGGCTGAACGCGTCTCTCCTTCTGCCCATGGCTTGACCAGGCAGCCTTGCAGTCATATCTGGGCGGCATGGCTATCCTCCCCATTCTTGAAGTGCCCGATCCGCGGTTGAAGACCGTCTCCACACCTGTCGAGACGTTCGACGAAGAGCTGCGCACGCTCGTCGCCGACATGTTCGAGACGATGTACGACGCACCCGGCATCGGGCTGGCCGCGATCCAGGTCGGCGTGCCCAAGCGCGTGCTGGTGATCGATCTGCAGCACGAGGGCGAGGACGGCGAACTGGTGAAGACCCCGCGGGTGTTCATCAACCCCGAAATCCTCGATCCCTCGGACGAGCACACGCTGTACAACGAGGGCTGCCTGTCGGTCCCCGATCAGTATGCCGAGGTCGAGCGCCCCTCGACGATCCGCGCGCGCTGGCAGGATATTGACGGCAAGGTGCATGAAGAGGCGATGGACGGGCTGATGGCGACCTGCCTGCAGCACGAGATGGACCACCTCGAAGGCATCCTCTTCATCGACCACCTCTCGCGCCTCAAGCGGCAGATGGTGCTGAAAAAGCTCGAGAAGCTGCGCAAGGCGGCGTAATTTCGGTGGAAAACCGGTTTTTCCGGTTGTTGGGCTTGGTTGATTGAGTTACGTTTCCCTTCTGTTCCACAGGAAGCAGGAGGTAACCATGAACACTTCGTAAGAGCCCCGCGAAAATGCGCGCGAGCGGCTTAGCAATCGATCCCTTTGTCCAAAGCCAGTGCCCTGGTTCGCCAGTTGTGGGTGCATAGACAACAAGAGCTTCCGAACGCTACTCGACCAATCGAGCGCCACTTAGCCATTATTTCGACAGGGAAGGAAAACGACCATGAAGTCGTTTTACTATCTGTTGCAGGTAGACGGCGAGAACCTTTTTCATTGGTATCTTCTCTCAAGTGCGGGCGTTTGCGTCTGTCGCTCTGAAGAAGGCTTTGTCAATGAAACAGAAGCACTGAACGACTTGACGGTTCATTTTGGTCCTCAAGTCGGCCGGTAGCACTCACACTGCAGCAGGAGGGGCAGCTCAAGAAAATTGAGTTGCTCCTCCAAATGCTGTTTTAGGAAATAGAATGACCAGCGAAGCAGTTTGGATTGTTGCAATTATTCTAGCAGCGGTGGGTCTAATGTTGGGCTGGTGGCTGGGCGGCAAGCCAGTCGCCGATGCGCGCGCCGAGCGCGAGGTGGCGCAAGGCGCGCTCAAGGAGCTGCAGGAGCGGTTCAACGCCGCGATCCGCGATCTGGCTGGCGCGAGCGAGCGGGCGAAGCTGGCCGACGACCTGTCGCTGCGGCTGGAAGCCGTGCGCACCGACCATGCCACGCTTTCGGGCCAGCTCGCGGCGGCTTCCGAACGCGCGCGCCAGGCCGACGAGCTGGCAGCAAAGCTCGACACCCTGCGTGCCGACCACGCCGCCGCCGCACGCGAGCTTGCCACGATGAAGGCTGATGCCGCCAACCACGAAAAGCAGGTGCGCATGCTGGTCGAAGCGCGCGAACAGCTCTCGCAGCAGTTTGGCGAAGTCGGCAACAAGCTGCTGGGAGAGGCGCAGGAAGCCTTTCTGCGCCGCGCGAACGAACGTTTCGCGCAGTCCGAAGAGAAGAACGAGGAAAAGATCCGCACGCTGCTGGCGCCGGTCGGCGAACGGCTCAAGACCTATGAGGAGCAGGTGCAGAAGATCGAGGCGACCCGCAGTGAGGCCTATGGCACGCTGACCGGACTGATCGAACAGATGCGCGCCGGGCAGGACCGGGTGCAGGCCGAGGCCGCGCGGCTGGTCAACTCGTTGCGCAACGCTCCCAAGGCGCGCGGGCGCTGGGGCGAGCAGCAGCTGCGTAACGTGCTGGAAAGCTGCGGCCTGGCCGAGCGCACCGATTTTGCGATGGAGGTCAGTCTCGATACCGAGGACGGGCGGCTGCGTCCCGATGCGGTGGTCAAGGTGCCCGGCGGCCGGTCGCTGGTGATCGATGCCAAGGTATCGCTCAACGCCTATCAGGACGCATTCGGCGCGGATGACGATGGCGCGCGCAAGATCGCGCTCGCGGCGCACTGCGCGTCGATGAAGGCGCACATCGATGGCCTCTCGCGCAAGGCCTATTGGGACCAGTTCGCTGACGCGCCCGACTATGTGATCATGTTCGTCCCCGGCGAACATTTTCTCTCCGCCGCGCTTGAGCACGACCCGTCGCTGTGGGACCACGCGTTCGACAAGAAGGTGCTGCTGGCAACGCCGACCAACCTCGTCGCAATCGCGCGCACGGTCGCAAGCGTCTGGCGGCAGGAGGGGCTCGCAGCAGAGGCCAAGCAGATCGGTCAGCTCGGCAAGGAGCTCTACGATCGCCTCGCGGTCTCCGCCGAGCATCTCAAGCGCGTCGGCTCGGGCCTGTCGAGCGCGGTTGGGCACTACAACAAGTTCGTCGGCAGCTTCGAGCGCAACGTGCTGTCCACTGGCCGCAAGTTCGCCGCGCTCAACATCGAGACAGGCAAGCGCGAGCTGGAAACGATCGACGAGATCGAAGCGCTCCCGCGCTATGGCGATGCTGCGCTGATCGAGGCGGGAGAGGGCGTGAAGGACGCGGCGGAGTAATTGAAAATCCTCCCACAGCTTGCTGGGGGAGGGGGACCGCCCGCGTAGCGGGGGGTGGAGGAGCAGCGGGATCGTGCTGCCGATCAAAGGCCGTGAAACCCCGCTTCCCCTCCACCATCCTGCGGATGGTCCCCCTCCCCGAGACAAGCTCGGGGAGGATTTTTGTTAGACTTACTGCCCCGTGAACTTCTTCGCGAAGCCCATGATGTCGTTCATCGGGTTGCCGTCGCCGTCGCGATCGAGAAAGCCGGTGACCTTTTTCAGCGCATCCTCGCCGCCGACCTGCGCGAGCAGGTCATTGAGCTTGTCCATCGGCAGGCCGGTCGACTCAGCAGCCGATGCGACGGTGTCGCCGGGCTGGGGGGCGGCCTTGCCGAGCGCGGCCATGGCTGACTGCACCTGCGCTTCGCTGAGGCCCACCTGCTTGGCGAGGGCGGCGATCTTGTCGGTGCCGCCCAGCTGGCCGACGATGTTGTTGAGGAAATCCATCGATGCGTGCTCCCATCTCCAGCCGGGGTCTTCCGGCGAACCGAGGCCAAGTTAACATGGCATTGGCGCGCTCGCCACGCCAATCACCCCGGCAGGCGGGCAACATCTGGTAAAATCACCGCACGCCGGGCCGCAACCGAAAACAGCCGCTCGCTTGAATAGAAACGGAGCGGCCAGTCTCGCGCGCCTTCGGGCGCGTCGAGCAGCGCGTTGACCTTGTCGACCAGCGCAAGCGCAGGATCGATGCGCCGCACGAATGCGGCGACCCCGACCGCATAGCAATGCGTGATCGTGGCGTGGAACCCCTGCGTATCGGTATTGGGCGTGCCGACGCTTTCGTTGTGCCGCCGGATGATGCCTGGCAGATCGCGCGCCGCATCCAGATCGGGGCGCTCGGTGATCAGCCACAGGCAGGCGGCGACATGCGCCTCGTGCGTCCATTCGGCGCGCGGCAGACAAGCGCCAATCAGCCGCTCGCCCAGAAGGCGAACGGCTGACGACGTTTCAAAATAGCGGATTTCGGCTGCGGGCATCATCGGGCTTTCGACTGGAAAGGCCCGATGCTGTCCGGGCCGGATCAGGCAGCGACGGGCTGCCGGACAGGAGCGGCGCTGCGAACGCCTTCATCGACATGGTCTTCGAATTGCGCGAAGTTGTCGATGAACTGGCCGACCAGCTTTTGCGCGGTGGCGTCATAGTCCGCCTTGTCGGCCCAAGTGCCGCGCGGATCGAGGATCGCGGTGTCGACGCCGGGAACGCTCACCGGAACCTCGAAGCCGAAGTTCGGATCCTTGCGGAATTCGGTGCTGTTGAGGCTGCCGTCGAGTGCGGCATTGAGCAGCGCGCGCGTCGCCTTGATCGGCATGCGGTTGCCCACGCCGTACTTGCCGCCGGTCCAGCCGGTGTTGACCAGCCAGCAGGTGACGTTGCCCTTGGCGATGCGCTCCTTGAGCAGGTTGCCATAGACCGAGGGGTGACGCGGCATGAACGGCGCGCCGAAGCAGGTCGAGAACGTCGCCGAAGGTTCGGTCACGCCGATTTCGGTGCCCGCGACGCGCGCGGTGTAGCCCGAAAGGAAGTGATACATCGCCTGCTCGGCGGTCAGCCGCGCGATCGGGGGCAGCACGCCATAGGCATCGGCTGTGAGGAAGATGATGTTCTTCGGCACCGGACCCAGGTTTTCGGCCGAGGTGTTGGGGATGAAGTCGATCGGGTACGAACCGCGGCTGTTCTCGGCGAGCGTGTTGTCGGCAAAATCGAGCGTGCGGGTGTCCGTATCCATCACGACGTTCTCGAGCACGGTGCCGAAACGCTGGGTGGTGGCGTAGATTTCGGGCTCGGCCTCGGGCGAGAGGTTGATCATCTTGGCGTAGCAACCGCCTTCGAAGTTGAACACCGCGGTGTCCGACCAGCCATGCTCGTCATCGCCGATCAGCGTACGGCTGGCGTCGGCCGACAGCGTGGTCTTGCCGGTGCCCGACAGGCCGAAGAACACGGCGGTTTCGCCCTCGGGGCTGATGTTGGCCGAGCAGTGCATCGGCATCACGCCCTTGGTGGGCAGCAGATAGTTGAGGATGCCGAACACCGACTTCTTCATCTCGCCGGCATAAGCGGTGCCGCCGATCAGGATCAGCTTTTCGGTGAGGTTGACCGCGATCACGGTCTCGCTGCGCGTGCCGTGCCTGGCCGGATCGGCGCGGAAGCTGGGCAGATCGATGATCGTGTATTCGGGCGCGAAATCGGCAAGCTGGTCAGGCGTCGGGCGGACCAGCAGCGTGCGGATGAACTGGCTGTGCCAGGCGAATTCGTTGATCACGCGGACGTTGACGCGATACTCGGGCTGCGATCCGCCGAACAGGTCCTGCACGTACAGCTTGGGCTTCTCGGCGAGCGCGGCGAGGAAATCGGCCTTCAGCGCGGCGAAATTCTCGGGCGTCATCGCGACGTTGGTCTTGCCCCACCACACCGAGTTTTCGGTCTCGGCATCCCGGACGATGAACTTGTCGGTGGCGCTGCGGCCGGTGTGCTTGCCGGTCGCGACGACCAGCGCTCCGCCCTTGGCGAGCGAACCTTCGCCATTGCGCAGGGCTTCTTCGACCAGCGCTTCGGTGCCGAGGTTCCATTTCTGGTTATCGGTTGCGGTAAAGCCCTGATCGGCAAGCGAAACTTTGGATTTGTTAGCCACTGGTAGTATTCTCCCATGTCGCGGTCACCGATGGCTGGACTTGCGCCCACCGGCCAGCCTCGGCCTCGTGGAGGCGACTCGCATGTTTCATCCCTGATGTTCATTCGTCCAAGACCACTGCCGCACGGTCTGTCAATAGCTGCTACCGGTGTCATAACATGGGTCAGCGATTCCGCGTCCGCGCGGTTCGCGATGGTGCGGCGCAGCATTGTGCATAAAGCAGTTGTCCCTGACGCGGCGATATGCGACCGGCAGGCAGGTTCATCGAGGAGGTTTCAGCCCTGGCATGGCGGCAGTGATCGCGCTGGTCGACGACGACCGCAACATTCTGACATCGGTATCGATTGCGCTGCAGGCGGAAGGCTTTGTCACGCGGCTGTATTCGGATGGCGAAGCGGCGCTCAAGGCGATCGTCGAGACGCCGCCCGACCTGTGCCTGTTCGACATCAAGATGCCGCGCATGGACGGGCTGGAACTGCTGCGCCGGGTGCGTGAGCACAGCGCGGTGCCGGTAATCTTCCTGACATCGAAGGACGAGGAGCTCGACGAGGCGCTGGGCCTGGCGATGGGCGCGGACGACTATATCACCAAGCCGTTTTCGCAGCGGCTGCTGATCGCGCGGATCAAGGCGATCCTGCGCCGCGCCGAGCTGATGCGCACCCCCGATGCCGCAAGCGACGAACCCGCCGCCGAACCGATCGTGCGCGGGCGGCTGGAGATCGATCCCGCGCGGCACATGGTCAGCTGGGATGGCAGGCGGGTGACGCTGACCGTCACCGAATTCCTGATCCTCGAGGCGCTGGCGGCGCGGCCCGGGGTGGTAAAGAGCCGCAACCAGCTGATGGATGCGGCCTATCAGGACGACGTCTATGTCGATGACCGCACCATCGACAGCCACATCAAGCGGCTGCGGCGCAAGTTCCGCGAAGTCGATCCCGAATTTTCAGCAATCGATACATTGTATGGCGCCGGATACCGTTTCTCAGGCGAGTAACCCGCCCGCGCTGCGCTTGCGCTGGACGCGGCGGGTCTCGCTGACCTGGCGGATTCTGGCGGTCAATATCTTTGCGGTCGCGATGCTTGGCGGCGGGCTGCTGTATCTCGACAGCTATCGCGAGCAGATCATCCAGGAACGGCTCGAGCAGGAGCAGCAGAGCATCTGGCTGCTGGCGCACGCGCTCGAGCGGCTCGACCAGCCGGACCGGATCGCGATGATGAAGGCGGTCGCCAGCCGCTACGCTTCGCGGGTCAGGCTTTACGACCGGGCAGGGGCGCTGCAACTGGACAGCTTTACGCTGGCCCGGCCGACCTACACCTTGCGCGATCCAGCCGACGAGCCCTGGCAGCGCCATGCCGCGCGGCTGCTGGATGAAGGTTTTGACGGGCTGGTCAACGCCCAGCAGGTGGACGCCTTTTTCGAGCGCCGCCCCGACCGGCTGGAGAACTGGTCCGAAGCCGTGGCCGCGCGCGACAGCGGCGCTGCGCATGCACGGATGCGCTATGCGCGCGATCGCACCCCGATGATCAGCGCCGCGATCGCGCTGCCGCAGGGCTCGGGCGTGCTGTTCACCAGCTACAACGCACGCGACATCACCCGCATCGTCCGCGCGGAGCGGTTCAACCTGGCGCTGATCGTGCTGGCGACGGCTTTGGTGTCGGTTTTGTTCTCGCTGTTCCTGGCGCGCACCATCGTGCAGCCGCTGCGGCGGCTGGCGAGCGCGGCGGTGCGGGTGCGGCTGGGTCGCGCGCGCGAGGTGGTCGTCCCCCGGCTGCCCTCGCGCGGCGACGAGATCGGCCTGCT